>OGCH01001055.1_pt1 | contig 11529 bp, 13 predicted proteins | sample 1570111 | NCBI WGS metagenome assembly OGCH01 (sample SAMN03436243, study PRJEB24508) | hot springs metagenome | biome: Desert Springs; feature: Hot Springs; material: Water | place: USA: Great Boiling Spring, Nevada | collected 2008-12-01 | depth 0 m m
ACGCCTGGGAAGTCTGCCTTGAACAGCAGTCTGCCCTCACCATTGGGCGCTATGTTTCCCACAAACTTTGATGTCTGAGTGTTTGCTGCATGGATTGAGAGTCCGTGGGTGTATTTTCCCAGGTTTTTCACAACTATCTCGACTAAATCCCCCTCTTCAACAACGATTAAAGGACCCGGCGAGGTTCCGTTAAAGGTGAAAGCCCTGAAGACGAGGCCGTCGCCGATAACTACGTCGCGTTCATCGGCTACCAGCAGGAACGATTTGTTGGGGCTGGCGTTGGGGGGAGGATTGCCTGGCACACCGGGCGCATATTCAAAACCGTTCGCAACCGTTACCAGAAACGCCAAACCGATAAACAGGGACAAGACCTTTAATGTGTTCATAGTAATATAATGTAAGTTGGTATCTAAAACATGGATATGCAACGATGTTGCATATGTTTGTAGGATAATTTAAGCTTGTATCCATACGTGTTGCATAACATAGCTTTAGAACCGCATAAGCATATTAATCTGGTTAAATTTGGGTCTTTGTAAGACCTTGGTGCGTGGCCCGATACAGGTAACGGCACTTGTGAAGAACAGCTCATGTAGGGTTGTTCAGCTCCTCATGTCCAAGAGGTTAGAGGGTTCGTTTAAAAATATCAGGGTGGGCGAGACTGTCTCCAGCCATCTAATATACCTCTCCAACATAGGTGACTACACCGAGTTGCTAAAGCTGGATGACGTCCTGTTCTACAGGATGGGTAGGGAGTACCTATGGGTTGACGCACCCAGCTGTAAGGCCTGCAAGGTAATTTCACGTAACTCCGCTATTCCTATGGGGGTTCTCTTCCTGAAAGACTTGGGTGTTCTTTTCACATTCATTACCCCCGGCAAAATAACAGCCAAAAAAATTGTTGATGAAATGATCAAGGAAGGACTTGTTGTTGAGGTATTGAAACGGTCTTCGCTGAGGCTGGGAAACGTTCTCACAAAGAAGCAAAGCGAGGTTCTTTATACCGCGATCTCGATGGGTTATTTCTCGAACACAAGGTTAAACAGTCTTTCCGAAATAGCTAAGGCTCTCGGTCTTTCAAAGTCCACAGTATCCCGCCACCTCAGGGCGGCTATGAAGAAGCTGGCCCTTTCCCAGCCCGCCACATCACTTTAGCCTGTAGGGCACGCCCATTTTTCCATGAAAGGCAATCTCTTCTACTGGGGCCCTGTTCTTACGGCCCAATATCTTGCGTGCGGGGTATCCGAATCCTACGACGCAGGCTATATGCAGCTCCGGCGGTATGTTGAACTTTTTCCTCATACCCTCTTCGTCGTAACCCGTGTAAAGTCTGGAGGCGACACCGCTGTTCCATGCCGCCAGTTGCATGTAGCTTACGGCCCTTCCAGCATCCAACACATGCCAGGGATACTGCGGGTTCGTCAAGACGATGACGGCGAAGGCGCAGCCTGAAACCCATTTCCCGGTACGGCTTAGTTCAGCAAGCTCGCGAAGGTCTGCGCGGTTATCCACCACTATAAACCTCCAGTGTTGGCTGTTGAGGCCTGTGTGCGACATGCGGGCGGCCTCCAAGACATCCCTGACCACGTTTTCGGGCACTGGGCGCGGGTCGTATTCCTTGACTTCCAGCTTTGTCTTTATGGCTTGTAAAACCTCCATGACACATTCCACTTGTCCATGGATTTATAATTTTTCACGGCCATGTTCGGTTAAAAACCTCCAGAGCTCATCGTGGACGGGTCCCCTTACTTTCTCAACGCCATCCTCGGAGTAGATTTTCATCCCTCTTTTCTTGGGTGTAATTTTTCCGATGACGTATCCGCCTGTACGTCTTAAGATTTTAGGGTTGACGTGTTTCACCACGGCGATGAGGGAGCCGGAGCTGATGAGCTTGAGCGGGTCTAGTTCCAGCCTATCACATATCTCCGACACGGCCTTGTTAACAGGTATTTTACCGCGGTCAACTTCAAACCCGGCCCCAGAGGCCTTCGCAACCTCGTACAGCCCGCCAAGCAAACCCCCCTCCGTAGGGTCATGCATCGCCGAGACACCCGCCTTCGCATACACAAGAGCTTCCCCAACTACGCTGATTTCTCTGACAAAATTCCTCGCCACCAAAACAGTATGCCTACTCACACCCTTTCTGAGGAGGTGCTCAGAAAAATCCGTGGCAAGGATAGCCGAGCCCTCAAGCCCCGGCGACTTCACCATGACTATGTGGTCGCCGGGCTTTGCGCCCGCACTTGTGATAAGCCTCTTGGCTACCAAAACCCCCACCATGTGTCCTACGATAACTGTTTCGGAGACGGTGGGCGCGATTTCTGTGTGGCCTGTGACTACGGAGACTTTAAGCTGTTTACATGCCCTATGTATCTGTTTCACCACTCTACTCACGTCACTGGGGTGGCTGCCAACAGGCATCAACACGGTTGAGGAAAACCAGCGCGGCTCACCTCCGCAAACGGCCACGTCATTCGCCGAGGCATGGACTGCAAGCCAGCCCACAAGGCTCTTCGAACCTGTTATAGGGTCTGTGGAAAAGATATACGTGTTCTTTGACATCTTAACGGCGCCCGCGTCTTCACCAAAGCTCGGCCAGAGAACTACGTCTCTCCGCCTGTAGCCCAGGTAGGGGATCACATGCTTACGGAGAAACCCCTCAGGAAGCTTGCCGATGGGAATGGTGCCCCTCATCCAAAAAACCTCTACAACTGCTCCATTGATTGTAGAATTTTTTCAACCCTTCGTACGTCTGTCTGGGTCTGGACCCTTTCAAGGAACCTCAGCTTCTCGTCGAATATCTTGAAGCTCTGCACCGAGATGTAAAGCACATTACTGACCTTCTTCACCAAGTCAACCATCTTCATCTCAGGGTTTTCATTCATCGCTTTTATAAATGACTCAACCCTGTAAGCGGCGGGGACGAACTCATCCCTGTCGATCGAAAGCCTTGGAATGGCTGCGGAAAACTTTGTGATGACGTCTCTTAGAAAGCCTGTTACACCTCTGTTGATCAGAGGTGTGTCGCAGGAGAGTATTAGACACCCCTCAGTGGACAGGGTTCTGAAAATGGGGTCGAGCTGAAATCTTATGTCGAGGCCTTGGGGTGGAGACTTTTCGACACGGGCGCCGAATCTCTCAGCCACCACCATGTAGTCCTCCATGGCCTCAGCCTGTGAAAAAATCAGTATATCGTCTGTGTCGTCGGGGATGGCGTCGAGAACGTATTCTATCATGGGGCGGTTCCTAATTTGTAGGAGGCCACGCCGCCCCCCAGGCCCTATGTTTGCGAGAACAGCTGTAGAGTAATGCATCAGCGTCCCAGCTTTTCCTTTAGCTTCTGAATAGCTATTGGGAGTATTTTATAGATATCTCCTACGAAGAAGTAGTCGGACTCTGCGGCCATCGGCGCGTTGCTGTCTATGTTTACTGCTATGACTGTGCGGGAGTCCCTCATTCCCACGAGGTGCTGGACCTGTCCTGATATCCCGAGTGCTATGTATAGCTTGGGCCTAACCCTCTTACCTGAGAGACCTATGTGCCTCTCCTCGCTAAGCCATTTCAGATCACCGGAGATAGGCCTGCTGCAGCCCAACTCGCCTCCTAGGAGACGTCCCAACTCCTCGGCCATAGCGAGGTCTTCTTTTTTCTTAAAACCCCGCCCAACGGACACGATTACCTCCGCCTTCTCAAGCTCCACATGGGAAGCCTCTGGCTTGACAATCTCAACAAGCTCAACCCCGGGCGCCTCAACACTCAGTGAAAACTTCTCAACGGCCGGCTTTTTCGAAAAAGCCCCGGTTTCACCCACCGCCTTCATGCTTACGACCGCAGGCCTCGTCTTTAACAGAACCGTAGAGACGTATCCGCCGCCCAAAACAAGTCTAGAGGCCAGGAGACCTCCATCTGCTGTTTCAAGGGAGACCGACTCGCTGGCATATGCGGCGTTAAGTCTTCTCGCCGCGCGTGGGGCAATCTCAAGCCCTGTTTTAGAGGCATAAACGGCCAACAGGTCTAAATCGAGTTTCTTCACAACCTCGGAGAGGGCGGCGGCCGCTTGAGCTGCCCCGCCAGCCCAAATGTGGCTTGGCAGTGATATTACTTTGTCGGCTCCCGCCCCACCGAGAACTGAGACATCCTGTTCTTTGGGCTCGTCAAAAATAGCTGAATAGACCGTTGATGGCCTGAGCTTGGTAGCTATGAATGATGTTAGGCCTGCCAGCTGCTCCAGCTTTTCCCCAAAAACCAGGACATTCATTTCTTCACAACCCCCTCCGCGAGAATTGTTTCAACTAACTGCTCGGCCAGCTCCTCGGGCTTTCCCTCAAAGATCTTTCTTCTCCGCTCCGTCTTGAGCGCCTTCACCTGTTGCCGCTCCGCCAGCGGGTTGAGCATTTCAGGGTTTAAGCCCAAGTCCTCGGGTTTGAGCTCGACGAGAGGTTTTTTCTGAGCAGCCCTAATCATTAAGAGGCTTGGCAGGCGTGGAGTGTTTATTTCCAGCCCGACCGTGAGGACTGCGGGTGTTCTGCATCTAACAACTGCGACTCCTTCCTCAACCGTTTTCCAAGCCTTAACAACCCCGTCCTCATACTCTAATCTGTTCACGTATGAGACATGAGGTACGTTAAAGATCTCCGCCAACATGGGCCCGGTCTGGTAGGCGCCCTCGTCGAGGGAGGCCTCGCCGCATATAATCAAGTCCCACTTCCCAACCTTTTTCTCAATCATCTTTGAAAGGACGGTGGAAGTAACATATCCGTCGGCCCTAGCCAAATCCCTGTGCGAGAAGACATAGGCTTCGTCAGCGCCCATGGCTAGACATTCTCTTACAAGCAGAGGTTTGACCTCTGCACCCGCCGTTATAACGACAACGCGGCCGCCGTGTTTCTCCTTTATTCTCACAGCCTCCTCGAGAGCGTTTAGGTCGAAATCGCTGTTTTTCGGCTGGGCCTGTGAAAGCTGTGGGGCGAGGGTTTCCGGATGGGGTTTCAGCTGGTATACGTCGACGGTCTGCTTGACGCAAACCACAACGTCAGGCATTTCGTATAACTCCGGGACCGGCACCTAAAATACCGTTTTTTAAACGATTCTAAACAATCTTAAACAGTCTGATATTTTTTCCATTCTAGAGCGGGTTAAATGACGGTGTGTTGGTCTGATGACATGCTTAGAACGGCTGTAATAGCCTCGCTCGCTCTAGTCTTCATGTTATCTCTAGCCGCTGTCCCAGCACTTCGGGCCCAGTCCGAGGAACCCCTAAGCCTCGGGAGGAAGATTACGGCCGAGCTCCACAGCATTATCGAGGAGCATAAAGAAGCTCTCAGGTTAGCTATGGTAGAGTACAAGGCGGCGAAGAAAAGTCTTCATGAGGAAAGGCTGCAACTGATAAAGGATTTCATCAATGAGAGTAAAAGGCTACGGGATGAGGTTAAGGCCGAGATTGAGTCGCTGAGGAATCTGTTTAAGTCCGGCAACATAACCTCGGAGGAATATGTTTCAAGGCTGCGTGTCCTGAAAGCTAGGCTCGAGGCTCTCGGTAAAAGCAGTGAAAAGCTGGGGAAAATTTTGAGCAGTCTAGCCGATAAGTCACGTGAAGCCGTAAAAAACATGGTTGAGGAGCTGCGGAAAGCCAACGAAGAATTCGGTAGACAGGTTTCGGAGGAGGCTAGGACGATAGGTGAGAGCGCTAGGGAGGCGGTTGGCAGGGGAGTTAATGCGACGAATACGCATCCACTTGGTAAGGGTCGAGGTGGGGATGAAAAAGACAAGCCGCGGGGAGAGGATAGGGGAAATATCACCGAGACGCAGACACACGGCGAATCCCAAACAGCACATCGTAACAGGAATGAAAACCATCCGCAAGATGGCGGTGTGGTAACAACAACCACTACAACCGTAGCGGAGGGTCATCCGGGTAACGGCAGGGGGAGAGGTCGGGGAGGCTAGCTATCTCACAAGTCTCACAACCTTCGTCCTCCCGCTCTTAACCCGTACCACAACTCCCGACGACTCCAGGGCCTTAAGCATAATGCTTACGGAAGCCTTTGACAACCCCGTTTCCTCGACAATCACGTGCTGAGGGGCCTCGCCTCCATGCCTCTTCAAGACCTCGATGATCGCTTTAAACCCGGACTCAGGAACCTTTTCCGACCTTTTCCTCAGATATAATGCGGCTGATGCGCCGGCAAAGGCAAGGGCCGTTAAAGAAATCAGCACCAGCTGATATCCGGTAAGTGTTTCGCCGAGGTTGGATTGTTTTGAGAAAACAGCCATGGGTCTTCCATCTGTGAACGACCGAGGCCCATACCAGACCAAGGAGCCGTCCCTTATTTCGTCGGGTTTGGGTGAGTAATCGACTGCACGGTATCCGTATGGTATTTTCAGCGTAAGCGTCTCTCCTCCGGCGAGTGATAAACCCCCGACGAAAACTTCTCCAACATAGATTTTATCGTCAGCCGCAGATGCAAACCCCGTCCAAACAAACTTAAACACGATAACGCCTACACCTCCCGTGAGGGTGGTCTGGGTGTATGCATGGACGTCGAAGCCGCTTAAACCCATATTCCTCCCCGTCAACTTGGAGGCCTCTAATACGAGCTGCTCAAGCCTTGACCGATAGCCTACCATAAGCTCTTTTGAAATATCTGCTGCAACGGCCTTGAAGGCTTCCATGTCTTCAGCAGTTTTCAACGGATACCTGTGTTCAACAACCCATTCCGCCGAGCCGTCGGGGTTTACGCTGATTGTGAAGTATGTGTTCTCCTCTAACCCTTGGGACGAGGTGTACAGGGTTAGCGCCGCCATGATGACTGCTATGATGTGTACGCTATTTTTCAACAGCCTCGGCGACGACTTCAGCCACATCCCTGAGCTTAAGTTTATCCTCGACACCCATCACACGGGCTGCGTCGGCGAACATCTGCATGCAGTAGGGGCATTCTACTGCTAAAACACCTGCACCCGATTCCAAGGCCTCCCTCAGCCTTATCACGCTCTCCCTATCCCGTCTCCTCACCTCATACCAGTATGTGCTACCGCCGGCCCCGCAGCAGAAACTCTTCAAACCACTTCGTTTAAGCTCGATGTAGCCATCCTTGCCTGCAATCTTTGCCAGTATGGTTCGCGGCTCAGAGATGACGTTGTTGTGTCGGGCGAGGTAGCATGAGTCATGAAGCGTTATTTTCTCGGACAGTCCTTTCTCGACCTTAAGCCTTCCATCAACTAATAGTTCGGCGATGAGCTGTGTATGGTGTTTAACCTCAACAGTTAAACCAAAGTCGCCGTACTCGTTCCTAAATGTGTTGTAGCAGTGAGGGCAGTTGACCAAGACCTTCTTAACATTATTGGACTTCAGCTTCTCCACGTTCACCAACGCCATCTCCTGAAACCTACCCTCTTCACCTACACGCCTAGCGGGGTCGCCCGTACACCCCTCCTCAACACCCAATATTGCGAAGGAAACCCCCGCCTTAAGCAAAATTCTAACCATGTTCTTAACTATTTCACGGCCCCTCGCATCATAAATCGAGGCACAGCCTAACCAGTAAACATATTCCGCGTCAGGTTTTTCCTCAACCGTCTTGACACCCATGGACCTGAGCTCTTCAACAAACTCCTGCTTGACCGCGAGTTCAAGTCCGTAGGGGTTCCCGTAGCGTGCGAGGTTTGTCAATAACGCGTTTTTTCTCTTGTCCAGCCTCCCCTCCAAAGTCAGGGCCCGCCTCATCTCAAGAATGTAGTTCATGGGCCTTATCAGCACAGGGCAGGCCTCGATGCAGGCCCCACACGTGGTGCATGCCCATATCTCCTCCTCATCTATGACACCTGACTCGAAAAGGTCAGCCTCCAGCATTCCCTCATTCCAAAGTGTGTCCTTTAGCTTTTGGACAATCATACGGGGTGAGAGCGGGGTTCCGGCGGCAAACGGTGGACAGGCCGCCTCACAGCGGCCGCAGTCTGTGCATGCGTCAAGCCCAAGACGCTCAAAGCCGGAGAGTTCACCAACCCTCCTAAACCCTAGCTTAATTTCTGACTCGATGTTCAGCTCCTCCAGTTTGAATGGTGTATTCATCATCCCTGTGGGGGTCTGCCTTGGTGCGTTAGCTGCTATGTGGAGAATTGTGGAGAAGATGTGCCAAAGCGAGCTGTATGGTAGGAGGGCGACCATCGTGAATGCTACGACGGCGTGGCTCCACCATAGTCCTACATAGGCTGTGTGAAGGGCTTGAGTTTCCATGGTTGTGAAGACTTGGCTTGACAGGGCTTTACCGACAAAGCTCCACACCCCCCAAGGCCTGGGCTCCAACGTTAACCTGATTCCCTCAAGAAGATAACCTGTAACGCCGATGAAAAATAGGCCTGCCAAGACCATGAGGTACTCAAGCTTTGGCCGCAGCCTCGCCTCACGTAGAACCAGCCTCCTGTAGAAAAGTAGCCCGAGGCCAGCCAGTAATGCGAGGCCCATGAAGTCGAGAGCGGCCTCGTATAACAGGTAGAAGTCCCCTCGAAGTATTCTGGTCTGAAAGTTTCGGAGAATGTCGTAGTCTATGAAGACAAGCGAGGTCCCTATAAAGAGGGCTATTATGCCCGAGTAGATTGAAACATGCATCAGCCCGGCGAGGGATTCAGACACAACCTTTTTCTGCAGCAGCCCAAACCGCACAGCGTATGGAAGACCACGCCAAATATCCCGCAGCGGCGGAAATCCAACAACCCTAAACCTCCTGTACAATCCGAATAGGAAAACAGCAGCGAACGGGAGTAGGAGAAAGTACATCAAAATGTCGCTTCCCTCGGGCATTAAGATATAGGTCTCCCGAATAGGCTCCATAGCTTAAGAGCCGAACTCCATTATTTAAAACCCAACGCAGAGCTAAACATCTTTAAAGATTGGTTTAGTAGTTGAATAGTGTGGTTGAGGAGCTAGACCGCTCGAGCAAAGCAGCTGTAAAGGCCGCACCCTACTACGGCGGAAAGCTTGAGATGGTTCCCAAAATACCTGTAAGGTCCTTGGACGACTTCGCTGTATGGTATACTCCTGGTGTCGCAGCGGTCTGCAAAGCAATCACGGAAAACAGGGATTTAAGCTTCGAGTATACGTGGCGGTGGAACACCATCGCTGTAGTCACCAACGGCACGAGGGTTTTGGGGCTGGGCAACATCGGCCCGGAGGCCGCCATGCCGGTCATGGAGGGCAAGTCGCTTATCTTCAAATTCCTCGGCGGGGTTGACGCATTCCCGTTATGCCTTAACGTAAAGGAGCCTGACAAGTTCGTCGAGGTCGTGAAGGCGTTGGAGCCGGGTCTGGGTGGAGTGAACCTCGAAGACATTTCATCCCCCGAATGCTTTTACATTCTGGACAGACTCAGGAAGGAAATGTCGATACCAGTGTGGCATGACGACCAACTTGGTACAGCCGCCGCAACACTCGCTGGACTGTTCAACGCCCTCAAACTAACAGGGCGTAAGCTAGACCGTTCAAGGATAGTTTTGCTGGGGGCTGGAGCCGCCAACATAGCCACGGCCCGTCTACTCGAAAAAGCAGGCGCAGATATGTCCAGAATGATACTTGTAGACACGCGTGGGATCTTACACGCTGAAAGGGAGGATATGGACGAGTTGATGCTTAAGAACCCGTGGAAATACGAGCTTGGGTTAAAGACAAACCGTGAGAAGAGGAGGGGAGATGTTACAGAGGCTCTCAGGGAGGCGGATGTTTTAATCGCGGCCTCTAGGCCCGGTCCTGGCGTTTTGAAGAAAGAGTGGATAAGGTCTATGGCTGAAAACCCCGTGGTTTTCCTGCTTGCCAACCCAGTCCCCGAGATGTGGCCATGGGAGGCCAAGGAGGCAGGGGCCGCCGTCGTTGCAACCGGCCGCAGCGACTTCCCCAACCAGGTTAACAACAGCCTTGTATTCCCAGCTGTCTTCCGAGGTGTCCTCGATGTCCGTGCCCGTACGATAACAGATACAATGGTGCTCCAGGCAGCGTGGGCTTTGGCGAACTATGTGTCTGAGGAAAAATTGACACCAGACCACATTATCCCCACGATGCAGGATTGGGAGGTATATGTCCATGTTGCGGCGGCTGTCGCTGAGAAAGCTTCCGAGGAAGGGGTTGCACGGAATCCCATGACCTATGAGGAAGAGCTTGTGAACGCCCGAAACGTCATCGAGAGGTCTCGCAAAATCCTAATCTCCCTGATGGACTTAAAGCTAATTAAACCCTTCCCACAGGTGGACTAGGATGGTTGAGTTTAGGAAAGCAAGTGAAAAGGACCTGCAGAGTCTTGTGGAGCTGAATACTAGGCTGAAGCGGCTTAACGAGGAGTTCGACCCCCTCCTAAGGGTTAGAGCGGACATAGCAGAGAAATCCATGGAATATTTCAGCGAGGCTTTAAGGTCTCCTAACTCCCTAGTAGTGGTTGCCGAGGACGAGGGGAAGGTTGTGGGCTTCATTAAAGCAGACATCAGGGAGAGAATCTTCTACGAACCACGCATGGAGGGAAACATCGTCGAGTTCTATCTACTGCCTGAATACAGGCGCAAAGGTGTTGGGGCCACCTTACTCGACTACACCATCAAGCTGTTGAAAGAAAAGGCTGAGATAATAACCGCCGAATTCCCCACACTCAACGAGATAGCCGTCGAGTTCTACACAAAGCTAGGGTTCCGCGGAATCACAAGCGTTTACGCCCGTGAAAGCCCGTAAAACAGTTAAATCCAATAAGGTCTTTTATTTATTCCTTCCACTTAGCTAACGGAGACTGTCAACTTAAGGTAGGTTTATGGCCTATGCTTATCCTCTGTTTTTGGTGGTTGTGTTGGGGTATAGTAGCGTTCCTTAGAGATATGGGGTTTAATGTTGGCAGGGAGTCTGTCAGGAGGTGGTTTCTTAAGGCTGGTGAGATACTCTCAGGTGATGGGTGTAAAGAATAGGGGGTTTATAGCTGTGGATGAGACTGTAACCTGTCTGGGAGGGCCTATCTATGGGCTGCCAGAATGGTGAGGTTGTATCTATACAGGTGTCTAGGGGTAGGGGTTTGGGTGAATGCCTGAGAAGGTCAGGGGGAGATGTAGGGGCAGACCAACAATTTACACGGATAGGTGTCCGTGGTATGTATGGCCTGCGAAGGTTCTGGGAATAAGGCATAGGAGGGAGACGTTCGGTATGAGGAACACGATAGAGCAGTGGTTCTCCAGGCTGAAGAGAAGGATAAGACAGTTCAACATATTCTTCCCCACATACAATATAAAAACGACAGAGAGGTGGATAAGGGCATGGACAGCCTTAAGTTGACAGTCTCGGTGTTAGAAGGCTGTTTCGAGATGTTCTATAAAGAGGATGAGGAGGCTATGTATCCACCCTCAGATAAGGAGGGCCGACTACGGTAGAGGGTTCTACTTCTGCTCCTCATGCGGGACAGGTTATTATGATGCCGATAAATGCCCGGTATGCGGGACTAAGACAAGAAAGGAAGGTAAGAAGGATAACAGGGAAGACAAGCCGAGGGTAAACATAGAAGGTGGTTA
>OGCH01001071.1_pt1 | contig 11382 bp, 7 predicted proteins | sample 1570111 | NCBI WGS metagenome assembly OGCH01 (sample SAMN03436243, study PRJEB24508) | hot springs metagenome | biome: Desert Springs; feature: Hot Springs; material: Water | place: USA: Great Boiling Spring, Nevada | collected 2008-12-01 | depth 0 m m
GCCCCAACATATTCTCAACTGGCTGGAGCATCTGCGCCGCATCGAGATGAAGCGCCGCACGATGGAGCGCAACTTCAACCCCGCGCTGCAAATGCTCAAAGATGCGCTCGCGCTCAAGCTGGAGTTGGAAGAAGAGAAGCAGCAAGAGAAGATGCAGAACTTAGAGCAGGGCTATCAACGGTATCAGCAGGATTGGGCAGGGCTGCTGCGCGAGTATCGTGCCGTGCCACCGCCAGCCGAGTGCCGCGTGTTAGCCGATACCTATGATAGCGCGCTCAGCAGCTATGTCACGCTCATGCTCCAGATTGAGGACGCCATGCAGAAGCAGGATCTGAATGCTCTCATGAACATGCGCGGCACGGCGCAATCGGAGGTGGATCAGCGGCTCATCAACTCCGATGTGGAGCTGATGAAGGTGTGCGAGGCATATGGGGTGCGCAAATACTTCGACATTCGCCCCTCGGGTGCGATGGAAACCCTGTTCGGGTTTTAGTCGGGCGACCACTTGATTGAGCCAGCCGAATTTTCGAACACTCTCCCTCCAGCACTTGACAATGGTTGCCGATATGGTATAATAGTGTTTGCGAGGCGGAGGGTTGCCTGAGTGGTCGAAAGGGGCCGCCTGCTAAGCGGTTGTAGGGGGGTTATGCCCTCTACCCCGGGTTCGAATCCCGGACCCTCCGCCATATGGTTTATTCGGGAGAAGTAGGGGAGATGACACAATCGGCACGCTATGCATGGTGGCTTCTTATCGCCTTGTTCGGCTTCCTCATCTTCCTCAATAACCTTGTTTTTCTGGTGCTTTTCTTTCGGCAGGGTTCGCCTTCGATGATGGAGCGGCAAGTTCGATATGGTCTCGATTTCCAGTTGCGCTATGCGCTGTTTATGAGCGGTTCGGGATTCCTACGGGAGGGGTTGAAGCCTGCTGTGGAGGGGATGTGTGCCTCAATTCGCAAGGAGCTGTACGGCACGGAGGTGGAATGGGAAGCACGGCTCTATGTGGCATTGCTGGAACAGTTGGGAAGGGTGGGCGATCTGCGTTCCACGCTGAAAGGGCTTGAGGAGGCTCCGTCGCTTCGCTTGTTGCCGCACGAGCGACGCTGGTATGCTTCCCTATGGCGTGCTGCTCTTGAGGGGCAGCTGCAACCGCAGCAGGTGGAGCCGCTTCGGGATGCGCTTACATCCAGCGCGCCACCGCTCGCCCTCAAGCTGGCTGAAGGGCTGATGTGGCAGCGGGCGGGTGATGCCCAGCGCGCGCAGGCGATACTAACCGAGCTGCGTCGTGGCAGCCAGCTGCGCCTCACGATGCTGGGCGTCGCCTTTTGTTGCGGGTCCCTCTGGGTGCTTGCTGGGATAGGGTTGCTGATCTGGTATCTGGTGCAGCGCAACGCGCTGGCGGTGCGTCCGCTGCCCGACGCCTCGCCCTTTATTCTGGATCCCACGCTGTGGGCACTCGTGCTGTTTCTAATTGTATTGCTTAACGGGCAGATAGCCGCCGAGACGCTGAGGCTGGAGCGGTGGCTGGATGCCGAATGGGTTTTGATTGCCACTTACCTAACGGCGGGGCTGGTATCCCTACTTTTTTTATGGTGGTGGTCGCGCGAGGGAGCTAATCCGGCAGGGATCTTGCGCTTTCGGGGCAGCATCTGGGGTCAGCTGGGCGCGGCGCTAATGGGGTTTGCTATCTACTTGCCGCTTATGCTGCTCTCGCTCATCGTGGTCATCTGGCTAGCACCGGCACTGCCCAGCGAGCAGATTAATCCGCTGGCGGAGCGTTCCCTCGACGAGATGGGGTTCGGGATGGCGATGTGGATGGTGCTATTGGCAGTTGTGTTTGCGCCGATCGTGGAGGAGGTGCTGTTTCGTGGGGTGCTGTTTCAGGTGCTGTGGCAGCGCACCGGTCGGGTGTGGCTCAGTGCCCTGGTGAGTGGCTTCCTATTCGCTGCCATCCATCCCCAGTTTCTGGGCGGGATTCTAACCGTGACGCTGCTCGGCGTCATCTTAGCAATGGTCTACGCTCACACCCGCTCGCTCTTGCCCTGTATCGTGATTCATGCTCTCAACAACGGGATGGCAACCCTTGTTCAGTGGGTGTTCGGTGGTTAGGTATCGGATTAACTGTGTGATGAACAGAAGATAGTAAACAGAGGGGTACTATTCCTCGCTCCTTCTGTGTTGGCGGCTTAGCGAGGCACTTCTGCTTTTGTAACGACTCTGAAACGATACAGGAACGGAACCATGATATTATTTTAAGGGAGAATGGAGGTGACACCATGCGTAGGGGATTCACACTGATTGAGCTGCTAGTCGTGATAGCGATTATTGCCATTCTGGCGGCGATTCTCTTTCCTGTGTTAGCCCAAGCGCGGGAAAAGGGGCGCCAAGCGAACTGTGTGTCCAACCTTCGCCAGTTAGGACAGGCACTACGCGCTTACGCGACCGATTATGACGAGTGCCTGCCAGGACCTGCCCCTGGCAATCCCCAAGCTTATCGTGGCAATCCTAACGCACCTCCTTGGCATAACACACCATACCACTGGGATTGGCCTGGGCACTGGGTTCCTGGAGTATGGGTCATATATGGGTATACCGACCCCGCTACGGCTCCTGTGAATCCGGCATGGATCAACATAGGTGGCGTTACGCGTGGCGCATTGTATCCTTATGTCAAGAACGCCAAGATTTATGTCTGTCCTTCCGATCGGCGCCCTGATAAGATGCTCAGCTACTCGATGAATGTGATAATGGGCTTTATTCCCGATCCGATGGTAGACCGTCCTGCAGGGGTTGTAGTGTTGGTAGACGAGCAAAAAACTCTTAATGACGGTCTATTCTTCCCACCGCCTTCAGACTGCCCATCTATCGTGCATCATTTAGGAGCTACTTTTGCTTTTTACGATGGGCATGCAAAATGGTATCGTGTGCGGCGGGAACCACGCACCAATGGTGATTGTCCGAATGTGATTGATATGCGCCTGTTTTGTCCGAATTTCTGGAATGGGACACCCCCAAACCCAACGACCTACCCCTTTTGCATGCAGCTACGTGATGAACAATGATGCTGGATACACCCCCTACTAACAGGGTGTGCTTTATCATGACCGCTGGGAGTGGGTAGACCCAGCTCCCAGCAGCGCGATGGTGATGAGAGCAGGATGGCAGTGCGCCCTCAGCTACAGCCGTAGGAGGTGCCACAATTGAGGCACTGGTGGCACGCGCCTGCTCGCACCATAATCATCCCGCAGACAGGGCAGGGTGGCGCATCCTGCTGCAGTTTCACCAGTTGCGACCAGTCCCTGGTCTCACCCTGCCCTGTGGGGGTCAAGCTGGGCGGGGTTTCTTCCTTCGCCCCTGTGATGCCCACTGTCTCTGGCTGGGCGGTTGTGCTGGCGACAGGAGGTGCAGGTTGCTCCTCTAAGGTCTCCAACGCCTGCTTCTGCGGTGGCTGCTGGTTCAGAAACTTCATGCCCAGCCAGCGGAAGATGTAGTCCACGATGGAGGTGGCAACAGGGATTTGCGGGTTGTTCGTAAAGCCGCTGGGTTGGAAGCGGGTGTAGGAAAACTTCTCTACCAGCTTCTCCAACGGCACGCCGTACTGCAGCGCGAGCGAGATGGCGGTGGCAAAAGCGTCCATCAAGCCCGAAATGACCGAGCCTTCCTTCGCCATCGTGATGAAAATCTCGCCCGGCGTGCCATCCTCATACATGCCGACTGTAATATAGCCCTCATGCCCAGCGATGCTGAACTTGTGGGTGATGCTACGGCGTTCGTCGGGCAGGTGGCGGCGCACGGGGCGCTCAGTCGGTGCGGGCAGCTGGGCTTCTTGTTCGCTCGGCTTCTTGGTGGAAAGCGGCTGAGTGCGTTTGCTGCCATCCCGATAGATGGCAATTGCCTTCAAGCCCATCTTCCACGCCTGCATGTAAATCTGTTCGATATCTTCTGGCGTGGCATCATGCGGCATGTTGACAGTGTTGTGATTGATAACACAGTTGCCCAGAAAAGCGTGGTTGCCAGGTACTTGCAAGTCATAAACAGGTGCAAACCGCGACTCGATCTCCACAACGGGCACGAAGTGGATGTTATTGTTCACAATCTCTTTCAGTTCACTTACACGAATAGTGTCTTGTATCTGCTCTCGGAGGCAGGGTACCACATCCGAATGCACCGCCCCACGATTGGCATATTGCACGCTTTCGGCGAGTCGTTCGCGTTTGTGAGCCTCATCCAGATCAAAGAGTGCCGCAAAGCGCACCACACTCTCTCCGAACATGGTAAGCTCCGTATAGAAGCGGTCGGTCGTTTTGGCATATTTGCGAATCAGATTCGCGCGGATGCCAAAGTTATTCAGCACAACCTGTAGCTGACGGAGTAGCTTTTCCGAGGCAAGGCAGATAGCGACCATTCCATCGCGGCGAATGTAGCCGTCAAGCCACAGTGCGCTCACAAAGGCTTGCACAACTTCTCGACGCGATTGCAGCACCGCCCAGGGGATTTGCTTCTCAGAAGCTTTGCCACTGCAGCCCAGATATTCCAGAAACTCTACCAGTGTCTTGGATGTTGCCACTACGCTGGTAACGCCATTCCGGGCATCGGTTACGATCTGGCTTTCGAGATCGAAAAGGTCGCGTAAGAGTTGCTGACAGCGATGTAGTACGCTCAGATCATTGTTGGTGATGCGCACCGTCCAGTTGGAGCGGGTCATGTTGCCCTCAGCGATGTAGTAACCGAGTAAGCGTGCCAGATCAGGCGTCATCTCTGGGGGAATGCGGATGGCTTTTTGACCTCCATAGAGGGAGCTGGGCTGAAAATCATCGAAGCGCGCATTTTGCGATGACCACATCTCTGCCCCGAGCCGAATGGCGACGAAGTCACCCGGTTCGACTTCATCAAGCCGTTTCCAGCCATAGCCATGTCGATTGGCAACCTTGATACGATGGTTGGGTGTTCCTTCGATGATACGCCCATCCTGAAGTATCAAGCGAATAGTGGGGCGGAATCCGCCATAGTAGAATAGGTCAGCCTCTTGAGGTGCATCGATGGAAGCCACTTTGAGCGAGCAGGGACGGAAGGTGTCAGGTTTCTCACCCTGATACAGTTGCTCAATAGGGAGAATGCCCCTATCCGTGAACAGCAGGGTGTCGCCCGTTACACACTTGGAGATGGCTCCACTTAGGAAGGGTTGCACGGCTGCCATCATCTTCACATGCGCCATCGGGGCAAGGCTGCGCGTGCCCTTGGCGGGACGGAACGCGCAGTCGAACACGGGCAGGTGTTCCTCTTTCAAGTAGGGAGCGCCCTCGATGGTGTCATGCTCGTCGATATAACGCGTGATGGCTTCGATCTGCTCCGGAGAGTAGCCCAGTTGCTGCAACGCCAGTGGCACGGTCGTGTTCACCATCTTGAGCATGCCACCTCCCACCAGCGTCTTATATTTCACCAGCGCAATATCGGGTTCGATACCAGTGGTATCACAATCCATCATAAATGAGATCGTGCCCGTGGGAGCCAATACACTGACCTGCGCGTTGCGGTAGCCGTATTGCTCGCCCAGCTGGAGCATCTCCTGATAGATTTCGCGCGCCGTCTGGAGCAAGTAGTCGGGCACATACTCGCTTTGAATCTGGTTGAGCGCGTCGGCGTGCATGCGCATCACTTCCATCATCGGCTCACGATTGAGCGCGAAGCCGGGGAAGGGTGCGCCGCAGTCGCGGGCGATAATCGCAGACTGACGATAGGCTTCGCCGTGCATAATAGCGGTGATAATGGCAGCATAGGCGCGTCCTGCGTCGCTGTCATAAGGCAGACCGAGCGACATCAGCAGCGCGCCCAGATTGGTATAACCCAGCCCCAGCGGGCGGAAGTTGTGGCTGTTATCGCAAATCCGCTCCGTCGGGTAAGCCGAGTTGTCCACGATAATCTCCTGCGCCGTGATGAGGATGCGCACCGCCGCCCGAAATGCCTCCACATCGAAACGCCCATCAGGTAGACGGAATTTCATCAAATTTAAACTGGCTAAGTTGCAGGAAGTATCGTTAAGAAAAACAAATTCGCTACAAGGGTTGCTGGCTTCGATGGGACCGCTGTTTTTGACGGTGTGCCACTTGTTGGTGGTGTCGTGGAACTGCAGTCCGGGGTCGCCGCAGATCCAGGCGGCTTCGGCGATCTTGCGGAACAGCTCACGCGCCCGATAGCGTCCCATCACCTCGCCGGTGGTGCGGGCGTAGGTACACCATTCGCCGTCTTGCTCCACCGCACGCATAAACTCGTCGGTGACGCGCACGCTGTGGTTGGCGTTCTGGAAGAAGACCGAGTCATACGCGCCGCCAGGCGTATCGAAGCCGGGGTCATAGCCCTGTTCGATGAGCGCCCACGCTTTCTTCTCCTCCTTCGCCTTGCACTCGATGAAGTCCACGATATCGGGATGGTCTATATTCAGCACCACCATTTTGGCGGCGCGTCGGGTCTTCCCACCGCTTTTTATAACCCCGGCGAACGCGTCGAAGCCGCGCATAAACGAGACGGGTCCCGAGGCTCTGCCACCGCCTGAAAGGAACTCCTTCGAGCCGCGAATGCGCGACAGGTTCGAGCCGGAGCCAGAGCCGAACTTGAAAATCATCCCCTCCGTCTTCACCAGGTCCAGAATCGACTCCATCGTGTCTTCAACGGAGACAATGAAACACGCCGAGGATTGGGGGCGAGGCTCAATCCCGACATTGAACCAGACGGGGCTGTTGAAGGCAGCATACTGATAGAGCAACAGATGTTTGAGTTCGTCGCGGAACGCTTCGGCATCCTGCTCGGAGGCGAAGTAGCCCATCTCGCGCCCCCAGCGCGTAAGAGTCTCCACTACGCGCCCGATGACCTGCCGCACGCTGTATTCACGCTCGGGCGTGCCAATCTGACCGCGAAAATATTTCGAGGCAACCACATTCGTGGCTAACTGGCTCCAGAAGGCAGGCACCTCCACATCCTTCTGCTCGAAGACCACTTCGCCGCGCTCGCCAGCAATCACTGCGGTGCGTCGCTCCCATTCCACCGTGTCGAAGGGGTCAACGCCGGGCTGAGTGAAGAATCGCTGGATGCGCAGCCCCTTACCCGTGTTGATATTGTCGAACTTCTCGCGAGGGATAAAGCCATAGCGTCGCTCTGGCTGGACGGGGCGCCGCGGCGCCACCACGCTCGAACCTGTTTCGACCGCACCATTCACCTCTGCAATCTCAAGCAGCCCTTCGTTCGGATCAAACATGGCTGAACCTCCTATTATGCAAGAGTGAGAATAGAGAGTCAGAATCCCTTGCGCTGACGCGCTTTTTGCATGCGCGTGAGCATCTGCACAACCCGATTGAACTGCTGCGGGTCTTGGAACTCCTCATAGACCGAGGCGAAGCGCACATAGGCGACGGGATCAATCTCCAGCAGCTTCTGCATCACCATGCGCCCGATTTCGACCGAGCTAATCTCGGCTTCCATGCGGTTCTGAATCGCATGCTCAATCTCATCGACTGCCTTTTCCAGCGTTTCCATACTAATAGGTCGCTTGCGGCAGGCGATGACCATGCCCTGCAGAATCTTGTTGCGGTCGAACGGTTCGCGCCGCCCGTCTTTTTTGATGACCATCAGCGGTCGCTCCTCATACCGTTCGAAGGTGGTGAATCGCCGTCCGCATCGGAGGCACTCTCGCCGTCGTCGGATGGCTTTGCCCTCCTGTGTGGGGCGCGAGTCCACCACATGGTCCTCTTCACTGCCGCAGTAAGGACAACGCATCGCTCACCTCGCCTCAATAGCCACATATACGGGGTTTTGCTTCGCAATCCCCAAGATGTTGTGGCTGGCATGTAGTATAGCACATCGGATCCCCCCTTTGTCAAGGGGGGGGGGGGGGGGTCGAAAAAATCGCTGCTGCGTGGTTCGGGATGTTTGGACAAGGGTGTGGGAACGACGCCTCTCCTTGAGGGGTGCTTTGACAGGGGCGTAGGAACCACGCCCCCACTTGGTATGGGTGCGGTTCCTGCACCCTGCTTTTCGAACACCCTTAGGGGGATAGGGGTGTTCGAAAAAGCGTGCCGCTGCTCAACGTCCTACCCGCCCGCCCCACATAATGCACTGCGCCCGATTGGGGCACGCGCATCCATAGTGAAACTGCGCCCGACTCGTCGGCAATCGCCTCCGCTTGCGCCAGAGCGTATCTGAACCTGCAAGTCCGAGCAGTAGCCCAATAAGCATGGTTAGGCTGGTAGGTTCAGGTATGGTATCCAGCAGATAGGCTTCGAAACGCCCGCTGGCGGCATTATAGCCGCGCCCCACGATATAGCGTCCATCTGCCGAAACGGCGCGCGCCACCCAGAGGATGGAGCCATCGGCGAGCAACGCAGCAAATCGTTCGTTCAGATTCTCCAACCCGCGCTGGGGTGTCCAGATAATGGCACGATACTCTTCCTCGGCGTTCTGGGCGTAGCCCACTATCACGCGCCCATCATCTGATACATCAAAGGCGTGGCTCATCGGGAAATCAGGGAGGGTCCCGAGATCCTGCAAGCCATCCGCTGCTGTCCAGCGGAACATGTGGGGTGGGTCTGTCCGCTCGGGACCGATGCGGGCAGCCCCTGCCACGACCGTGCCATCTGCAGAGACAGCGATGGCGGCACTCGCACCGCCCCCAGGAAAGGTGCCCAAGTTCTGCATACCCTCGGTCGCGCTCCAGCGGAAGGCGCGGCGAGCGCCGCTTGCCTCGTGCGCCCAGCCAACCACAATGGCACCATCAGCGGAAATGCCGTAAGCCGCGCTCTGCAATCCGCCCAGCGTGCCTAACTCCTCAAGCTGACCGTCGCTCGCCCAGCGGACCGCACGAATGTTGCCCGCGCCATTGTCTGCCCAGCCCGCTGTGAATGCACCATCCCGGCTGAGCGCTAAACCCGCGCTCCAAGCGCCTCCCAAAGTGCCCAGATCCGCCATGCCGACGCCAGCACGCCACCGAAAGGCGCGCCATCGCCCGTTCCCATCCTCGGCAATCCCGACCACGACCATGCCATCTGCCGAGACGGCGCGCGCCTCACCCCCTGTACCCCCCAGCGTGCCCAAATCGCGCATACCATCCACAGCTGTCCAGAGAAATGGACGGGGCGACAATCGCTCATTTTGGGCAACGCCCACCACCACGCGCCCATCAGGCGAAATGTCATAGGCATAGCTCCAGGCGCCGCCCAGCGTCCCCAGCCATGTAAGGCTCTGACCCAGCAGTGCCGCCGGCACCAGAAAACCGATCCATGCAGCCAGAATCCGAAGCCTGCTATAACAGCCAATCCCGTTTGGTCTCATTTGGTTATCCTCCTTCCAAGTGTTCCAGAATGGTGTCTTCAGGGTGGGGACTCCCTCCCCGACAGAGCGACTTAGAGAAACGCTCTGGCGGGAGCCGGGGAACTCCAGCGATGAACTGCTTTGACTCGTTGGAGTGTCTCACCCTACTGAATTATACCACATTACACCCCCATTCTGACCGGGGCGGTGGCTGAAAATGGCTTGGACACGCCCCGCGTTTGATTCAGTGCCCTTCAGCTTGGCATATCCCCTGCCGATAATGCCCTGTGATGATACGCGGGCTGTATGTGGCAGCCGAAGGAATGGCTGCCCGACAGAAAGCGCAGGATGTGCTGGCGACGAATCTGGCGAATGTGAATACAACAGGCTTCAAAGCCGACCGACCCGTGTTCGAAACCGCCCTCCAACGCACTCTCTATCGGGTGGAGGGAACACGCTTGACGCCGATTGGCACACTCTCGGCAGGCACACTCCTGACCACTACCTACACCGACCTCCAACCCGGACCCCTGATGCGCACAGGCAACCCGCTGGATGTGGCGATCGAGGGGGAAGGCTATTTCGCCGTGCAGACACCAGCGGGCATACGCTACACACGCAACGGGGCGTTCTCCCTCGATGCGCAGGGGACGCTCGTCACGCGCGAGGGCTTCCCGGTGATGGGCAGTCGGGGCGTGATTCGCATCCCGCGCCACGCGACCCTTGCGATTGGCGAGGATGGCAGCCTCCGCATCGATGGCAAGGTAGTAGACCGCCTGCAGATTGTGCAAGGCACGATGCGCAAGGACGCCGACGGCTGGCTGGTCGGCAACGCAACGCCTGTGGCAACGCCGCGCCTCGTCACAGGCATGTTGGAAGGTTCCAATGTGAACATCGTGCGCGAAATGGTGGACATGATTGCGTACCTACGCGCCTATGAGACCCATCAGAAGGCAGTCCACGCGCAAGATGAGACGCTGGCACGAGCCATCAACGAGATGGCACGAATCTAACCCTTCACTTCAGAGGAGGTCAGACCGATGCTTCGAGCCTTACACACCGCAGCAACGGGAATGGAAGCGCAGCAGTTCAACATCGATGTAATCGCAAACAATCTGGCGAATGTGAACACGACGGGCTTCAAAACCGTGCGCACTGACTTTGAGGATTTAATCTACCAGACGCTGCGTCCAGCGGGGGCGAATGTGGCAGGCGGTGCGCAGGTGCCCAGCGGACTGCAGGTCGGTCTGGGGGCACGCGCCGCCGCCACCTACGGGCTTTTCACGCCCGGCGCATTGCAGGTGACGGGCAACCCACTCGATATGGCAATTGAGGGCGATGGCTTTTTCAAGGTGCTGATGCCCGATGGCAGCGTCGCCTACACGCGCGATGGCAGCTTCAAACTCGACAGTCAAGGGCGCCTCGTGACCTCGATGGGCTACCCGCTGGAGCCAGAGATTATCATTCCGCCCGATGTGCAGGAGATTCTGGTCGGGCGCGACGGCACGCTGTCGGTGCGGCGAGGCGGGCAAGGGGGGCTGGAGGAGATTGGGCAAATTACGCTGGTGCGTTTCGTGAACCCAGCGGGCTTGAGCCGCATCGGACTGAACCTCTACCGCGCCACACCCGCTTCGGGCGAGCCGATTGAGGGCACACCCGGCACGAATGGGCTGGGTGAGCTGAGCGGCGGCAGCCTGGAGGCGTCTAATGTGCAGATTGTGGAGGAGATGGTGCGCCTCATTATGGCGCAGCGCGCCTATGAGGTCAACTCTCGCGCCATCCAGACTGCCGACGAGATGCTCGCCGTCGCCAAAGACCTGAAGCGATAGCGCTAATCTGCTAAAACATACACTGTGGGCTGGGGTTGGGATAGGGGCGTGGGGGGACATCCTCGCCCCATAGCTCACGATCACGCATAAATTGCTTGTAGGGTATCCACTTCGCATGCCCGTCTGCGAAGATGACCTCCATGCCATCAATGTGTCGGCGCGCTCCTGCCACATTGTACCAACGAGTCCTGTCGCTGCAGTTGCCCGCGAGGGTGGAGTTATACCAATCGCCGAGCCAGAGTTCATAATTGCCTCCCTC
>OGCH01001072.1_pt1 | contig 11382 bp, 12 predicted proteins | sample 1570111 | NCBI WGS metagenome assembly OGCH01 (sample SAMN03436243, study PRJEB24508) | hot springs metagenome | biome: Desert Springs; feature: Hot Springs; material: Water | place: USA: Great Boiling Spring, Nevada | collected 2008-12-01 | depth 0 m m
ACCATCACGACCGAAGAGTGCCTCGCGCTGGGCGTCAGCGGACCTACCATCCGCGCCACAGGCTTCGCTTGGGACATCCGCAAATCGAACCCCTACAGCGGCTATGAGCAGTTCGAGTTCAACATCCCTGTCGGCACGCGGGGCGATGTGTATGACCGCTATCTGGTGCGCATGGCGGAGATGCGCGAGAGCCTCAAAATCCTGCAGCAAGCCATCGACGGGCTGCCCGAAGGGGATTACCGCGTGAATGACCCCAAAATCGTGCCTCCACCGCGCGAAGCCATCGACAATTCGATGGAGTCGCTGATTCACTGGTTCAAGATTCACACGGAAGGCTTCCGTCCGCCTGTAGGTGAAGCCTATGTGCCCATCGAATCGCCCAAAGGCGAGCTGGGCTTCTACTTCGTCAGCGACGGCACGAACCGTCCCTATCGCATGCACACCCGCGCACCCAGCTTTATGAACCTGCAGGCGTTAGAGAAGATGGCGGTCGGGCGGCTGATTGCCGACTTGGTGGCACTGATTGGCAGCATCGATATTGTGCTGGGCGAGATCGACCGCTGAGAGTAGAGGGGGATGAAGTGCTTAGTCCACTTTGCGTAAGCCCTTCTCTTTCAGCAGCGAATCGATCCACTGGAGGTCTTCCTCGGGCAGTTGGACAGGGGGGTCAGACGCATAATCCAGCACAAGCCCGTAGCGACCCTGCTCATAGACGCGATTCAGCACCCCCTGCAGATCGACCGCTATCGCGTCGTCCTCCTCGGCTAAGGGCACTAAGATGCGTGGCAGTCGCTCCCGCAGGTTAATCCGCCATGCCCACGCCGACTGCCCCTCCCAGCCCGCTTGATGCAGCACCACCACATAGTCCAACCGTTTGTCTCTGGGTTCCAGTATCGCCCACGGCACAAACACTGTCGGTACGCCATAATGGAGCAAATCGATCTCTATCAGGTGGGCGTTGCTGTGCAGCCGCTCCCGCTGCTTCTGGAGATAGACTCGGCGCCCCACCGAGCCGGGCGTTTTATTGGTCGGGCTGAGTAGTTCAATCACCGCCACCACCTGACGCTCGCCGTTGCGCAACGCGAGAATTTGGATATAAGGCTCATGGGGTTCCAACAGAGGGATCGCGATTTTATCGGGAGCATCGGCAACAGCGGTTTTGCCAACGGGGATAGTGGTGGGCACCATAGGGCGAGCAATCACTACATCCGGAATGATGGTGCGCAAGATTCCGGGCTTCTCCACATAGACCCGCTCCTCCACCGAGGCTAAATAGTTTAATGGAAGCACCTGATTAATCTCGGCTTGCAGCACACTAATAAAGGTATGATGAAAACCGCTCCAGAGGCGTGTATCCTCCAGATAGGGGTTCATGCCCGGAAAGGGATTTTCCCACCATGCTGGCTGCTCCCGCATCGCCACTCACCTACTTGCATTATACTCGAACCGGCTCGCCGCGTCGAACCGATTCGTAGCCCGCGATGGCAACGGCTGCGGCTTTGTAGCCATCTTCACCTGTTGCCAGCGTGGAGGTAGGCTCACCTGATACCGCCCGCAAGAATTCGTCGATCATCAGCGCGTCGATGTTATCGCCCCAGAACATCTGGCGAATGCGCCCCGTGCGGTCGTCATAGTGGCGCAGATATTGGGCGAACATGTCCATCTCGATGACGCCGCGCGTGCCGTACACCGCCAGCGTCACATCGCCCCAGGTGGGGAAGGTGCGAGGGCGCGACCAGCTCGAATCGAGCGTGGCAAAGATGCCCTTCTCAAAGGTGAGCGTGAGCATCGCCGTGTCATCGAAGTTGCCATGATACATTAGATTATTCGTTTCGGCGTAGACCTCCACAATCTCCTGCCCGGTCAGCAGGCGCATGAGGTCTGCCACATGGACGGTGTGATCCATCATGGCGCCTCCACCTGCCAGCTCGGGGTCGTTGAACCAGCCGCCGGGGTTCACGCCGCGGTTGGTGCCACGCAGGGCGAGCAGCTCGCCGATTTCACCCGCCTGCACCCGTGCGCGCAGCTGCTGAAAGGCAGGGCTGAAGCGGCACGGAAACGCCGTAAAAAGCCCCACGCCCGCCCCACGCGCAGCTGCCAGCATCGCCTGACCATCCTCCAAGCGGGTCATGAGTGGCTTCTCACAGAGGATATGCTTGCCCGCGGCGGCAGCCATCTGCGTTAGTGGCGCATGCTGCACATTCTCCGAACAAATAATCACCGCCTGCACATCGGACGCCAACAGCGATTCGTAGCTATCGAACCGCTGCACGCCATATTGCTCGGCTTTTTGCTGGGCGCGTTGCGGGTCATGGTCAGCGATGCCCACGAACTCCGCACGCGGGTTGGTCAACAGGCAGTGCGCGTAGCTATCGGCATGCAGATGTGCAAAACTCATGATGCCCACTTTGATCTTCATCGCCCGTTCGCCCTCCTGTCTATTTGTCTATTTGAGATAGACGACCTTGCCTGTGCGTGCCGATTCGATGGCGGCGAGCGTGAGCCGCACCGCCTCCATGCCGTCCTCGACGCTGATTTCGGGTGGCTGCCCGTTTCGATAGCACTCCACGAAGTGGCGTAGCTCCAGATAATAGGGATTTTCGACGGCGGGGCTTTCAGGCACTTCCACACCACCCTCTTGTCCCTCCTCCGCTCGCCGCGCCACGCGCAGGGCAACCATCTGGGCGGAGTCATACTCCAGCATGCCGGCGTCCCCGCAGATTTCGAAACTCACTCGAAACCCGCCCGGGTCGCACCAAGTGCCCTCAATATGGGCAATTGCACCGCTGCGCAGACGCATGGTGACCAGCGTGTAATCCAGGTGTTCTAATTCGCGGAAGGTCAACGCCTTGGCGTAAACGCGCTCCACCTCGCCCAGTGTCCAGCGCACCCAGTCGAGGTCGTGGATAATGAGGTCCATGATGACACCGCCGCTCTTTTCGAAATCGGCATACCAGTCGCTTTTGGTGCGGGGAAAATCGCCTCCGCGTCGCATGCGCACCGCAGCGACTGTGCCCAGCGTGCCTGCGCGCACCAGCTGGTGTGCCATGCGATACTCAGGGAAGAATCGCAGCACATGCGCAGGCATAAAGAGGGTGTTGTGTTTTCGAACCGCCTCGACAATCTGCTCGCACTCTTGCAAGGTGCGGGCGAGCGGCTTTTCGCACACGACCGCTTTGCCTGCCTCGATAGCAGGTAGCGCGTATTCAGCGTGCCGATAGGTGGGCGTGCAGATGTCCACAATCTCGCACTGCTGCAACAGCGCCTCAAAATGGGGAGCCACCACGGTGTTGAACTCTTGGGCAAACGCTTGCGCCCGATCTATATGGTGATCATATACCGCGCTCAATTGTACATCGGGCATTTGGCGATAGGCTTCGGCGTGCTGGCGTCCCATCGTGCCCAGTCCCACGATTCCGACCCTGACCATAGCATCCTCCAGCACAAGGTTCGCCACAGGGCAGATTTTCCCTGCTTGCCAAGCGACCCCAATCGCTTCGGTTCAGCTCCCTTGCAAATACCCCGCGCGGGACAAATATCGTTTCCAAAGTTGATAGATAGGTTCAGGGAGATGCAGTTCGTCTATGAGGGCTGCCAGCTCTGCCTTGTCCAACTGGCGCACATCCTGTTCGCGTCCATGCAGCAGCACCTGCCGGATATACCAGCGGCGCTGGAACGGGTCGCTCAGATCAACCTCATCCGTACTCCAGACAATGTAGCGCGGCGGTCGAATCTTCACGATTTATAGGGTACCCCAAGCGGCTCAAAGTGTCGATTCCCAGCAACCCTATTTGCAATTTAGGGGTATGTCGGTGGAACAATGCTACTGGGAGGGATACCAATGAGAACATCGATTATTGGCTGGTTGTTGAGCATGGTAATCATGCAAGCCGCCTTTGCCGCAGGCACCGCTACAGGTGTGGTCGGTGATGGGCAGAGCGGTTCGTCGGAACCTGTCGCGGTCGGCACATCGGTTCAATTCCAGTTCTCGGTTGTCAATGGTGCTTCGACCGTGCAGTTCGTCGTTTACGACTCCCATGGCAACCAAGTTTACTATACTGCTGCTCTCTCTGTGCCTGAAAGCGGTAGTGTGTTGTGGGAGTGGGCACCACCCTTTGCCGACACTTTCACGGTGTGGGCAGTGAGCGATGGCAGTGAATGGCAGCAGGTGATGATTGTTACCGCTTACCAGCCTAGTGCCTCAGGCTTTATCACAGGAGGTGGCTGGTTGGAGTTAGGGGATGCGCGACAAACCTTCGGTTTTGTTGCTCAGGTACAGCGCAATGGCAGCATCCGTGGTAGCCTCGAGTATCAGGATCACAGCTGGCGTTTGAACTTGAAATCGTTTGCCATCGATTGGGTCTATGCGCCCAACGCTTCGGAGGGCTATTTCAGCGGCTGGGCAACGCTCAATGGCTTCGGCAGCTACCGCTTTTGGGGTGCTGTCTGGGACGGCGGCACGCCCGGTAACAACGACCTGTTTATGCTCTGGGTGTATGACGGGGATACGCTTGTCTATAGCGCTTGGGGCACCTTAGCGGGTGGTAATCTGATGATCCACTCGCGTTGATTAGGCAGCAGGGGCGCGGGCGGCGCGCCCCTGCTTTTGCCTTTCGCTGGGTGGGGGTAGGGAAGAAAGATTTATGCCCGACGGCGACGGCGTAGTGCCAGTACACCTATCAGACCTGCACCCAGGCTCAACAGGGAGGCAGGCTCTGGCACCACCACATAGAAGAACTGGTCGCCGGGGATGTTGCCAAAGTTCACATTGCGCGGCTCACCCAAGTTGTCACCTCCCCCAATCCCTGCCAGCACCTGATTGGACAGGTAGTCATGCCCGCTGCCATTGATGAAGGTGCTGACCTTAATTATGGTGGGGCCAGTGATGCCAATCGCTGCGAACGGGATGGCTAGCTCCACGCCAGTGGTCACCAGCGAGCCGTCACCCGATGCCAGCCCAGTACCGCCTTCAACACCCCCGGTGTTGCTGTTGTTGATGGTGACGCGAATGCCAAATGGGTTATTTCCACCGCTGAGAATGCCGTTGGAAGCGGCTCCGGTGGAACCCAGATAGTCACCTGGTCCGCCGCCCCCTGTCAGCAACTGTGCCCAGTTGGCGTAAAGGGTGTAAGGATTTCCGCCGCCTGTGATGCCAATCCAGTAGTCCGCCTCGAAGCCAGCGTCGAAAGTGAGTCCGTTGCCGCTGCCGTCATCGCCCATGCGGTTCAGCCCGCCGAAGTCCACACTGGAGTTATCCCCGCGCAGGCGATTCTGCCCACCAGCAACCGTATCGAAGAAGATTTCCAGCTTGTTGAAGTTCGACTCGAGGTTGCCAGCAAGGAACAGGTAAAGAATCTGGTTGGCCATGTCCGCATAGGAGTAGGCGGCGTCCAGCTCGGAGCCGTTCGCATAGTCGACCTGCCCGAGGTTGCTGTCCCCGAAACCGGTCTGGGTGTTCTGCTCGACAATCAGACCGTAGTAGAGGGCGTCGCGCGTGCCATCTATAGTCGGCTGCGCGACAACTGCCGCACTCAAAGTGGCTGCAATTGCCACGACGCTCCATTTCATCGTCTGCTTCATCGCTGTAGACCTCCTGCTTGTATGAGTGAGGGAACGAGATGACTCGCTCCCAACGGGTGAGAATTCGAATTCTCACCGAATCCCCTGCAAATGCAGGGGATACAACAGGGCGAAGTATATGAGACATCTAGCGGCAGAGCCATCCTCTACCCTATTATAGCACATCTCGACGCCAAAAAGCAAGGGGGACGAAAAATCTGGTATTTTTGCGGGGTTATTTAGGGCGTGAGATTCGCCACCGCTGTCTCGATTAGCACGCGGCTGGGAGCGCGGCTGCGCAGATGATGCTCACACATCCGAAAAGGATAGAGCAGGCGGTCGTAGCGTGGGTCGGGTAGGCTCAAGGGGCGTGTCTCTTGCAGCAGCCATGCCGAGACGGTGTCGACCAGTTCCAGCGTTTCGTGGGTGGGGGGCATCTCCACGCGCACCAGCCCGTAGGTGGGCGCAGCACCCTCCTGCCAGCGCAACCGCAGATACCAGCTGTAGACCTCCTCCACCTGCGGGCGGCGCGGGCGAAAAACACTGCTGCGATAGCCAGCGGGCATGTTCAGCACCTGCAGCATCCAGTCGGGGCGCAGGTAGGAAGTGCGATGCGATTTCGAAACGCCCACCACCCGCAGGAAGCGGCGTTGCTGCTGCTCCCGCATCAAATCCGAGATAGAGCCATCCACCATCAGCCAGCAGTTCGGCTCGGCGCCGTACCGTTCGATCCAGCGCATCGCCAGATGTCGCTCCAGCTGGTCGCGCATGCGTGCCACTGTCGCGCCCGCCTTCTGCAACATGCTGGCAAAAGAGGCAGTTTCGACCTCCGCTCGCTCATAGGTGTCGTGGATGATGATGCCATGCTTCTGGAAGGTGCGCGTGTTAATTAGTCGAGCTGGCAGGTAGAGCGCTTCCTCATCGGCATGGAGATCGGGACACGGGTGCAGGCTTCTGTCGCGCCGCTCCAGCACCATCGCCGCGATGTAGCCATACACCACGGGTAGGAACGCCTGCTCCACGCAAAGGTAGTAGAGCAGCTGCGAATGTTGGATGCCGTCGATGAAGTGGGTGAAGGCGGTCGGCTGGTGTCCGCGCGGCACCTCATAGATGCCGAACTCTTTGCGCTCCGGTTCAGGCACCAGCATCGCATCGCCTGTCCAGCCTTCCTCCTCTGGCACTTCGATGATGTCCTCACTGGTGAGCCGACGCACCACCCGAACCCCTTCGGGGTTCTCGCGCAAAAACTCCACCACTTTTTTCAGAAACGGCGTCATCGCTTCCTCTATTCGCTCATCCTGCGCCTTCTCCTATCCCGATTTGCAGCTGTGTTCTCTGGCTCTATCGACGATTCGTGGAAGCTCGATGCGTGCGTTGGTCCCATAGGTCAACTGGACGCGAGCGAATCCAGCGGGACACTTGGCGATGGGGCAGGTCCAAAATCGCTTCCCAGAAGCGCAAGGCGCGACGGCTCAACCCGCGTCCCTCGCGCTGCATGAGCCACTCGCGCAGCATAGGCTTGCCATAGGTGGCAATCAGCCAGCGCACCGCCAGCAGGTCGCCATGCTCCATAATGCGCAAGAAGATGGTGTCCCGATCTCTATCGGGCGACAAACGCCGAAACTCCACATCCCAAAACAGCGGACGCAAAAATTCGGGCAATCGCTTGGGCTGATCCATCTCGCTTCCCCCTCAAGAATACCTGCTTGCAGAGGTGTACCCAATTATGTTAGGGCAACCTTCGCGATTGCTCTGCTTATTCTGCCTTTATCGTTGGAGGCACTTCGGCATGCAGCCAGTTTAGGAAAGGCGTGTTCACACATGTGGGAGACAACTCGGCGACAAAGTTGGTATAAGAAATATGCTCGCGCAGCACCTGCTGGATGCTCTCGAAGTAGCCCTCGCGCGTTTTGACAATCAGCACCACCTCTGGCTCCTGCACGATGTTGCCTTCCCAGCGATAGGCGCAGGTGATGGGAAACCAGTTCACGCAGACTGCCAGCCGCTTCTCCAGCAGCTCGCGCCCGATGCGCTCCGCCTCCTCCACCGTGTTCAGCGTGATATAGTAGAGCCTCATCGTTCGCCTCACCAGTCATCATTTTACCTGCGAATTGCTGGGGTCTGCCATGGATGGAAGCAAAGGGACCCTTTGGGGTACACTACAATCGGGTGATGTGATGAAAACGACTGAAGCCATCCCCGCCGAGATGAGCGTGGAGCAGTTCCTCAACTGGGAACAAGAAGACCTCCACGCCGAGCTGGTCGGCAACCAAGTGAGGCTCAAAATGCCCGTCTCAAAGCAACATCAGGACTGCAACAGTTTTCTGTTGACGATTGTAAAGCACTGGATTGAGCGCCACAAGCCTGGTGGGGTCGTTTATCATCCGCCCTTTGCGGTGCGTCTCACCCTGCCCGATGGCGAACAGGAGGTGCGCGAACCTGACCTGCTGGTCATCTTGCCCGAACATCTGGATCGTCTGCAGCGCACCTACTATGACGGTGCGCCCGATCTGGTGGTGGAGATTGTGAGTCGGGAAAGCCGAAGCGTCGATCGGGGCGAGAAGTTTTATGCGTATGAGGCGGCGGGCGTGCCTGAGTATTGGATTATTGACCCGGAGCGTCGGCAGGCGGAGTTTGCGCAGTTGGGTGAGGGGGGCACTTATCAGATTGTGTTTGCGGGTTCGGCTGGGGTCTATACCAGTCGGGTGTTGGACGGTTTTTGGTTGCGGGTGGAGTGGCTGTGGAGTTTGCCTGCCGTGTGGGATGTGCTCAAAGAGTGGGGGTGGGTGTGAACCATTAATCCAATCTCACCGCATAATGTTCTCCACAAACTTCTCTGGGGTTAGCCCTGCTTCATTCACATGGGTGATGCGTGTCCAGCCGGGAGGACCCTCGCTGGTGGCGATTTGCAGCCATTTGTGCGCCAGTTGCTCTTTGGAGAGCGGCATCACCCATTTGGCGCCTGCCTGCTCGCACTCTTGGCGCAGCTTGTCCCAGTTGACCAGCCAAGCGTACCAGATGGGCAACCGCGCTATTTGCACGCGCCAGCGCAGGTCGGGGTCGTGCTGCACCGCACGCTCTGCTTGCTCCCAAAGTGCCTCCGCTTTTGCCAGCACCTCATAGCGCAGATAGGGCGCCTTATCGGGCGCAGCGAAGCAGCCCATGTAAAAATCTTTCGCCGCCTCATGCATCAGGTTCAGATACTGACGGATAAAGCGCGCCGCCTTGCCGTAGTAGCCTCGCAGAAACTCGTCGATGAGCTTCTTGTCATCCTGATAGGGGTTCCAAAGCAGTTGCGCCAGCACCCACGCGCGCAGCTCCGCCATCTCGGCACCGTGCGATTGATACGCGCCCTGCTCGAACAGCCCTCGCACTCCATGCCGATGGAAGAAGCGCACATTCGGACCCAGCGAGAACCAGTTCGGGTGAGGCATGATATAGTGGGCGAAGTTGGTGGTGTAGTCCCACACATACAGGCGGTTGGTGAGTCGGCTCCAATCGCGGATGTCGCGTGCGAACGCCTCGTTGCTCGGATGCTCCAGCGGCTGGGCGAAGTTGCACTCGATGGAGCAGAGGCGCACGATGACGCTTGGACGCGGGCGCAGGCTCTTGGGGGCACGGCGCGTGTACCAGTATGCCAGCGTATCGAACGCCACATGGGGGAACTCGCGCTCCAGCTGCTCCGCGATAAAGTTGACCATTTCCAACACCGAGCCGGCAGGCGTGCCCTCGCGCTCGTCGATGGCGCGGCAGGCATCGCACTGACACGCGCCTTTCCAGTCGTTCTGGGAGATGGAGACGATGCTCGCCTGCGGATTCGCTTTGAGCCACTCGCGCACGCGCTCCACCAGAAAGGCGCGCAGCTCTGGGTTCGTGGTGCAAAGCTGCGCCTTCTCCCACTGCCGCTTGCCGTCGATGAGGCTGAACCATTCGGGGTGCTGCTCAAAATATTGTTCGGGCGGCACAAGCACATAGAAGGTGTGGACGAAGCCCACATACTGGATTTTGCCGCCATGTTTCTCCTCCAGCCGCGCATGGTGCCCGTTATAGTAGTGGCGGGCAGCCCAGTCGCCGTCGAAGGCGTGATACCAGAACGGCTCGCGATACTCGAAAGCGGGCTGCTCACTCACATTCAGGGGTGGAATGCGCAGCGTGCGTCGGCGCGGGATGGTGCTTGCCCACGGCGTCCACCAGCGCACCCCACAATAGGTGTGCAGGAAACGATAGACAGCATACAGGGTGCCACGCGGTCGCCCACCCGCCAGCAGCAGATAGCGTCCCTGTGTGCGCATCAGCACCTGCTCGCTACCCAGCCTGTCCCAGTCGATGTCGGGAAAACGCTGGCGTGCCACGCTGCCCGGTCCAATCAGGATCGCTGCCGAGGGCAGCGCAGCGGGGTCAGCCGTGCGTATTTCGAACGGTGCGCCCGTGATTTGCTGCAGATGGTGGCGCAGCTCTTCGGCAGCGTATCGCTCCGTGCTGGTCGCCTCCGCCTGAATCAAGATAGGCACCTTAGCCCGCCCACGCTCCGCCAGCGTGATAGACTGCGCCTCCGCATGACCCAACATAGCTCCTATGATTATCACAGACATTATTTTCTTACTCATTTTCGATTTCTCAAGCGGAGAAGCCAGCGATAGCCCAGGAGAATGCCCAGCAGCGCGCCCAGCCATCCGCCGAGTGTGCCCATCACCCAGTAGCCTATAGAAGCCAGCAGCGCAGCAGGCAGCATCAACATCAGCAGATAGACCGCAAATAGCCCGACCAGCATGCCGCCTATCAGTCCAACCAGAGCGCCCGGGATGCACCCTACGATGCCGAAGGGCAGCCCTATTAGAAAACCTGCCACCAGTCCCAATCCTGCGAACAGTCCCGACAGCAACTGTGCCCACACGGGCAGTTGATGCGTGTTAATCTGCACTCGATAGAGCCTTTGCTGGTAGCCTTGCCGCATCTGGAAATAGGGGTCGCGAGGTGAGAAGGAAGCGGCGGATGGCTTTGTGTGGGTCGGAGCGCTGGGTGTCGCCCCGTTGCGTCGGGACTGATCATACTGGGTGCGCTGCTGGGGGTCGCTTAAAATCGCGTAGGCAGCATTCACCCGCTTCATCTTCTCTTCGTATTCCTGCTGCTTGCCTTCGGGCGCATGGTCGGGGTGGTAGCGACGCGCCAATTGGCGATAGGCTTGCCGAATCTCCTCCTGTGAGGCATTCGGTGTAAGCCCCAGCTCACGATATGCGTCTAATCGCGAATCGAATCGCATCGCCCCCTTCTATTTTACACCAAGTGGCACGGATGACGAACTTTTTTCCAGTAGCGATTGGAGCGTCGACACGCTCACCTGCTTGAGCCGCTCGGGCAGGTTCTGCTCGGTGAGGTAGCCGATGCCGCTTGCTTCGGCGAGGGCGATTCGGCGAGTGCGCTCGAAAATATCGAGCGAATCGCGTCGCCATCGTGCCTCCACCAGCGCGACAGCGCGTTGCAAATCTTCTGGTTTCGGCTCAAGGGTGCGCACCATCGCCGCCATCTGCCGAAGCAGCTCGTCGCGTTGTGCCAAGCGGGTACGCCCCACTTGCAGGAAGCCCAGCAGGAACCCCTTGCCCTGCCACACGACGGGCATGCCGCCAAAGGCGTAGCCCATCCCCTGCACCTCCCGAAAATGCTTGAACAACAGGCTTCGCTTGCCCTCACAAAGCAGCGCGTGCAAAGTCAGCAGTGCAGCATACTCTTCTGGTGAGCAGACCTCCGTGCGCAGTCCGAAGCCCAGGTAGAGGGTGGGCGCGTCGGACAGCGGTTGCCGAATCCCCCCGCTCCCTTCTCCCTCTC
>OGCH01001073.1_pt1 | contig 11337 bp, 10 predicted proteins | sample 1570111 | NCBI WGS metagenome assembly OGCH01 (sample SAMN03436243, study PRJEB24508) | hot springs metagenome | biome: Desert Springs; feature: Hot Springs; material: Water | place: USA: Great Boiling Spring, Nevada | collected 2008-12-01 | depth 0 m m
GGCCGAGCCGGGGGACAAAGAAGGTGCCCTGGCCGCCTCCCGCCAAGCTTTAGAGTGGAAGCCGGGGGATGCGGGGATAGCGGCAAAGGTAAAGGTGCTGGAAGAGTGAGGGGTAGTGGGCATTGGGGACTTGAGCGGAGTGACTGGAGCCGGTCGGATTGGGATATGACGTTGTTCCAGTTTAGGAACTCTGTCCAGGGCTCGCGGACTCTGAGGTATGTGTCTGGGCCAATCGGGAAGGGCGGGCGATTATTACATTACGTTTATGCTTAGCAATTGAGGATAAGTGACCGAAGAGTCCTTCTGACCGCTCAGGGTGGCTGTAGGCGACACGGGGTATGTGGGGCTCATACGGGTTTGTTCCGATTGGCTAGGTCATAAAAGGGCAAGCTAAACACTTATGCAGGGTGATATGGAACTTAATATGTCATTGTTTTTCGTCGTGGTTGTTCTTGCTTTCGTTTGCGAATACGTAGACACGATTTTTGGCATGGGGTACGGCACCATCTTATCTCCCCTTCTCTTTATCATGGGCCTGACCCCACTCCAAGTTGTTCCTGCCGTGCTGTTCTCTCAGTTCCTCGCTGGCATTGTAGCTGGCTTTTGGCACCATCGGCTAGGAAACGTCACCTTCGACTTTCGCCGTGACAGGGATCTCCGGGTAGGACACCCTGCAAAAGGGCTTTTGGCCCGGCTGGGGGTCCTGGGCTATTTGCCCAGTTCCCGCGATGCTAAGGTGGTTTACATCCTTGGAGGTTGTGGGATCGTAGGGGCCCTGGCCGCGGTGTTCCTGGCTATTTCCATCCCTCAGCCTGTGCAGGAAGGCTATATCAGCGTGATGCTTATCGCTTTGGGTTTTCTTATCCTGGCCACTCGTGGAAGGAGGTTTTCCTTCTCTTGGTCTCGACTGTTTTTCTTCGGCCTCCTCGCTGCGTTCAACAAGGGGTTTTCGGGTGGAGGCTATGGCCCTTTGGTAGTCGGCGGTCAGGTGCTCTCGGGAACAGGAAGCCGAAACGCGGTGGGTAATACCACCCTTGCCGAGGCGGTGGTGTGCTTAGTAGCGTTCTTAACCTACGTAGCCGCACAAGGCGGGGTCGACTGGAGGCTGGCCCTTTCCCTGACCATGGGAGCGGTGGCTTCTACCCCCCTTTCTGCCTACACCGTAAGGACGTTTGGTGAACGCAAGTTGCGCGTCTTTTTGGGAATAGCTATGGTGGTACTTGGTGCCATTACCTTGGCGAAGGTTTTTTCTACCTAAAGGAGGCAAGATGGGCTCAAATAACGATCCTGTTGCCTTCGGTATTGCTCCTCATGGGGGTAAGCTTAAAGAGCTCGTTGTGGGCGGGAACAAAGCGAAGGAGCTTAAAGAGGAGGCCATCTATCTTCCCTCCTGGGACCTCACCCAACGACAGCTTTGGGACATCGAGCTCCTTTTGAACGGCGCTTTTTCTCCCCTTGAGGGGTTTATGGGGAAGGCGGACTACCAATCAGTTTGCGAGAAGATGCGCCTTTCCGACGGCACCCTCTGGCCCATTCCCATTACCCTAGATGTCACAGAGGAATTTGCCGAATCCATCTCCGAAGGGCAGCGAATTGTTCTACGTCACCCTGAAGGAATGGTGCTTGCAGTGATGACCGTGACTGATATCTGGGTCCCGGATCGGGCCTTAGAAGCCGAGGCGATCTTTGGGACGCAAAATAAGGAGCACCCTGGAGTCTTTGCCCTGTTGCACCAGACTAACCCCGTTTACATCGGGGGAAGGCTGGAGGGGGTTGAGCTTCCCCCACATCACACCTTCCGGCATCTTCGTCATACCCCGCGAGAGCTTAGGGAAAAATTCCGGGAGCTCGGCTGGGAAAAGGTGGTGGCCTTCCAAACCCGAAATCCTATGCACCGGGCGCATGTGGAGCTAACCAAGCGAGCTATGGAGGAAACGGGTGCCAAGCTTCTCATCCACCCGGTAGTGGGCCGCACCAGCCCTGGCGACATCGACTATTTTACCCGGGTCCGCTGCTATCAAGCGGTGCTAAAGTACTATCCCCAGGATTCGGCCATGCTGAGTCTTCTCCCCCTGGCCATGCGGATGGCCGGTCCTAGGGAGGCTCTCTGGCACGCGATCATCCGCAAGAACTACGGCTGCACCCATTTTATCGTGGGTCGGGACCACGCCGGCCCCAAAGATGGAAATGGAAACTCCTTCTACCCCCCTTATGCCGCCCAAGAGCTTATGGAAAGGTACCAAGAGGAGCTCGGTATTCGGATGGTGCCTTTTCAAGAGATGGTTTATGTGGCTGATTACGGTCGGTATCTTCCCCAAAACGAAGTCCCGCCGGGGGCAAGAACCTTTTCTATTTCGGGGACTGAGCTTCGCGCGATGCTGAGAGAGGGAAAGGAAATTCCCGAGTGGTTCTCCTATCCCGAGGTAATCGCGGAGCTGCGCCGGCAGTACCCGCCTCGCAGCCAGCAGGGTTTCACCGTGTTTTTCACGGGGCTTCCCTCTTCGGGCAAGTCCACCGTGGCTCAAGTACTGATGGCCAAGCTGATGGAGATCGGAACGCGGCCGGTGACCCTCCTGGACGGCGACATCGTGAGGAAGCACCTCTCCAGCGAGCTCGGGTTTTCCAAGCGCGACCGGGACCTCAACATCCTGCGCATTGGCTTCGTGGCCAGTGAGATCACCAAGAACCGCGGGGTGGCTATTTGCGCTCCCATCGCCCCATATGAGGCCACCAGGCGTCAGGTGCGGGAGATGATCTCCCAGTATGGGGGCTTTATTTTGGTTTACGTGGCTACGCCCCTCGAGGTGTGTGAAAAGCGTGACCGCAAAGGCCTTTACGCAAAAGCTCGGGCTGGGCTGATTAAGGACTTCACCGGCATCTCCGACCCCTACGAGCCGCCTCAGGATGCGGAGATCGTGATCGACACCTCCAAGCTATCTCCCGAGGAAGCCGCTGAGATCATATTGGACTATCTGCGCAAAGAGGGCTATCTAGAGTAGAGTAAAGGGCGACGAAGACCCTCATTCGGGTATTCAGTCAGAGCGTGAACCTCCAGTTCTGCTTGGATTAAGCACTGTGGGCGTGATGGTGATGTTTAGCGCATGCACTTTTCTAAAGGCCTTGGGTTCAGCAAAAAGGGCCAAGAGCTTAATATCCGGCGAATCGGGTTTGTGGCCTCAGGGATTGTCGCTATGGTGGTGTTGTGATCTGTGCAGCGATGAGCCATTATCGGGTCACCTGCAATGATGGGCGCAATATGGTGAGGGTAGCCATTTTGTAGAAGTATTCGTGGATACACCGCAGGAAATTCGCAAACAACGGGATTTCAAAGGATTGTACATGCAAGCCGCGCGCGGCGAGATCAAAGGCTTCATAGGAATTGACGACCCCTACGAACCGCCCGAGAACCCGGAGATTCGCCTGGACACGGTGAACTATACCCCGGAAGAAAATGCTCGCATCATCCTGGAGTACTTGATCCGGCGGGGATTTGTGAAAACTGGGGAAGTGACTCCGAGCAGTGGATAGGGCTCCTTCCTGATTGGTGGAAGGGACATGCGGCTTCAGACCGAAGTGATGACTCCCGATAGGGCGCGCCCCCAACTTACTGGGAGGGCGGCGCGTGTGCGCCAGTTGTTCCTGCGAGCGGTGAACTCGCGCCTGGGACGGGACACCATCGGGAGCATGGGGCTGAAGATTGCGTCGGCAGGACTTAATTTCCTGAGCACGGTGCTCTTGGCCCGGCTGCTCGAACCTGCCGGGTACGGGGTTTACGCCTATGTCTATGCCTGGATCAACGTGTTTTCCGTGCTGACGCAGTTTGGCCTGCCCACCCTGGTGGTCCGGGAGACCGCGCGGGGCATGGCGCAGGACCGCCCGGACCTGGTTCAGGGCATCTGGCGCTGGGCGGGGCGCATCACGGGGCTGCTATCTCTGGCGTTGGCGGGAGTCGGTGCCGTCCTGGCCTGGCTTCTCCGCAGTTCCTTCGGGGGCGAGCGGTTGAGCACGTTTGCCTGGGCGATATTGCTGGTGCCCCTGGTTGCCCTGGGCAATCTCCGGGGGGCGGCGCTGCGGGGGTTGCAGCGGGTGGTGGCCGGGCAGATGCCCGAGTTCCTGATCCGGCCCGGGCTTCTGGTGCTCCTCCTGGGCGGGGCTGTATGGCTGCTGGATCGTTCCCTCTCCGCAGCGGAGGCGATGGCACTCCACGTTGGGGCCGCGGCCCTGGCATTCGGATTCGGGGCATGGATGCTCTGGCGGGCAACGCCGTCTCCGGTTCGAGCAGCCAGGCCCCAGTATGAGGGCCGGGCCTGGTGGCTGAGCGCTCTGCCTCTGGCTTTCATCGGTGGAATGAGCCTGATCAACAAGCAGGCTTCCACCATTATCCTGGGGTTTTTCGTCCCGGATGCCGAAATCGGCATCTTCCGGGTAGCCGCCCAGATTTCCGTCCTGGCCTCTTATGGTCTCCAAGCGGTGAATCTGGTGGTGGCGCCTCGCTTCGCAGCGCTCTATGCAAAGGGGGATATAGCGAAATTGCAGCGTCTGGTAACCGCCAGCGCGCGGGTTGTCTTGGCCATGAATGTGGGGGTCACCCTTGGGTGCATTCTCCTAGGACGGCCCTTTCTGCAGTTTGTCTTCGGGCCAGCCTACCTGGGGGCATACACCCCTCTGCTCATCCTGCTGGTGGGACAGGCGGTAAATTCCGCCGCTGGATCCGTAGGGATGCTCCTGAATATGACCCGGCACGAGCGGGATACGGCGAAAGGCCTGGTGGTATCCGCGATCCTGAACGTAGTACTGAACCTGCTCCTGGTCCCTCTGCTGGGGATTATCGGTGCCGCCGTGGCGACCGCTGTCTCGCTCATCACGTGGAATGTTCTGCTCTGGTGGGCGGTGCGCCAGAGATTAGGAATTAATAGCCTGGCATTTGATTTTGGCAGGAGGACAGTCGTATGAGGTTGCCCAATTTCTTCATCATCGGCGCGCCTAAGTGCGGGACCACTTCATTAGTTAACTGGCTTAGCGAACATCCCAATGTGTATATGTCGCCCTTGAAAGAGCCACGCTATTTTGACCGCGACCTGAAGATACATGCACGCATTTCTAAAGAGGCATATATGGCGCTTTTCAAAGGGGCAAGAGAACAACATCTTGCAATAGGTGAGGCTACGGTTTGGTATCTGTACTCGCGCGAGGCGGTACCGAACATTGAACGGGAAATCCCGGGCGCTCGCTACATCGTCTTGGTCCGTAATCCCGTAGATATGGCCTATGCGTTGCATGAGCAGCTGAGCTTGAACGGTGCGGAACCTATCCGAGATTTTGCCAAGGCGTGGGAAATGAGTCCAATACGTGGGCGTGGCAGGGGAGTGCATGGTGTGTTTCTATCTGAGCCACGGCTATTAGACTATCAATCCGTTTGCCGATTAGGCGATCAGATAGAGCGCCTTTTCAGTTTGGTGCCAAGAGAACGAATATTGGTGCTGGTCCTGGACGATATCCGGGATAATCCTCGGCGCGAATACTTAAAGGTATTGGAATTCCTTGGTGTGCCCGATGACGGCCGTGAGAATTTTCCCGTGCAAAACCCAGCCAAGCAAGTACGGTCATATGTACTCCAAAAGATTATAACATTGGGGATGAAGGGAGAGCGTGTTGTGAAAGAAAGGCTGGGGTTGGCGCCTGTAAATTCCACTTTCTTTAAAACGTTGAACACCTGGAACAAGGTAGCACGGCCTCGTCCTCCCTTACCAGCGGAGTTAAGAGCGCAAATGGAGGCTTACTTTGCCCCTGATGTTCTTAAACTCAGCCGACTTCTCGGCCGTGATTTCAGTCACTGGTTCAGGACAGGTTCCCTTGACGAAGGCAAAGAAGTATAGCAGGGCTCAGGTGTCCTTGCTGTAAGGAGTGCAATCGGCGTCGTTCAAGAACAGAGTACGACAGGAGAGTGGTTCATGCCGAGGCTACCCAACTTCTTCATCATCGGTGCGCCCAAGTGCGGTACCACTTCGCTGGCCGCCTGGCTGGCCGAGCACCCCAATATCTATATGTCGCCGGTTAAGGAGCCTTTTTACTTCTCAAAGGATATTGGTAACTGCTGGCCCTATGGTTGGGAGGCATATGTACGATTATTTCACGGCGCTGGGCCTCAGCACAAGGCTGTAGGAGAAGCATCCACTACTTATCTGTTTTCCAAGGTAGCGGTCCCATCTATTGAGGAAGTTGTGCCGGGAGCATGTTACATCGTGATGGTGCGCAATCCGGTAGATATGGCTTATTCCCTGCATGAACAACAATTGCGTTCCTTCAGCGAAAATATTGAAGATTTCTGGCAGGCCTGGCAACTGGCGCCGAAGCGGCGAGCGGGTGAACGGGTCCCTCCGGGCTGCAAGGACCCGGTACTGCTGGATTATCCGGCCTGGTGCCGGTTGGGAGAGCAATTAGAGCGTCTGTTCACTATTGTTCCGCGGGAGCGGGTGCTGGTGCTGGTATTGGATGATGTTAAGGAAGACCCGCGCCGGGAATATCTGCGTGTGTTGGCGTTCCTGGGCGTTCCAGACGATGGTCGGCAGGAATTCCCGGTATTCAACCCCGCTCGCGAATGGAGATCTCCCCGCATAGGCCGTGCCATCCGAGCCTTGGCCAGATTTGTAGCAAAGAGTAAGCATGTGCAAGGGTGGCTCCCCAAGCGTAGTTTGGGTCTCGTGCGACGCCTCGAGGCTTGGAACACGCGGCACCGGCCTCGTCCTCCTTTGCCTGAGGAGCTGCGGCTGGAGTTGGAAGCTTACTTCGCCGAGGACGTACGGAAGTTGGAGGAACTCGTGGGGCGAGAGTTCCCCCATTGGCGTTCTAAGTCAGGAACGAGGGTATGAAGCTCTCTTTGCGCAAACTGGAATACCTTTGGCACACTTTCGCCTTCGTGCTCCTTTCTGGCGCCTTTGTCCCCCTGTGGCGGCAGATGTCCCTGGGCGGGATTGACCCCGGCGAGGGCGATCCGGTGCAGCGGTTGTTTCTGGCCGTAGCCTATCTGGGGGTAGGATTGCTCATCTTTCATCCGCGCAGTGCCTGGCGAGCATCCCGTCGCGGCTGGCTGGTGTGGGCGCTGGTGGGCTGGGCGCTGCTGTCCACGCTCTGGTCGGTGGCCCCGGAGATTACCCTGCGGCGGAGCCTGGCGGCGGCGCTGGGCGTGCTCTACGGTCTACTGCTTGCCGTACGCTACCGGCCGGAGGAAGTACTGCGCATGCTGGCGGCTGCCCTGGCCATCGTGGTGGCGGCCAGCCTGATGGCCGTCGCTGTGATTCCGGAATGGGCCATCATGGGCCCTCCTCACGAAGGGGCGTGGCGAGGAGTATTGTGGCATAAGAACGGTCTTGGGCGGACGGCTGCGTTTGCATTGCTGGTTTTCTGGGTTCTGGCTCGCGCTGGACGTTCTCCTCGCGCAAAGGCATGGTGGTGGGGATGGGTGCTGGCTGCAGGCATCCTGTTGATAGCTTCGCGCTCTGCGACGGGCTTGATCTCGGCGTTGGCGTTGCCGGCAGGCTGGTGGGTGCTGCAAACTTGGGCAGGGCTGCCCGGCCTGCTGCGCCCGGCTACTGGATCGTTCTTCCTGGCGGTGGGAATCCCTGGTCTTTTCGTGTTGCCCGATATACTCGCGTGGGCATTAGGGCTTTTGGGCAAAGACCTGACCCTAACAGGAAGGATTCCTCTTTGGCTTCTGCTCATTCCACTGGCTCTGGCGCGGCCGCTTTTGGGTTATGGCTATGGCGCCTTCTGGCTCGGTGAAAGCGGCCCTTCGGCGGTTGTGTGGGCCGTGACATGGGACGCGCCACATGCACATAACGGAGTCCTGGACTTGTGGCTGGAGATCGGTCTGATTGGTGCAGGTATTGCCATTGTTATGCTCGTCCTCACCATGCTTAGATATACGGCTCTGGCCTTCCAGTCCCGGGAGAGCCCAGTTGTGCAGTTCGGGTTTTGGGTTTCCCTGCTGGTGATTATTGAAAATATGAGCGAGGCGGTTCTCCTCGAAAGTCAGCTTGGCAAGGCTTTGTACTGGGTGATGATTACCTACATGTACCTGATGGCATCGAACCGGGCAGCTGTTTCCATCGCAAAAACATGAGCCGTACAATTCTGGTCTACAGAAACCAGCCCTTGCCGATCTCTGAGACGTTTGTCTACAACCAGTGCTTCAGACTGAAGCGCTACCGGGTCTATGTGCTCGGCGCCAAGTATCCGCGGGGATCGGCCATTCCCCTACCATCCGATCGGATTCGGGTACTGAATACGGGGGGGAGCGATGGTCTATGGCGAGAATTCCGTTGGAAGGTGCTTGGTCAGATCCCTTCGGACATATTGCACTGGGCGCAGGCCTTGCAGCCGGTATTGCTTCATGCCCACTTTGGCCCTGACGGCGCCATTGCCATGCCCCTAGCAAAAGCGCTGGGAATTCCGCTTATCGTCAGTTTTCATGGGACAGACGCCACTATGAAAGACCGTTTCGTCTGGCGTCATTCCTATATGAGCCATCGGCTCTACCTGCTGCGCCGACGGAGGCTCGCACAAGTGGCAAGCCGGGTGATTGTTCAATCCGACTTTCTGCGCAAGATTGTGATTGAGCAGCATGGCTTCCCGGAGGAAAAAGTAGTGATTATCCGGCACGGAGTTGACCTGGATTTGTTTCAGCCGCACGTTGCCCAACCGGAATGGGGCCATGTCCTATATGTGGGACGTTTGGTGGAGCGTAAAGGGCTGCATTACTTGCTGGTGGCCTTGGGTAAGGTGAAGGAGCGGTTCCCGACAATTCGGCTTACAGTGATTGGCGACGGACCGATGCGGAGTCGCTATGAGGCATTGGCCAGGCAAACTCTGGGGGATCGCTGTACGTTTTTGGGGGCGCAGCCTCAAGGAGTGGTGCGGGAGTATCTGGCGAGGGCTTACCTTTTCTGTATGCCCAGCGTGACGATGCCTTCTGGTGAGGCGGAAACCTTGGGGATGGTGTTTCTGGAGGCTATGGCGATGCGGGTGCCGTCGGTGAGTTTTCGCAGCGGCGGCATACCTGAGGTAATCGTTCATGGAGAGACAGGATTTTTGGCCGAAGAAAGAAACGTAGACCAGCTGGAACACTACCTGACGTTACTCTTGGGGAATCCGGCCTTGCGGAATAAGATGGGCGAAGCCGGGCGGCGGCGCGTGGAGCAGGAGTTCAATCTAGAAAAGCAAAACGCCAAGTTGGAAGCCCTGTACGACGAAGTGATAGCCGAACATGCCCGTTTATGTGAATGATACCTGTAAAAAGGTCGCCTATCTTTCGGGAGCGCCGCGCGTTTCCACCCGGCCGGAGGCAGGGGCTGCTGGTCCCAAAAGCCATGTGCTGGGTGTGATACGCGCTTTCGAGCGTTTGGGCTGGGAGGTGCGGCCGTTTATTGTTGGCGATCGGGTGCCGGTAACATGGGTTCGTGGTGAGCAAACCGTAGATGCACTTCGCCGAAATTGGGCGAGGCGCGCCGCAGCGGATGTCTTCCGCCTGGGCATGGGATGGCTTAATGGTTGGCGGGCATGGAAGGAGATCGGCCCGGTGGACTTGGCCTACGAGCGTTATGGCGCTTTTCAGGCTCTGGGCTGGTGGTTTCAGCGACAGGGGATTCCTTGGATTCTGGAGACAAATGCGTTACTTTATCTGGAAGCTACAAAAGATCGCGGTACCGTGGCTCTTGGCCAACTTCTTAAAGCGCACGAAAGATGGGCCTATCGCCGCTGTGATGTGCTGGTTTGCATTAGTCAGGTGCTGGCGGACCTAATTATACGAGAGGTGGGCATTTCCACCGACAAAGTTGTTGTTCTTCCCAATGGTGTGGATGTAGAGCGCATGAATCCAGCGAACGCGCGTCCCCGGCGATTCTTTGAAGGCCCCACCTTAGGCTTTGTGGGTCAACTTCAGCCGTGGCAAAGGCTGGACCTTTTGCTGGACGCTCTCGCTGCTTTGTGGGCCGAAGGCATTGGGTTTTATCTGGTAGTAATAGGAGACGGAGTGATGCGCACAACTTGGGAGTCTAAAGCAATCGCTTTAGGCCTATCGGAGCGGGTGCGGTTTGTAGGGTATGTGCCGTGGAACGAGGTATCCGACTATATTGCAGGTTTTGACTTGGGTTACACAGGCGCTATGCCCCTCTCTGCGGGCGCTATGTATCTTTCCCCTCTTAAACTTTACGAGTATGCGGCTATGGGATGCCCCATTGTGGCCGCTGCTTATGCCGATGCTCAGCGGTTAATGGATGATGGGGTGGCAGTCTATCTTTTCAAGCCTGGCGACAGGGAAGATCTCCAGCGTGCTTTACGGCAGGCTTATGCAGAACGAAGCCTTTGGGTGCAGAAAGGTATGCGTAGTCGGGTTGTAATTGTTGAGAAGCATAGTTGGGAAGTGCGTGTGCGAGACCTTATTCGCCGTGTGGAATCTATTCTTGAAGCGAAGTATGGCACGCCTTACCCTGCTCGGCGTCACGGTTGATCCGCTAACGATTACAGAATTGAACAAATGTATCGCTAAAGCGGTTGCTCAGGGGGAGCGGTGGATAATTGCCAATCATAACCTGCACAGCGTGTACCTTTACCACCGTGACCCGAAAATGCGGGCATTTTTCGCTAAGGCGCAAGTTGTTCATATAGATGGGATGTCGTTGGTCTACTGGGCTCGAGTATTGGGGTACCCGGTGACGAAACAGCACAGAGTTACTTATGTGGATTGGGTCCATCCGCTCATGGCTACGGCAGCAGCCGAGGGGTGGAGAGTTTTCTACCTGGGGGGGAAGCCAGGGGTGGCGGCCCGGGCGGCGGAGAAGTTGCGGCAGCAATATCCGGGGCTCGTGCTTGAGACCCGGCACGGTTATTTCACGCCGGAAGAAAACGACGCTGTGCTGGAAGAGATTACCCGCTTTCAGCCCCATGTGCTGATGGTGGGGATGGGTATGCCGCGCCAGGAACACTGGGTTTTGGATAACCTGGAGCGCATTTCGGCCAACGCCATTCTGACGGCAGGTGCCTGCTTTGATTACGTGGCTGGGGTCATTCCAACACCTCCTCGCTGGATGGGGCGTATGGGGTTAGAATGGCTCTACCGGTTGTGGAGCGAGCCCCGCCGGCTGGCCCGGCGTTATTTGTTGGAGCCATGGTTTTTGGTACCACTGGCGTTGAAGGATCTGAGCGCGAGGTTCCGCAGGGTCAGTCAGAATGAGTAGGCCTGATAACTGCGTCATACCCTGTCAAGCCCCAGGCCCCGCGCTGGATGCAGCGCGCCGGCCTGGAATGGCTCTTCCGCCTGCTCACCGAACCCCGGCGCCTCTG
>OGCH01001075.1_pt1 | contig 11320 bp, 18 predicted proteins | sample 1570111 | NCBI WGS metagenome assembly OGCH01 (sample SAMN03436243, study PRJEB24508) | hot springs metagenome | biome: Desert Springs; feature: Hot Springs; material: Water | place: USA: Great Boiling Spring, Nevada | collected 2008-12-01 | depth 0 m m
ACCGGTTGAAAAGGTTATTGAGGTCGAAAAGATAGTAGAAAAACCGGTATTTATAACGCCCCGGATTGCAGGTTTCTGGAGCGTGGAAAATTCACTTGACACAGCACTTTTGAGTTTTGAATTTGCAAAAGCTTTGAAACAGAAAGTGAATTCCACTGTTGCATACCTTGATTTCGAAGAATTAACTCCAAAGGCATATGCCGTAGCAAAAGTCAGAAGATCACATATAGAAAGCATTATAAGAAACCTGAATAATTTTGAACTTACATTCAAAACATTTGAAAACTTAGTTGCATATTCAAATGATATACTTGTTTTTTCAGGCATTACAATTAAAAACTTTTTCATGGTAAAGCAGGAACATTTAAACAGTATAGTACAACTTGTAAAAGACAACATTGGCTGGACGGTTATAAATGGTGGTACGTCAATACACACAACAGGTGTTGCGTCAATGATGTATTCAAGCGACAAGATATTTGCCGTGGTTGATGCAAGGTCAAAATTAAACCTGTTCAATACGCTTGATTCTATAAACTTTATCACAGCAAACTGGGGCATAGAAAAAGATAAATTTGTGCTGGTTGTAATAAACGAATCACTTACGTCTGAGATGGACACAGAATTTGTAAAGGAAATTGCAAAAGAAAATGAAATCTACAGTGTAATTCCGGTAAAACAAAAGAAAAAAGGTTATATTGTCCAGCCATTGATTGAGGTGATAGCAGAATGATTATCAATCCTCTTGCTGGTATTGTAACAAAAGATAATCTCGCAGACCAGAACGAAGAGAAGATAACAGAGATTGTACGTGAATTTACTCAGCGCTACCCAGACCTTTACGTTTCAAGCGCCGACCCGTACCAAATTGTGAATGAAGTAAATCAACTGCTAATTGAAAAAGGTTATAGGATACCTGCAAAACTCATACTTGACGCAATGTTTGGTTACGGCATCATAGAACCGCTACTGGAAGACCCACTTGTAACAGACATATTCATCAACAGCGAACACGAGATAATGTACAGAAAATGGGGAAAGACATACGAAACAAACTTAAAGTTTAAAAACAGACAAACTTTTCTGGAATACATCAAGCGAATAGCTATCATGAACGGTGCAAACGTCAATATGAACGAGGCAGACGTTACTTTCACGGATGTCAAAAGGGGTTTGAGAATCACAGCGGGTATCCCACCAGTTGCTGTAAAACCGTTTTTGCATATAAGACGACCTGTAGCAGGACAAAGGCTTGATAAACTTGTGAAAGAATCAAATATGTTAACTTCCAATCAGGCAGAGTTTCTCAAAAAAGTTCTTTTTGAAAGGAAAAGTATTATTATCTCTGGCAGAGGTGGTAGCGGTAAAACTACACTGCTTTCATCGCTTGTTGAGGAGATACCGGAAGACAGACGTGTAGGTATCATACAGGAAGTTTATGAAATTAAAACAGAGAGAAAAAACACTATCTCGGAACTTATACGACCGGGTAATGATTTTTTAAAAGAGTACACACTGTTTGACCTTGTCAGGAATATGCTACTTCGTTCAATTGAAGTAATCATTGTTGGGGAACTCAAAGACAAAGAAGCGTTTGATGTTATTAATGCGGTGCACACGGGTCATCAGGCGCTTGCAACTGTCCATGCACCATCTGCCCGGGAAACATTCAACCGACTTATATTCCTAATGAAACGTTCAAGAACCGACTTGAGTGAAGAGTTTTTAAAAGATATCCTGTACAGTTCAATTGACTATGTAGTGTACATGTCAGATTACAGAGTTGCCTCAATCTATGATGTTAAAAAGGGGACTGAGATACAATGTTAGGATACAGACGAAAAGAAAAGCTCATCAAAACCCGGATACCAATGTTTTCCCTGAAACTTTACTATGGAATTGCTGTGGTAATTTCAATACTTGTTTTTATCTACTTTTTCACAACGGTTAATATCTACCTTGCTACAATGTACGCAAGTATACTGTTTTTTACTTTTGATTTTGTTTTTGAGTTCATTTACATGCTGACACTACAGCAGTTTACAGCACAATATTTGCCTTTTGTATCATCGTTTTTGACAGCTGTGTCTGTTACAAAATCACCTGTAACAGCTATCAAATACTGCATTGAGTACACAAAACCACCCTTAAAAGGCATTTTGCAAACTGTCTGTGATGAGTATGACGCAGGGGCTATCACAACAAATGAGTTTTTCAAACAGCTCTCCAGCAGACTGCCTGTCAAGCTATTTAAACAGTTTTTTGCGCTTATCAGTATCATTGATGAAACAGGAGCTGACCTGATAGCTATTTGTCAGAAGATACTTGCAAACAATCTTGAGATAATAAACATAGCAAAAAGAATAAGAGGGTCAATACTGGTTGGTTTTGGTGTGCTTGGTCTTATGATTTTCATGAACCTCTTACTTTTCAACGTTGCAATACAAAATGATGAAATAGCGTCATGGCTTTTTACAACAAACAGGCAGGATGTATTCTTCAACATGGTGGCGATTTTAATTGCTCTTTTGACACCAAAAATCCTTGTGAACTGGAGTGAACCAGTATGAAAATACTTATACTTTGCACTCTTATAACAATTACAACTGGTCTTTTCATATATTCAGTTACCACACTTCTATACTTCTACGTGCAAAAAGGTATAAAAAAGGAATATTTTCGGTCAACAAAAGCTTATGCAATTGTATTTGGCACACTTGGTGCTCTTGCAGGATTTGTAACTGGATACATGACACAAAATAACATGACAGCAACAATACTGCTAGCACTGGGTTTTGGGTTTATCTGCTACCCTGTACCGTATGCACTCGAACAAATGCAACTCAAAAGTTTCAAGAAAAACCTGCTTTTCATGTCGTACTATTTTGAGATAGCAGTAAAACATAACCTTCCTCTTGACAGAGTGATTTTACTCATTGCAGATACAATTGATAATAGAAAACAAAGAAAGCTTGTCCAAAACATGGCAGCTGTGTATAAACAGACAAAAAACATCGACGAAAGTTTTAAGGCGTTTGAACACATCAACATACCTGAACTTGAACTTCTAAAAAGTGTTCTCAAAGAGTACGAGAGGTTCGGACAGCAGGGCATACTGGCTATACAGACTTTTTCAAACATACAACAGCAAAACTGCGTGTACGACATGACAGTCAAGGAAAAGACTGTCGACTATATAATAATGGGTGCGGGGATTCTGGTTTTGTTTGGTGCAATACTGTGTTTGATTGAACCACTATTTTCAAACCTTCTCCAGAACTTGAGTACGCTGTTTTAAAGTCCAGCTTCAAACTGGACTTTAAAATAGATTTCTACTGGCAGGAACAAAAACAAAAAACAAAAAATTTATGGAGGTGTTTTTGTTATGAAAAAGTTTGTAGAGTTTTTTAAAAGTCTTATGAGAAGCGAAGACGGAGTTATTGAGATGGTCATTGTCGGTCTGCTTTTAGTATTTGTTGCTCTAAAGATGGTCAATCCAGCACAGAGTCTTGGCGACACACTCAAAAACTCATTCGACAGGATAAACACCACAATCAGTAATCAGCTGAGCAATTTGACACCATAATAAAGGTGAGAAAGAATGTTCAGAAAAATTTTAAAAAATGAGTCAGGTTCATCGTCAGTGGTAGGATTTCTGGTAGTCCTGCCACTGGCAATCCTTATCACAATCAATCCTCTGTACATGCTGTTTGACACAATCAAGTACATCAAAGCAGACGCTGTTGTAAGAAAATGTATCATACAGATGGAAACCCAGGGAGGACTTACACCGGATGGATATTCGGAACTTATAAGCAAACTGTCACAGCTTGGACTTAGAAATATCAATGTAGAATACACTCCGTACCCGGTAGATTTTGGTGACTCGGTTTACATCAAAGTTACAGCTCAGGTAAAAGCGAACAGAGTAAGCTTTTTCGGAGGGCTTGTAAATGATTACCGACCTGTTCAGTTTGGAACATATGAAAGCATTTCTAAGAAAAGCTATAGCGAATGAAAAAGGCGAACCTGTTGTAGTTTTTGTTGTAATTCTTCTTCTGTTTATGTTCCTGCCAGTAGCTATGTTTTTTTCTGAATACAGCTATGAAATGGCTGTAAAGCAAAAAGTTGAAAGCGCAATTGTTGTGTCAGGGTTTTCAGCACTCTACAGAGCAACACCTGCTACAAAATTCAGTGAAGTTGATAAAGAGGTTATTCATGACCTTTTTATTGAATACCTTAAACGCAACCTCAAACTCAACGATGATATGACTTCAAAAAGCGGTATTTTTGAGGGTCCAGTACAGATAAATGAATTTGCAGTCTATGGCGCCGATGAACTTCCTGCAGTATGTCCACATAACAATGAAATACAAGTACCTGCCATACATGTTGTTATCAGTGTAAAGCTAAAAAGGGTTATTTTCACGAAATACAACAAGTACACTAACATAGTTATACACAAGGATATTGACGTGTTTGAGAAAGGAGGGTACTGACTTGTTCCCTGTTATTGCAGGTTTGTTAATTTGTCTTATTGCGGCTTACACCGACTACAAATACCGAAAAATTTATAACTACCTCGTACTTGCTACAATAGTGGTTGCTGTTTTGATACACAGAACAAAAATTATTCCCAATTTAGTGAACGCTCTTACAATTTTTGTGTTTCTTATATTCGTTGCGTTCTTATTAAAGGACACATCAATGGGAGGTGATATAAAATTTTTATCAGCTCTTGCAATGCTACTGGGAAACGACATGTATTTTGTTATCATGGTTACGTGCGTGTTGTTTCTTATCGCAGGTGTAATTATATACGTTAAGAACTACAACAAGCTTGATAAAGGACTTTTACACTTCAAGCTTCCACTGGGTGTGTTTTTGCCTTTCGGGATGTTTGTACTTTTAATTTTCAAAATACTGACACAAGGGGGTATTAAGCTATGATGTTAAGACTTTGGTATGCATTCATGTTATTTGTAGGTGCAAGTGCAGGAACATTGCTTGCGATGATAGTTATGACAGGCAGCGTGCTGAATCCTTTACAGGAACTTAAAAACAGATATCCAAAAGTTGCAAGTAATGTAGTAGCGCTGTTTGTAATGGAAATAGCACTTGCTGTTCTGGTGCTTGCCATTACATTCCTTGTCAAACAATGAGGTGTTGTCTAATGTTAAAGTTTCTAAAAGTCCTGAAGAGTGAAGATGGAGCAACAGAAATGTTAGAAGTAGCAATACTGCTTGTTTTTGTAATGCTACGGATTATCCCAAGTGTTATAAACATCTCTCACACTCTTGAACAATTGTTACAAACACTTGATCAACATCTCTGGGATGAGATGAGTACAGGGTTTTAAAAGAAAGGCAGGTGATGGTATTTGAAACTAAAAAAGATTATGATTGCTTTTTTCTCTTTGTTAACTGCTGTGTTTTTATCAGTAGTTCTATGGACGCAGATTTCTCGCTCAGCGAAAACTAATACAGCAGTTGTCTGGGTGGCAATAAATACAATACCGGCTAATACGCAAATAGAGCAAAAAAATGTCATGCAAGTTAAAATTGACGCAGCAGTACCTGTAAGGTCGCCGCAGGATGTTTCAAAACTATATGCCAGAACTGATATTCCAAAGGGTTGTATCATAACACCTGAACTTGTGTCCAGAACTGTTGAACAGGACGTATACACTCATGTTGTTGCAAAAATCGACCCTGTTCCGTATGAAGCATTGAAAAATGCAAAGACAGTAGGGCTTTTAAATGTAACAACCGTTAACAATCAGACATATACAAATGTATTTGAGGATTTAAAACTTGTAAGGGTATATGACCAGACGGGTAAAGAAATAGGCAAAGTTACAAACCAGCAGACATATAATCTTGTAAGCATGGTAGAAATTGCAACAAACAATGAGACTGCAAAGAAGATAGAAGAAAAACAAAAGCTTGGCGTGTACTATGTTTTGATAAAATAAGCGAGAGGAAGGTGTGTTTCAATGAACAAATGCATTTTCTATGGTAATCTGGCAAAAGACCCCGAGGTATTTCAAACTCAAAACGGCGAAAAGATGGTCCGAGTAACAATAGCAACTCACAGGGTCGTCAGCAGCGAAAAGAGGACAGAATTCATTCCGTGTCTGGCGTTCAGGAAAAACGCAGAACTTTTAGAACAGTACTATCAAAAAGGCAGACCAATCCTAATCGAGGCAAGAGTTGTTAACTCCAAAGGCAGAACAAAAAACGGCGAAGAGTACAACACGTTCAGTTTCATAATCGAACGGTTCGAATTTGCAGGGTCTGGGAGGAAAGAACAGCAGCATGAGCAAACCATATCAGTCCAACCAGCAGAATCTGAAATCCCTGAAGACGAACTTGAAAAGTTTTTTGAAGAAGACGAGTCTTTTGAACCACCAGTAGAAAGTGATTTGCCTTCCTAAGCAGGGTCTTGTACCCTGCTTTTTTTTGTTGTTAAATTTTTTGAAAGGAGTGCAAAGGATATATGCAGAAAGTTTTGAACCTGCTTCTTCAAAACATGAGCGAAAAGAACGCTACACTTCTCACTCATTCATTGAACGTTGCAAAACTATGTACAATCATAGCAAAAAATTTAGGGATGGATGAGGAGTTTTATTACACCGCTGGACTTGTGCACGATGTTGGAAAGTTACTCATTCCAAACGCACTTCTGGATAAGTCTATTGCAATAGGGAAAGAAGAATTAGAAATTCTCAAGAAACATAGTTACTGGGGGGCAGAAATTTTGAAACTGCTGGGGTTGAATGAATTCTCAACGATAGCTCTTCTTCATCATCAGGATACGTCTGATTTGCCACTGAGCGTACAAATCATAGCTGTCGCTGATAAGTATGAAGCCATGACTTCTCTGTGGCGACAGTATAAAAAACCGGTTTCCCACAAAGAAGCAATTGATGAACTGTGGAGAATGCAAATATTTAGGCCAACAGTCATAGAAGCTCTTGCTATTGCTCAAATGGAACTCATAACAAAAAAAGGATAACTAAAGTCGGAGGGGGGAGATATGAGGGGCTATACCCATTTGGCTTTTGCTTTTGCAGCAGCCAGTAGTATACAGGTGCTTACTCATAAAGATGTTCTGTCACTGCCAGTAATGGTAGCAGGTATATCAGCACTTCTGCCTGATGTAGACCATCCGGATTCGCTACTGGGCAGGAAAGTCAAGCTTATTTCTTGGGTTGTAAACAAATTGTTCGGGCACAGAACAGTGACACACAGCATTGACTTTGCTGTGGGACTTTGTTTGACAGTTCTTCTAAGCTCAGGTTTTGCCTACTGGGCATGGATGTTTGTACTGGGGTATATGACTCATCTGCTATTGGACAACTTAACAAAAACAGGTATCAAACTTTCAATGTTTCGACACGATTCGACAATCGGGTTGAGACTTGTCAAAACTGGTGGAGTTATTGACACTGCAATCTTTCTCATCTGCTTGCTTGTGCTGGGCTTTCTCATAACAAAGCATGTCTGAGCCGAAAAGGAGGTTTTGTAGGGTGTGGTTAAAAAGGTTTCCTGTTTTGCTGATTATTGTAAGTATACTGTACGAAGTAGTGCAGGCAGCACCGGGGACAGTTGTCCCAAGTGCATACCCTGTGCTGATTAACGGCAGAGCAGACACAGCACAGACAGCTGTGCTGGATACACATATAAGTGACAGGGTAAAAGAAAAGGAAATACAAGTATTACTAGACAGATACGAGATAGAAGACTATGTATTTGACGATACTCAAAAATATTTGGCAATTTTCATGAGGAATGGGAAAGAATACCGATACATTTTTTCAGACGCTGAGTACTATAGAAAGGCAAAAGAGAATGTAGCTACCAGAAAGCACAGGCAGGATGTACTTTACCAGACAGCTTTGAAAGTAATTGCAGCTGGGTTCATTAGTATTCTGGGACTTCTTTTAATTGGGGCAATTGTAGATGAAAAAATTGGAAAGGAGTAATACTTATGAAAAGCTACAGGGTAGTAATTGAGACACGACCAGTACCGAAGGCACGACCACGACTTGGTATCAATGGCAGGATGTATACCCCGAGAGAAACAAAACAGTTTGAAGGACTGATCAGCTGGTGTACCAGAAGTGTTGTTAAAAAACCCATTGAAAAGCCTGTTAGAGTCAATATTGATGTATATTCAAAGACGAGAGCAGATCTTGATAACATAGCAAAAGCTATTCTGGATGGACTCAGTGGTATTGCATTCATTGACGACAGGCAGGTAGTAGATTTGAGGATTAGAAAATTATTGCCTACGGATTGTGAAAAAATTGTTATCAGTATAAGGGAGACAAAAGGAGTGTGTTAGAATGCAAAAACTCAGACTAAAGGTCTATATTTGCTCTCCATACAGAGACAACCCGGAAAAAAATAGACAAAAAGCTTTGAAATACTGCCGAAAAGCTTTCGAGGAAGGATATCTGCCCATAGCCCCGCATGTATATTTCCCGCAGTTTTTGGATGAAACCACAGAAAGAGAACAGGGTCTCGAAATGGCTTTGCAGCTGCTTTTGGAATGCCAGGAAATATGGGTGTTTGGACCTGAAATAACAGAAGGCATGAAAAGAGAAATAGAGCTTGCAAAAAAGTTCAATATACCAATCAAATGTTTCTGTTTCAAGAAAGTGGAACAGGTCAAAGAAATCCTAAAAGGGAGTGTTGTGCAGGATGCGCAGGAATAACACACCACAGATTTTCATAACGACTTTTTTTCTCAATGAACTGAAGGAAACCATAAAAATCGGTCAAAAGGTTAGAGTTAACAAAGTTCCATACACTACTGGACAGGGCAGATATGCTGAACCATCCGAACCACGAGAAGGTGTGATAATAGCAAAGTATCCCAACTTTTTCGTTGTGCAGCTAAAAGGCTACAAGGAATCTTTCAGATATACAGACCTTCTGGACGGTACAGTAGAAATCACAAAAGAAGAAACCGACACTTTTAGCTGGCTCAGGGCTTTAAGGGGGTAATGCACTATGTTTGGCTACAACCAGAAAAAAACGAAACAGGTAGCAAAGGCATATGTCAAACACAAAGCAAAAGCTGCTTTAATAGCTTTTCTGAAAAGTCCACCCGGCCTTATAACAATTGGCGTGCTGCTGATTATTCTGCTAATCATTGGTTCACTGCAGGCATTTATCGAAGCAGGCGTAATTTCAAACAGGCTTGATGATGAACACAATCAAAAACTGCAAAAGGAAGTTGTCGATATTGCAAGAGAAAAGTCAGGCAGTTTGCTGGATTACTATGGTACAGATGAAGATCTCGCACTGAACGCAGCATGGATATTAAGTTATTACAAGTATCTGCAGTTTATGAACAAAGCAGACATAACAGAAGCCAAAGACTTTGACGAAGTTGCAAAAGAAATGGCAAAACAGGGTGTTAAAAGTGCCATCAATCAGGTTCTGCCACAGTGGTACATCTACAGGAAAGTAAAAGGGAAACTGACAGACCTTGCTGAGCGTATGAAACCAAGATTCCTGTACATCAAGACAGAGCGCAAAACTGTTACTACAAAATTGCTCCACTATTCCATGCCAAGAACATACACATGGACGGTAGAACAGCAGGTTTACAACCCCGAAACGGGTAAGTATGAAACTCAGACAGAAAACAAGAGCCAGACCGTTACTGTAAAATGGACTGAAAAAGTGGAATTTACAGAAACACAACCTGTCTGGTTGATAGTTGCAGCTGATACAATCAAACAGCGATACACCTTCAGCTACGATATCAACGAATACAAACGCACATACCAGAACAGTGTACCACAGAAAACCCAAAAGACGAAAAGCCAGGATTTAAAACTCGATTTTGACCCCAAAAAATTCATTGAGAACAAGGACTGCTTACATGCATCCAATTCAGGAATAAACTCCAAATTCGAGCTAAAGACCAACTTCGACAGTGCTGAGAAGGAACAGAAACCTTCCACCAGCAGCAAAACGGTCGAAACATCACCACAAACAGAAGAACCAGCATTCAGTCCTGAAAACGGTGCAAGTAACGTGAGTCACACCGATGGAGAGAAAAAAGTTGAAAAAGAAGAAATACTGCAGGTAGTGGAAACAGTCCCTGAACTTAGTAACCAGAATGCCATTGGCAAAGAATATGAAAGACTCGAAGAGATGATTCTGGAAGACAATCCAAAAGAAGATATTGCACTTGCCAGATCAATGATTGTTAACAGTGCGTTGAGTTTCATGAGCGGTACAAAAGATATGAGCTGGGTATTTTCACAGATAAACGACTACATGAACGTTGGTGGTTATGTCAGCAGTTCATATATCCCTGCTCAGTTTTTGCTGATGTTCCAGGAAGCTGAAAAACTCTTTGGTATACCATACTGGTTTTTGGGTGCAATAGCATACAGAGAAAGCTCATTCAATCCGCAGGCAAGAACACCGAACTCAGATGGTGTCGCAGTTGGACTCATGCAGGTACAACAAAAATACTGGAATAGTAGGGTAGAAGCATTCAAAAATGCATTCCCCGATGTAACTATAACAGGCGACATAACCAATCCAAGAGACCAGATTCTAATTGGTACATGGACACTGTATAATAGCTTTAAAGAAATGGGAATAGACCCGAAAACGGTAGACTGGCAGGGTGATGGATGGAAAGAACAAGTAATCCCTGCTCTTGCAGGCTACTGGATGGGGGTTGGTGGTGCAAAACAATGGGACGCACCTCGAAACTTCGCAAAAACAAGAAATGAATACGCTCCAAAACTTATAGGTGCTGCCGAACAGTTCAAAACAATCGGTGAAATGCTCGCAAACCCCAATATAACACGACCTGTGGCAGGAGAAATGAACATCACAAGCCCGTTTGGCATGCGATACCACCCAATCTACCATACATGGAAAATGCATAACGGTATAGACATTGCAACAACATACAACCAGCCAGTCTTTGCTGTCAAAGATTCAATTGTTAAATTCGCAGGGTGGATGAGCGGATTCGGAAAAGTCATAATCCTGCAAGCAGGAGAATACGAGTTTTACTACGCTCACCTTGCTGATATAGATGTACAGGTAGGACAACTAGTGAAAAAAGGTCAACAAATAGGCGGTGCTGACTCAACAGGAAATTCCACCGGCAACCACCTGCACTTTGAAATAAGAATCAATGGCACACCGGTAGACCCGCTTACTGTCCTTGGCAATCTCCAATAAGGCTGCAGAATTTGTCCTCTGCAGCCTTTTTTCATTTTTAAAAGTCCAGATTACATCGAAGGAGAGGGAAAACATGCAGGGACTGACTGAAA
>OGCH01001078.1_pt1 | contig 11311 bp, 12 predicted proteins | sample 1570111 | NCBI WGS metagenome assembly OGCH01 (sample SAMN03436243, study PRJEB24508) | hot springs metagenome | biome: Desert Springs; feature: Hot Springs; material: Water | place: USA: Great Boiling Spring, Nevada | collected 2008-12-01 | depth 0 m m
AAGAGCCACGGCGGGGCGTATCCGAAGCGCTGGGCGGCCTTAGCCTAAAAGGCTTTTTCTTCCTCCTTCTTCCCGTAGAAAATCCGCATCAGGGTGTAGGAGAGGAAGAAGGTGAGGAGGGGCCCACCCAGGACCAGGGTCCACAAGACGGCGTTGTTGCCCAGAAGGGAGCCCTGCTGCTGGAAGTCTATCTTGTAGCCCGCCAGGGTGCTCATGAGGAAGAAGACCAGCAGGGCCAGGATGACGCTGGTGCGCACCGGGTGCTCCGAGGGGAGCTCCATGTAGCGCATCTTGTCCTTGCGGGTGTCCACGAAGGGGAGGAGGAGGGCCACGATGCCCAGAATCCCGGGAATCACCGCCCCGCCGATGAACTCGGGTCCGATGGTGGCCCCGAGGAACTGGAACTGCCAGCTAGAGGGAATGAGCTGCAGGAGGCCGTAGAGCCAGAGGAAGTACCAGTCGGGCTTCACCGCCGGGGTGGTGGGGGTGGGGGGGCCGAAGGCCTCTATGGGGTGGGCCAGGAAAGCCCCGGCGATCATGGTCATGATGCCCACGTAGAGGGCGAAGAGGATGCCCATCATGACCATCTGCTGGGGGTACATGGGCACCCCCAGGATCTTCCCCGGGGCCACCCGTTCGGCGTAGCGGGGCTGGGTGTGCTTCTGCTTGATCATGACCACCAGGTGGAGGCCGATCAGGGCCATGAGGAGGAGGGGAAGCCAGAGGACGTGGAGGCTGTAAAGGCGGGGGATGGCCTTCTCGGAACCCGGGAACTCCCCGCCGAACATGACCTCGGCGATGGCCCCTCCCACCCAGGGGATGGAGGCGGCGATGCCGTAGCCGATGCGGGTGGCGGTCACGGCGTAGTTGTCGTAGGGGAGGGCGTAGCCGGTGAAGGCGGTGACCACCGCCAGGCCCAGAAGACCCAGGCCCACCAGGTAGTTGAGTTCCCGAGGCTTCTTGTAGGCCCCCGAGAGGAGGATCCGGAGCATGTGCAAGAAGGCGGCGGCGATCATCACGTGGGCCGACCAGTGGTGGAGGCTCCGGATCACCGCCCCGAAGGGGAGGCTGTCAATGTAGAGGACGCTGGCGTAGGCGGCGGGCACCGTGCGCCCATCGGGGAGCTTCACCTCGCGGATGGAGGGCTCGTAGTTCAGGGTGAGGAAGATCCCCGTGAGCACCAGGACCAGGAAGGCGAAGAGGGTGATCTCGCCCAGGAAGAAGGAGTGGTGCACGGGGAAGGCCTTACGCAGGACCTTCCGGTAAAGCCCGCTGAGGTCTAGGCGTTCGTCCAGCCACTTGTACATGCTTCCCTCCTAGACGCGGCCATGGCCAAAGGCCTCGGCCTTGACCCCCACCTCGCCCAAAAACTCCCCGGCGGCCACCAGAGCCCCGTCCTCCACCTTGAGGGGGAGCTGGGGTATGGGCCTGGGCGGGGGGCCGGCGATGACCCTGGCCCCCTGGGCCAGCTCAAAGACACCCCCGTGGCAGGGGCAGAGGGCCGCCTTCTTGTCGGTCACCCATTGGCTCACGATGCACCCCAGGTGGGTGCAGACGGCGGAGTAGGCCACCACGCCCTCCACGGCGTGCTGGGCCACCTCGGGGGAGAGCTCCTCGGGGTTGTAGCGGGCCACCAGGACGGTGTTCTTGGCCTCGCCGCTCTTCACCACCTTGGTCTTGGGGTCCATGGGGTAGGCCAGGACGAAGGGGTCCCCAGGCTTTAGGTCCTCGAGGCGGATGGGCTTGGGCGCACCGCCCCCCTGGGCGTAGACCAGGATGTCCCCGGGCTTCAGGGGTTCCTTCTCCGGGGTGACCTCCTTCTTGGGCCTGAGGCTCGCCCCCACGTAGAAGGCCGAGACCAGGGAGAGGCCAATGCCGGTGCCGATGGCGGTCTTAAGAAAGAGCCGCCTCCTAGAAGTTTTTAAGCGAATCTCGCGCTCATCCATGGCTTCCTACCAGGGAAACTCGCTCTTTTCCTCTTCGGTGATGACCTCGTCGCGGCCGAAGAACTTCTTGTAGAGGCCAAAGAGGGCCGCCACCACCAGGCTGATGCTCCCGAAGATGAGGCCCTGGAGCCAGGTGGGGTTGTGCCCCGTCTGGGCGGAGTAAATGATGAGGCGCACGAAGAAGCCGGAGAGGGCGGTGAGGAGGAGGACTAGGATCACGCCCGCGGCCACGGGGGCGGTGGCGGGGGTGGGGAAGTGGCGGCCCGGGCGGAGCTCCACCCCTTCCAGCCAGTAGGAGATGAGGCCCATAAGGCCGTAGAGGAGGAAGACCGCCCCAAAGGCCATGAGGCCGATCTGGCCCACGGAGAGCTCCTCGGGGGTGTGGCCCAAAAGGCGGGCGATGTGAAGCCCGTCCAGGTAGGCCATGTAAAAGAGGCCCAAGGCCAGGATCAGGCTGAAGGTGGGGATGATGGGGTCGTTGCGGTACATGCTGCCCCCTTACTCCACCGGGCCGAAGCTGTTGCCGAAGCTGTTGCGGATGTAGGTGGCCACGGCCTTGAGCTCCTCTTCCGAGTAGCCTGCCCCCACGGGAGGCATGGCCCCGCGGCCGTTCTTGACCACGTTGAGGATCATGGCGGCGTCCTTGAGGTTGGCGTTGCCCGCCAGGGCGGGGAAGGCGGGGGGCATGCCCTGGCCGTTCGCCTGGTGGCAGGCGGCGCAGTTCGCCTCGTAGAGGGCCTTGCCCTTTTCCATGAGGGCGGGGTCCACGCCGGCGGGCTGGGCGGAGGCTTCCCCATGGGGGGCTTCTTGGGCGGGCGGGGCCACCTGGGCCACGATTTTCTCCGCCGCCGGGGAGAGGGCGAAGTAGGCCCAGATGCCCCCCAGGACCACCACCAGGGCCACGGCGTACCAGATGGGGTTGAAGCTGACGGGCTCCACGGGGAGCTCGGGTTCGCCCACCGCCAGGCGGAGCTCCACCTCCCCCGCCACCTCACCCCCCTCGTCCACGCCCAGGACCAGGACGTCGGGGTAGTTGTTGACGGTGAAGGGAATCTCCTTTATCTCCTGGCCTCCGCCCCGGAAGTGGGTGACCACCTTTAGGGTGTGCTCCCCATCGGGGATCTTGCGGGTGTCCAGCTTGAGGCGGTAAGGGGGCTCCTTGAGCACCGCCAGGGGTTCCTGGGCCCCGTCCAGGTAGACTTCTATCCGGTCTACAACCATGCTGCCTCCCTTTTGTGAAGGGGGGTACAAACCCCCACCCCACCACTATAAGCCCCCTGGGGCAAGGACATATGTCCTGGGTTATGCCAGCCCCTGGAGGCGGGCCAGGCTCCGCCGCACGCCTTGGGCCCCGCCCCCCACCTCGAGGGCCGCCGTCCCCCCGAAGCCCTTCAGGAAGGGGGCGAGCTTAGCCCAGGGGACGCATCCCGCCCCCACGGGCAGGTGGTCGTCCTTCTGCCCGTGGTTGTCGTGGAGGTGGAGGTGGAGGAGCCGGTCCTCCAGGGCCTCGAGGTAGAGGAAGGGCCCCCTGGGCCCAAGCTCCACCAGGGCGTGCCCCACGTCCAGGCAGAAGCCGTACTGGGGGAAGCGGTCAAGGAGCTCCCTTAGCTCCCCCGGGCCCCGGAGGAGGTCCTCCTCGGAGAGGGCCAGGTTCTCCAGGGCCACGGGGAAGGGAAGGGGGAGGAGGGCGGTGAGGGTTTTTTCCAGGGCCTCCCGGGCCAGGGCGAGGGCCATGGGGTGGCGGACGGGAACCTGGCCCGTGTGCAACACCCCCACCCTGGCCCCCAGGGCCTCCCCGAACTCCAGGGCCCTCTTGAGGCGGTCTTCCGAGAGCTGGCGCACGCTGGGGACCAGGCTGGCGGGGTTCATCTCCACGAAGGGGAGGTGGAGGGTGAACCCCACCCCCAGGGCCTCCCCGGTGGCCCTTAGGCTTTTAGGGTCGGGGAGGGGGAGGACCTCGTGGAGGTCGTAGGCCACCTCCAGGTCCACCCCGAGCTCGGCCGCCAGCCGGAAGGCCTCCTCGTAGCCCAGCTCGGCGTTGAAGGGGCTATAGCCTAAGCGCATGGGCTCACCGGATGGCCTCGGCCTTCCTCTGGGCCTCTTCCAGGGCCTTCTGGGGGGCCAGGCCCCCCTTCAGGCTCCGCTCCAGGGCCTCGGCCAGGAGGCTGGCCCAGGCGGAGAACTGGGGCTCCTTGGGCCTTTCCTGGGCGTGGGCGATCTGCTCAAAGGCCACCTTGCGGAAGGGGTTTTCCCGGTAGAAGCCCTCCAGGAGGGGGATGGCGGACTTGCGCACGGGCACGTAGTAGCTGGCCTCCACCCAGCGGGCCACGTTCCTGGGCTCCATGAGGTACTTCCAGAACGCTATGGCCCCACTAACCTGGGCCTCGGAAGCCCCCCTTAGGACCACCAGCTGGGCCCCGCCCATGGGCACCTTCCCCCCCTCTTCCCGGGGCACGGGGGCCACGCCCAGGGTGAAGGCGAAGGAGAAGTTCTCCGCGGCGGGCCAGTTGGCGATGGAGGCCATGACCATCATCCCCTTGGTGCGCACGAAGTCCAGCTGGGCGAAGGTGGCCTCGGCCATGCTCCTCGCGGAGAGGGCCCCGGCGCGGTTCAGGCGCCAGAGCATCTCCAGGGCCTCGAGGGCCTCCTTGGAGGTGAAGTTGGGCTTCCCGTCCTTGACCAGGCTCCCCCCGCGGCTCGTCACCATGGCCTCAAAGAGCCAGGCCTGGGGGTCGGTGACGAAGATGAAGCCCTTGGTCTGGCGGGAGGTGAGGGCCTTGGCGGTCTCCTCAAACGCCTTCCAGTTCCTGGGCGCCCTTAGCCCCTTGGCCCGGAAGGCGTCCAGGTTGTAGAAGAGGACGGGGGTGGAGGTGTTGAGGGGCAGGCCGAACCGCCGTCCCCCCACCACCCCGTAGTTCCAGGCGGGCTCAAAGAGGTCCTCCAGGAAGCCCCGGTCCAGGTTCAGGTAGGGGTCCAGGGCCAGGGCCCGCCCTTCGGCCACCAGGCGGGGGAAGAAGGAGATCTCCGCCTGGAAGAGGACCGGGGCGGCCCCGGTGCGCAGGGCGGCCACCAGCTTGGTCTCGGCGTCCCGGTAGTCCCCCACGTACTGGGGCAGGACCCGGTAGCGGCTGTCCTTGGCGTTAAACTCCTGGGCGAAGGCGGCGAGGAGGCGGCCCGCCGGGCCGTCCATGGCGTGCCAGAAGGGGACCTCCACCTGGGCCAAGGCGGGAAGGAGGAGGAAAAGAAGGGGCCAGAGCTTTTTCATGGGGGCGATTTTACCACCCCTGGTCAGAGGAGGGTCAGCGCCTTTCCACCGCCATGGCCTTCCTCTGGGCCTCCTCGAGGGCCACCTGGGGCTTCACCCCCTGCTTCAGGCTCCGCTCCAGGGCCTCCTCCAGGTAGCTGTACCAGACCACCAGCTCCGGGTCCTGGCTCCAGGGGCGGGCCACCTCCGCCTGGGCGAAGACCTGGGCCCTTTCCGGGTCCTTTAGGAAGTCGGAAAGCTCCTTCTCCGCCTCCTTGCGCAAGGGGAGGTACCAGGTGGTGCGCACCCAGGCTGCCTGGCGCCTAGGCTCCAGGAAGTGGCGGAAGAAGGCCACGGCGCCTTGGGCCTGCTCGGGGCTCGCCCCCCTTAGGACCACGAGCACCGCCCCGGAAAGGGGCACCGTTCCCCCCGCCTCCCGGGGCAGAGGGGCCATCCCCACCCCGAAGGGGAGGGCGGTCTGGGCCAGGACCACGGGGAGGGCGGTGGTGGGGCCGATGCCCATGAAGGCCTTGGTGCGCAGGAAGTCGGCCACGGCGAACTGGGCCTCGGCCAGGTTCCTGGCCTGGGCGTGGCCCTTTTGCACCATGCGGTGGAGCATCTCCAAGGCGGCCACCACCTCCTTGGAGGTGAAGGCGGGAAGCCCGTCCTTGACCAGGCTCCCTCCCAGGCTCATGACCATGGCGTTGAAGCTCCAGATGTCCGTGGAGACCACCATGCCCTTGGCGGTGCGGCTGGTGAGGCGGGCCGCGGCCTCCTCCACCTCGGCCCAGCTCCTGGGGGCCCTGAGCCCCCTGGCCCGAAAGGCGTCTTTGTTGTAGTAGAGGGCGGGCACGGAAAGCCCCAGGGGGAGGCCAAAGGTCCTGCCCTTCACCTGGGCCGCCCGCATCATCTCCGGGTAGAGGTCTTTGGGGAGGTCCTTCAGGTGGGCGTCCAGGGGCAGGGCCACCCCTTCCTGGGCCAGGCGGGGCAGGAAGGAGAGCTCCCCGTGGAAGAGGACGGGGGCCCCCCCGGCCCTGAGGGCGGAGAGGAGCTTGACCCCCGCCTCCCGGTAGTCCCCCACGTAGCGGGCCTCGAGGCGGTAGGCCCTTTGGCCTTCGTTGAAGCTCCTTATGGCCTCCTCCAGGACCTTGTCCCCCGGGGGGCCGGCGGTGTGCCAGAAGGGGAGGTTCACCTGGGCCAGGGCCAGGGAGCCAAAAGCCAGGGTTAGGAGAAGCCGCTTCATCCTCTCAAGCTTAGCCCGCGCTTTGTGAGAGGGCTGAAAGGGGAAGGCCCAACGCCTTGAGGAAAGGCTCCGCCCTCTCCTTGAGGGCCCGCCTTAGCTCCCAAAACCGCCTCCTGGCCTGGGGGCCGGGAAAGCCCTGGGGTAGGAGGGCCTCCGGCAGGAGGGGGTCCAGGAAGAGGACCTTGCGCATCTCGTGCGCCAGCCGGGTGAGGGCCTGGAAGGCCTCGAGGGGGTCTTCAGGGAGGGGGGCCTCCAGGGGGAGGCTCTGGTAGTGGGCCCAGGCGGCCTCGAGGGGGAAGGCCCGCAGGAGGTCCTCCCGCTTCCCCAGGGGCCGCCCCTGGAAGAGGGTGGCGGAAAGGCCATAGAAGCCGAGGAGCTCCTCCGTGGCCTTGGGGTCGGCGCTGGCCCCCAGGTAGACCCCGCTTTGCAGGCTTCCGTAGCCCAAAAGGGCCATCTCCCGCCGGAAGCGCTCCCTCTCCCCCCGCTCCTTGGGGCCTTCGGGAAGCGCCAGGAGAAAGGTCCCGTCCCAGGGGGGGAGGGGCTCGTAGAGGCGGCGGCGCACCTGGCGCACCTGCCAGTAGACCCGGGGAGAAAGGGCGTAGAAGGCCACCCGGCCCCGCCTTTCCGGCACCACCCAGCCCCGCTTGGCGCTCCGGGAGAGGGCCGCCCGCACCGCCGCCTCCGAGAAGCCCAGGGCCCTCATCATGGCGATGAGGGCCTTTAGGGGTGCCCGCCTCTCCGGGTAGACGTGCTCCACGAAGAGGGTGAAGATGGTGGAGCGGGCCCTCATCCGAAAACCGGTTCCAGCCGCCTTTCCCGGTACTCCTTAAGGGCGCCTTCCAGGAAGGCGGCAAGGAGCATGACCCCTAGGTTGCCCCGGTGGCGGCGGCGCACGCTCACCGTCCCCTCCGCCTTCTCCTTCTCCCCCACCACCAGCACGTAGGGGACCTTCTTGAGCTCGGCGTCCCGGATACGGGCCTGCATCCTCTCGGGCCTTGTGTCTGCCTCCGCCCGGAGGCCTGCCTCCTTGAGCCTCTGGGCCACCTCCAGGGCGTAGTCCTCCTGCTTTTCGGAAACGGGCACCACCGCCACCTGCACCGGGGAAAGCCAAAGGGGAAAGTCCCCGGCGAAGTGCTCTATGAGGATGCCGATGAAGCGCTCCAGGGAGCCGAAGGGGGCCCGGTGGATCATGACCGGGCGGTGCTCCTCCCCGTCCTTCCCCACGTAGGTGAGGCCGAAGCGCTCGGGGAGGTTGTAGTCCACCTGGATGGTCCCGAGCTGCCACTCCCGTCCCAGGGCATCCTTGACCACGAAGTCCAGCTTGGGGCCGTAGAAGGCGGCGTCCCCCTCCTCCACGGTGTAGTGGAGGCCCGCCTCGAGGGCCGCCTCCTCAATCTGCCTCTCGGCCAGGGACCACTTGGCCTCGTCCCCCACGTACTTTTGGCTCTTGGGGTCCCGGGTGCCGATGCGGGCGCGGAAGTCCTTGAGCCCCAAGGTGGCGAAGACCTTCAGCACCAGGTCCAAGACCCCCAGGAACTCCCCCTTCACGTCCTCGGGGGCGCAGAAGATGTGGGCGTCGTCCTGGGTGAAGCCCCGGACCCGGGTGAGGCCTAAAAGCTCCCCCGCCTTCTCGTAGCGGTAGACGGTGCCGAACTCCGCCAGGCGCAAGGGGAGCTCCCGGTAGGAGCGCTTCTTGTGGGCGTAGATGCGGATGTGGTGGGGGCAGTTCATGGGCTTGAGGAGGTACTCTTCCTCCTCGCCCCGCTCCTTGAAGCTGATGGGGGGGAACTGGCTTTCGGCGTAGTAGGGGTAGTGGCCCGAGGTCTTGTAAAGCTCCAGGCTGCCGATGTGGGGGGTGGTGACCAGCTGGTAGCCCCGCTTTACCTGCTCCTCCCGCATGAAGGCGATGAGCTCCTCCCGGATCACGTTCCCCTTGGGAAGCCAGAGGACCAGGCCCTTGCCCACCATGGGGTCTATGAGGAAAAGCTCCATCTCCCGCCCCAATCGGCGGTGGTCCCGCTTCTTGGCCTCCTCCAGCTGCCAGAGGTACTCCTTGAGCTCCTCGGCGGTGCGGAAGGCCACCCCGTAGACCCTCTGGAGCATGGGCCTCTTCTCGTCCCCCCGCCAGTAGGCCCCGGCCACGTGGGTGAGCTTGAAGTGGGGGGGGATCCTGCCCGTGGAGGGCACGTGGGGGCCCCGGCAGAGATCGGTGAAGCCAAACGCCTCGTCCCCCTGCTGGTAGAAGCTGATCTCCTCGCCCTCAGGGAGGTCCAGGATGAGCTCGGTCTTGTAGGGGTCCTTGCCCTGGTAGCGGGCCAAGGCCGCCTCCCGGGGAAGGACGTAGCGCTTTAGGGGGAGGTCCCGCTTGAGGATCTCCCGCATCTTCTCCTCAATCTGGGGCAGGTCCTCGTCGGAGAGGGGCTCGGGGGCGTCTATATCGTAGTAAAAGCCCTTCTCAATGACCGGGCCCACCCCGAGCTTCACGCTTTCCGGGTCGTAGCCTTTTTCCCGGAAGAACTCCTTCACCGCCTGGGCCAGGACGTGGGCCAGGGTGTGGCGGAAGAGGAGCTGGTACTCGGGGTCCTTTTCCGTGAGGATGCGCACCGTGGCCCCCGGGGGGAGGGGTTTGAGGAGGTCGTAGACCTCCCCGTTCACCAGGGCCCCCACCGCCCTTTTGGCCAGCCCGGGGCCGATGCGCTCGGCCACGTCCCTGGCGGTGGCCCCCTCGGGGACCTCGAGGGCCTTCCCATCCGGCAGGTAAACCGTCATGGGTCTTACTATACGCCCTTTTCCCCTTTGCGGCTTGACTTAGCTAAGCCCTTGGCTTACCCTGGAAGGGTGAAGCAGATCACCGTCCACCGCGCCAAAACGGAGCTTTCCCGGCTCCTCAAGGAGGTCGCCTTAGGGGAGCAGGTCGTTCTCTTGCGCGGTACGGAGCCCGTGGCCCTCCTGGTGCCCTACCGGGCCAAGGGGAGGAAGCGTCAGTTCGGCCGCTTTAAGGGCCACCTGCGCATCGGGGAGGACTTTGACGCCCCCCTTCCCCCGGAGATGGCCCAGGCTTTTGGCCTATGAGGCTACTCCTGGACACCCACGCCTTTCTCTACTTTCTGGCGGGGGATGAGCGGCTTTCCCCTGGGGCCCGCAAGGCCATAGAAGAGGGGGAAGAAGTCTATGTGAGCGCGGCCAGCGTTTGGGAGATGGCCATCAAAGCCAGCCTGGACCGCCTGGAATTGCCCCGAGACCTGGAAAGCTTCCTCCTTGAAGTTATGGAGGCCGAGGCCTTTCTGCCCCTTCCCGTGACCCTGGCCCATGCGGCCATGGTGCGTGGGCTTCCCTGGCACCACAAGGACCCCTTTGACCGCCTCCTGGTGGCTCAGGCCCTTAGGGAGGGCCTGGCCCTGGTGAGCCAGGACAGGCTCCTGGACGCCTACGGGGTCCAGAGGGTCTGGTAGCCTACCCTTCCTCGGGAAGCTTCCTGCCGGCGTAAAGGGCCAGGGCGTAGAAGAGGGCGGCCAGGAGGAAGAGGGCAGGAAAGCCCAGCCGGTCGGAGAGGTACCCCCCGAGGACCGTGGAGAAGGCGAAAAAGCCCGCCAGGGTGTTGGCGAGGCCGATGGAGGCGCTCCTTTCCTCCGGGGGGGCCAGGTTGAGGAGGTAGGTGGTGGTGGCGAGGCCGAGGGCGGCCAGGTAGGCCCCCTGGAGGAGGAAGACCAGGCCGAAGGCCTGGGGGGCGAGGAGGAGGGCCAGGAGGGGGGTGAGGAGGCCCAGGAAGGCTCCCGCCTGCAGAACCCCCTTGGAGCCCCTTTCCGCCATCCGGGCCCAGAGGAGGTTGGCGAGGGTGAAGGCCAGGGCGTAAAAGGCCAGGTAGAGGCCAAGCTCCTCCCTCGTTCCCAGCACCCGGACGGCGTAGACGGCGTAGAAGGGCTCCGCCATCCCCGCCAGGCCCAGAAGGAGCCGCACCCTGAGGTAGCGGCGGAACTCCGGCCGCCTCAGGGGGGCCCTCAGGTCCAGCCGGGCTTCCTTAGGGGCCTCCTCGGGTTCTTTTGTGAGGCCGAAGAGGTACCAGCCGAGGCCAAAGGAAAGGGCTCCCAGGGAAAAGAGGAGGGCGTAGGGCAGGGGAAAGGGAAGGGGAAGGGCGAGGATCTCCCGCACCAAGAACCCCGCCAGGAAGGCGAGAAGCCCCCCCACCAGGTTGCGGGCGCTGAAGAGGGCGGCCCGCTTCTTTTGGGGCGTGGTCTTGGCCACCACCTCCCAGAAGGGGAGGCTAGAGACCCCGGTGAAGAGGGCGTTGAGGAGGAGGCCCAGGAGGAAGCCCGCGAGGAGGAGCGCATGGTTTTGCCCAAAGAGGAAGGCGGAGAGGGCCATGAGGACCACCCCGGAAAGCCTCAGGGCAGCCACCTTCCGGTAGAGGACGATCTTCTGGGGCAGGCGGGCCACCCAGGGGGCCAGAAAGGCCTGGGGGATCATGCCCCCCGCCTGGAGGAGGGCGGGCAGGAGGCCGATCAGGGCCCCCGGGGCCCCCAGCTTGGCGGCGAAGCCGGAGAGGACGATGTTGGGGTTCAAAAAGGTGTCCCCCAGCCACACCAGCCAGCCGTTCACCACCGCCAGCCGGTAGTTCCTCTCCCGCAGGTCTAAGATGGTGAGGATGCTCCTTTTACCCTCCCTTGGGCCCTTCCACATCCTGCATCCACGCTACAACGCCGCCACGGTCCTGGCCCTTCTGGAGAAGGCCCGGCCAGAGGTCCTCTACCTGGCCTCCCTTTCCCCGGAGGACCTGAAGACGGGGCGCTGGCGGGAGGAGGACCCCCTGCTCTTCCACCTCCTCCCCTGGGCGGAGGAGCGGGGGGTGCCCGTGGTGGCCCTGGACCAGGAGGCCCACCT
>OGCH01001080.1_pt1 | contig 11297 bp, 8 predicted proteins | sample 1570111 | NCBI WGS metagenome assembly OGCH01 (sample SAMN03436243, study PRJEB24508) | hot springs metagenome | biome: Desert Springs; feature: Hot Springs; material: Water | place: USA: Great Boiling Spring, Nevada | collected 2008-12-01 | depth 0 m m
CGGCGCAAATTTTCCAGCCGTCACTCGCCGATTTCTACCCCCAAGCGCTGGATGCCTTCCGCTGGTTCGACGCGATAGGCCCCAACGACCTTACCCCGCCTGACACCAATGTCGCGGTGGGTCCCAGCCATGTCGTGGTGGTCACCAACGACGACTGGGCGATTTATGACCGCAACGGCAACCAGCAGTTCCGAGTAGATATGAACACCTGGTTGAACTCGTCCGACTTCTTCTTTGACCCGCGCGTGGTGTACGACTACTGGAATGGGCGGTGGGTCATCCTTTATCTGCGCGGGCGCGGGAGCAACTTCTCACAGGGGTCGTGGTGGACGCTGATGATTTCCGACGACAGCAACCCCCACGGCAACTGGATTATCTACGATTTCAACGCACGCCTTGACGGCAGCACAGAACGGAACCAGTGGGTGGACTTTCCGCATATCGGCTTCGACAACGAAGCGGTCTATCTCTCGGGCAACATGTACGCTGTCGGCGGTGGCTTCCGCTACGCGAAGGTGCGCATTCTGTGGAAAAGCCAGATTTACAACGGTACCACAGCGTACTGGTATGACTTCTGGAACTTGCCCGCAACGATAGCTCCCGCCCAAGGGTATCGCGTACTATCCAGCCCTCGTTGGCACTACTGGGCACACATCCCAGGCGGTGGAGGCAACTATGTGCGCGTCTACCGCATCGAGAACCCAACCGCGTGGCACCAGGGAAGCGGTACACCCAACTTGGTGCATCAAGCGGACATCGGGGTCGGCGCCTACTCGCCTCCTCCCAATGCACGCGAGCCAGGCAGAGGACAGGTGCTGTGGACGGTGGATAACCGCATCATGGACAAGTCGCGCCTAAACTACCCTTACCTGTATACCTGCCACCATGTCGGCCTATCGAGCGGTCAAGCGGTTGGCTCTAAGTATTACCGTCTGGATGTGTCCAACAACACGGCGCCGCGCGACGCGCTGATCTGGTTCGGCACAGGCTACGACGGCTTCTTCCCAACGCTGGAAGCCACCCGCGATGAGGATATGGCGATGGGGCTTAACATCTCCAACGGGGATTTAGGCAATCCCTACTATGTGACCTTCGCGGTCTATCCCTGGTTGGAAGGTGACCCAAGTATCGGGAGTGGTGTTGGGCTACGCTTCGGCAGCGGGGTTGCAGGCGCAGGATCCACAGCCAATCGCTGGGGCGACTACTCTGGCTCTCACCTGGACCCCTGCGATTATCGCACCGTCTGGCTGGCGGGGGAGCATGCCCGCCCCAACACCTGGATGACCTCCGCCCACGAGATTACCCTGCGCAAGATTCGCAGCGCGCTCAGCTGTGCCAATGTGGCAGGGCAGCGCGGCGCAACGGTCACGCTCAGCGCGACGCTGTCCCGTACCGACACGAACGCAGGCATCGCCAACGCGCCTGTCGCCTTCTATGTGGATGGGAGCTTTGTCGGAAATGCCACCACCAATAGCTCAGGCGTTGCCCAGCTTAACTACACCATACCGGGCGGTTTCAGCTTCGGCAATCACACGATTACCGTCGAGTTCAACTACTGCCCATCCAACGACCAGTTCAGCTGGAGCCGTTCGGAATGCACACTGCGCGTGTTGCTGGAGGTGGGCGATGCGGGCGACCTGCCCGAGACCGCCCAATCCACACCGGGTGGCGCGCTCCCCGTGATCGATGGCGTCATGGGCGAGAACGATGTGGACATGTACGCCATCTACCTGCCCAACCCGGCGGCATTCACTGCTACTACGGTCGGCGGCGCAGGCTTCGACACCCAACTGTGGCTGTTCGACTCGGCGGGGAAAGGCATAGTGTTCAACGACGATACGAGCACTACAGCATCTACAATCGATAACTCGTCTGGCTGTCTGACGGGTCGCCCTGCAGGCGTCTACTACTTGGCGATTAGCCGCTATAACCGCGACGCGCTGGGCTGCGGCGGCGGTCTCATCTGGAACAACTCGCCTTTTGACACTGTTCGCTGCCCCGACGGTCCGGAACGCACCTCGCGTGTGAACAGCTGGACGGGCACCACTACAGCGGGCGGCACCTACACCATCACGCTGACGAACGCGCAGGGCGCGAATCGGGGCGACCCAGCCGACTGTTGCATCGCGCATAACGGCGATGTAACCGGCAACGGGTGCGTGGACGACGCCGACCTGCTGGCGGTGCTGTTCGCGTTCGGTAGCACGGGCAGCAATCTTGGTCGCGTGGATGTGAACTGCGACAATGTTGTGGACGACGCCGACCTACTACAGGTGTTGTTCAACTTCGGCAGTGGATGCTAATCGTTTCTGACATGGTAGGGGTGTGAGGACCACACCCCTACCCACATCGTTTGACCTGGTAGTCACCACACCCCTCCCCACCATCGTCCGCTCGCGCAGGCATAGTTTATGATGCCCCCTCCGTGAGGTTCCCATGCTTGTAGGGGGAATTCGCAGGCGGGGGTGAGACCATTCCTCTGAGGGTGTTCGAGAATGAGGGAGGTATACTTCTGATTGCGCATGGAAGCGATGAGTGTGCCGCAGGTGGAATGGGGCGCCATGCTGCCCGTGCTGACGGTGGTGGGCACGGCGGTGCTGGTGCTGATTCTGGAGCTGTTTCTGCCCCGCGGGCAGCACCTTCCTTTGTTGCTCATAGGGCTGCTGGGGCTTGGGCTGGCGGGCTATTTTCAGCTGGCGTTGTGGGGCGCCAGCCTGTCGACCTGGGGCGAGATGGTGCGGGTGGACAATCTAACGGTGCTGCTGGGGTTTATGATTCTGCTCTCCAGCGGGTTGGTGCTGCTCTTTGCGGATGACTATCTGCGCGTGCGTGGCATTCGGTATGGCGAGTTTTACCCGCTGCTGCTGTTGGCTACGGCAGGTGCGCTGGTGATGACCCTCAGCACGAACTTGATGGTGATTTTTTTAGGGTTGGAGGTGCTGTCGCTGGCGTTGTATGTGCTGACGGGTTTAGCACGGGCGGAGGTGCGCTCGGAGGAGGCGGCGTTGAAATATTTTCTGCTGGGTGCGTTTGCGTCCGCCTTCTTTTTGTACGGAATCGCGTTGCTGTATGGGGCGCAGGGCAGCGTGGAACTAACTACCATCGGCTCGCGTTGGCTGGATAGCACGGCGGATGCGATGTCCCGCGCCTTGCTGATAGCCAGTCTGGGCTTGATGCTGGTGGGGCTGGGTTTCAAAGCGGCGTTGGTGCCGTTCCATATGTGGACGCCCGATGTGTATCAGGGCGCGCCGACGGCGGTGACAGCGTATATGGCAGCGGTTTCGAAAGTGGCTGCGTTCGCTGTGCTGCTGCGTCTGCTGAGCGCTGCGTTGCCGATGTGGGAACTGTGGTCGCCGCTGCTGTGGGGGCTGGCGATGCTTTCGATGCTGGTGGGCAACTTGGCGGCGTTGGTGCAGCGCGATGCGAAGCGGATGCTGGCTTACTCCAGCATCGGACATGCGGGCTACCTCGCCGTCGGGCTGGTCAGTATGAACGCCACGGCGTTGACGGGCGTGTTGTTCTACCTGGTGGTGTACGCGCTGATGGTGATTGGAGCATTTGGGGTGCTGGCGTTGATGGCGCGTGCGGGCGATGCGACCACGATAGATGCCTTGCGTGGGCTGGGGCGTCGGCAGCCCTTCGCCGCCTTCGCGCTGGCAGTGCTGATGCTCTCGTTAGCGGGCATTCCGCCCACGGCGGGCTTCTGGGGCAAGTGGTATCTCTTTCTGGGCGCATTAGAGAGCGGGCAGACGCTGCTGGCACTCACACTGGCACTGACCAGCGTGGTGGGCGCTGCGTACTATCTGGGCTTGACTTTCAGTCTCTATGCGGACACCGTTCAGCCCGTCGAGCGGTGGCGTGTGCCCGCACCAATGGTTGCCTGCCTGCTGGCGTGTCTTATTGGCTTGATGGGGCTGGGCGTGCTGCCACGCCCGCTTGCCCAATCGAGCCGCCAAGCCATCGGACAGCAGATGAGTGAGCGAGGTTCACCATGGCAAGGTCATCTGAAGGCGGTCTCAAGATGATTGCCACGAACCGCAAAGCGTACCACGAGTATCATATCGAGGACACCATCGAAGCAGGTATCGCGCTGGTCGGTTCGGAGGTTAAGTCGGTGGCGGCAGGCAAAGTGAGCCTAACCGATGCCTATTGTCGCGTGGAGAACGGCGAGATGTGGGTGCATAACATGCATATCGCCCCTTATGACCCGGCAGCGCGTTTCAATCATGAGCCGCGTCGCAAGCGCAAGCTGCTGCTGCATAAGTGGGAGATTACGCGGCTGGGCAGCAAAGCGGAGCAGAAAGGCTACACCCTGATCCCGCTCAAGCTCTATTTTCGCAACGGCAAGGTGAAGGTGGAGATAGGGCTGGCAAAAGGCAAACGCAAGTATGACAAGCGTGAAGCCATTCGTCAGCGCGATATCGAGCGGGAGCTGCGTCGCGGGGATTAAGTGCCCCATTCGGGCATAAGCTCTTGTCGGATACCCAGATGCTGCAAGATGCGCGCAATCACCGTGTCGACCGCCTCTTCGAGGGTGCGGGGACGGTGATAGAAGGCGGGGCAAGCAGGCAGGATGGTTGCGCCTGCTTCAGCCGCTAAGAGCATATTGCGCAGGTGAACCTGATTGAACGGCATCTCACGCACCACTAAGATAAGCGGGCGTCGCTCCTTGAGACACACATCCGCTGCACGGGTCAGCAAGTCGTCGGAGCTGCCGTTGGCGATGCGTCCCAGCGTGCCCATCGAACAGGGCACAATCACCATCCCATCGTGTCGGAAGCTGCCACTGGCAGGGGGAGAGAAATAGTCGCGTGGTTGCAGCACCTTCAAGCCCTCCCACGCCTGACCCAGCAGTGCTTCGGCACCCAGCGTCTCGCGCGTAACCGCCAGTTCCAACTCGGTCTGCAGCACCTGAATCGCCTGATCGGAGCAGATGAGATAAACCTCATTAAAATAGCGGGGTGCTTGCTGTAGGAAGCGGATTGCGTAGAGCGCGCCACTTGCCCCTGTAATCCCAACCACCAGCTTGCCTGTTCGGCTCATCCTTTAAAGGATACCCTTTGGGGTACAATCGGAAGCGGTTTCATGGCGATTCGTGTCCAACTGGGGCAGGACGAGGTGCAAGTGGAGCCGGGTGGGTCGGCTCAACTGATGGCGATTATCCGCAACGAGGGCGACCAACCCGACCATGTGGCACTTGAGGTGGAGGGCATCGACACCGAGTGGTGCGCCATTCCGATCCCCTCATTTGCGTTGGCGCCGGGTGAGGAAGTGCAGGAGCGTATCTTGTTCCGTCCGCCGCGCAGCGTGGAGAGCCGCGCGGGGGTCTATCCGATTATCATTCGGGCGCGCTCGTTAGAGAATGGCGAGAGCGGGCTTGCGCAAGCCAGTCTGGTGATTCGTCCCTACAGCATGCTAACCCTTGAACTCTCGCCTCGTCGAAGGCTGGTTTCCCCTCTAAGCAAGCGCGCCCACTATGAGGTTACCACCAGCAATCTGGGCAATACGGAGCAGACCCTGCATTTGTACGCCGCCGACCCTGAGGACGCGTTGGTGTTTGAGTGGGAGCGTGAGCAGCTTTATCTGGCGCCTGGTGAGACGCGCACGGTGCTTTTGACGGTGCAACCGCGTGAGCTGCCGCTGCTGGCGAACCCCGCCCTCTACAGCTTCACCATCACCGCCCGCAGCGAGGAGGACCCACTTCGCTCCTGCCATGCCCAGGGTCAGCTGGAGCGGCGCGGCTTCATCAGCCCGGCAACCGTCGTGTTCCTCTTCATGTTTGCCCTGCTGATAGGGGTCTGGGCTTACACGCGCCCACGCCCCGTCGAAATCGTCGACTTCGTTGCCGAACCTGCCCAAATTACCGCTGGGGAGAAGACCACCCTGCACTGGCGCGTGCGCAACGCCGACCAAGTGATGATCGAACCTGCGGTGGGTATGTTCGATCCGAACAAAACGCAGTCGGTACAGGTACAACCCTCCAACACGACAACCTACCGACTGATCGCCCGCAACCGCTATGGCGAGCGGACAAAGGAGGTGGTGGTGATTGTGCAAAACGCGCCTGAGCCGCCTCCGCCTGTCATCACCAAGTTCTTTGCCGACCCGCCTCAGATTCGGCGTGGTGAATCGGTCATTCTGCGCTGGGAGGTCAAAGGTGCGACGGAACTTATCCTGACACCACCAGGGCAGAAGCTGGACCCCCTCATGCCCGGCTTCGAGCATCACCCGTCGCGCAGCACTGACTATGTGCTGATTGCCCGCAACAGCGCGGGCAAAACCGTAAGCAAGAAGCTGCGTGTGGAGGTGGTTGATCCTTCTCAAGCGCAGATTGTGCGCTTTGTGGTGGAGCCAAGCGAGATTGCGCTGGGCGAAAGCGCCACCTTGCGCTGGGAAGTGCAGAACGCCCAGCGTGTAGTGATTGATAACGGCATCGGGGAGGTCTCACCCACTTTGGGCGAGTTCACCATCACCCCGGCAGCGACCACCACCTACACCCTCACCGCCTACGACAAAGAGGGACGCCCCTCTCAAGCGCAAGTGACCGTCACCGTGCGCGAACAAACTACCCCACCACCGTCACAATAGGGAGGTATCATCTCAGCCGATGAATCGAGAAGCAGAGCGGATTTTAGAGGCGGTGCTGAACGCCATCGAGCAGGCTGTCCCCATCACGCTGGATCGAGCCGAGCAATTTGGTGGGCAGCTGGGCGACTATTGGGTGCAATTTGAGGCGGAGGATGACCTGCTGCATTGTTTCGTGCGCCGAGTGGATGGCACACCTATCGCGCTGGAAGAGGCACATCGCGTGGTGGAACCTTTTTTTGGGGTGCTGCCCAAAGGCATCGTCTGGTGCAAACCCGCCTCTACTTCGGTTCACTACTATGTGGGGCATGACCATTTCCTACAGGCGCATCGCCAAACCGCACCGCCAATTCGCCCCTAAAATTTACGGGTTTCGAGCAGTTTGCTCCCGCCCTCTGAGGCTGTTCGAAAATTCGATTTCTAAGCGCGGGATGGGGGCGATGAGTTAGGGGTACGGCTTGGATGATTTCACTCCTTGGAGGGATGCCTGCGCCAACGAACGGCTTGGAGGATGTCACTGGGAACCGATGCGGTGTCAGCTTTCTGACCCGTTTTGCGTTTCTCCTTGCGCCGTCGCTTGCCGGCTTTTGTAGGCGGTTCCTGTTCGATGGTGTCGGCTTCGGAAGATGCGGATTGTACCAACGCAACCGCCTCATCCGTCAGTGGCGTTGACCAGTTCACTAATGGTTGTGGTTCCTCTAATGGGGGCAGCATCGCCTCTGGCTCGGCATGCGGGTGGGCTATGAGACCGAACAGTTCCCGCAGCGTGTCGCGGTCGGCTGTATTGTTAAGGACAGCCTCGATGGCGGCGCGTGGTCCCACCAGAAAGAGGCGGTTCTCTGCCTCGTTCATGCCGAATCGATATTCCTGCACCTCTTCGGCGACCCAGTTGTTTTCGATGAGGTCATAGAGGGTAAGCGGGCGTGGCAGGTGAAGTGATTTCTCGCCGCCACGACTAGCGTGCAGATGGATGAAGGGGAGACGCACTTGCACCACATCGTTGGTGGCGCACCACACTGGCACGCCAGCCCATGCGGCGATGCCGCGTAATAGCTCAGGAGTAAGGTGGCGTTCGCCAATAAACACCGTCCGCCAATCCCCATGCTCCGCCACCACAAGCGAGGGCAGACCCGTTTCGATATATTCTGCCAGCACCCGATAGGGCACCGAATCGTCCGAACGGGTTTCATGGAGCGCATAGAAGGACGGCTCCCAGCGTTGGACGATACCCAATTTGCTGTCCTTTAATCCGCGTGCAATGGGATGGAGCGGGTCTACAATCTGGGAGCCTTGGGTGCTTGCCCACGGTTGAAGCGCGAGCGCGATCCCTGTGACCTCGCGCGCCATCTGAAGCGTCGCGCTATGGTTATCGAAAAGGGAGGCGGCGTAGAGCCAGACCAACACGCGCCCATCACGCTGCAGCCGCCGCTGAATCGCTTCCCGCACCGACGGCTTGAGATTCCATGCGTTCAGGAACAGCACGATGCGGGAGCGGGGAAAATCGCGTCGCAACACATCCTCCAGCAGGTAGAAGCCGTAGGCGATGCCAGAGCGTATCACCGCTTCGCGTGCTTGCACCACCACCTGCTGGATAAGAGGCGAACCCACTCGCACATAGGCGAGACTCATCGGGTCAATCACGACCGCGAGGTCGGGTTCAGTCTGTCCCACCTGCTCTCGTAGGCTCCACAGGGGCTGCAGCTGGGCAATTCGTTCCCAAAGCGGTGGGTGCAGCAGCCAGCCTTCGCCCCACAAATCCATCCATGCCTGACCGAAGCCGTGGACGACCGCTTGCATGAGTGAGCGCGTCTGCACCTGCTCCACCGCTTCGGCAGAACGCAGAAGCGGATTATAGTCCTCCTCACCGCTTGCAGTCGGTGTAAGGGAATGCTCCGTCGCCGGTTGGTCTAAGCGCGTCACTTTGCCAAATGGAGTGCGATAGTCCTCCTCCGCAATGAAGAGTTTGTGATGCAGGTGAACCGATTCGAGCGGCACAGGAAGTGCGCCGGTACCCCCTGGCAGCCTGTCCATATAGGTAATCGGAGCCGAGAGGAAATCGATGTCTTCACTCTGCAGCAGCATTCCCAGCGCCAGATGCCCGGAATGGGGGTGTCGCCATTCCAGCACATAGCCATAAGAGGCGCCCACCAAGCATCGCCGTTGACAAGCCGTTTTAACCACCCGTGCCAAGCTCAGAATCCGTCGCGCAGTGGCGTCGGCGATAAACTGATGGTAATCGATCCATCGCCCCTCGCGTCGTGGGTCATAAAACTGGCGTTTGGTCAGCGGGGCGTTGGGAATAAAGGGTGGGATAGCGGCGGTACTGAAGCTGACTTCCCCGTTGAACCAGCTGGCACGCAGGCTGACCGTATCGTTGCGGAAGTGGCGGCGCAGCCAGTCGCGAAAGGCTTGGAGCGCCGCCTCGCTGGTGTCATATCCGCCCGATTCCGCAAGGAACCATTCCCCCCAGTCAAGATGGTAGCCGAGGGTGGCATCCCCTTCCTCTTCCTGCTCCACGAGAGACACCAATTCCGCAAGCTGGGTGGACACAAGCTCCCACCAGCGGTCGGCACAGACAGAGGGTCCACCGACCGTGCCATCGGCATAGCGCACGACGGCTTCGGGAAACTCCTGCTGCCAGTTGCCAACCGGTGTTGGAACGATGCGCCAAAGCAAAAGCGCGTCAGGGTTTAGCTCGCGGGCGAGTGCGGTCCAATAGCGGATGGCGTCGAACGCCTCGATGGCACCTGTGGCGCGTGCGGGCAGCACAATCAACATGGCGAAGAGAGCAATGCCTGCCTCGCTGGCGAGTCGCATCTGCTGATACACGCGGGTGGCGGCTTCGGGTGTGTGGGGATTGCCAAAGAAGAGCACAGGGCGCACCACGCGCTCGCCAAAGGTGAGAGTAGGCACTCCGTGGTGGAAATGCACGCGCGCTTTAGGCAGAACTTTTTGCTCCAAGATGGGAGAACTTGCCAGTGGTTTGGGACTTGGAGAAGAAATTTCTGGATGGTCAACCGTGATGTCAGTTGGAATTTCCGGTGGCGCAACTGGTTCGGTAAGCACTGGTTCAGCAGACAACCCAGACGGTTCGGACGGCTCGGGCGGTTGAGCTTTGCGCTTGCGACTGCGTCGACGCGGGGCAGCGACCTCCGCTGCCTCTTCTGCCTGTTCTGGCAGTGTAGCAGGGGATGCTGATTCGGCAGCTGCTTCTTGCGACGACACCTCAGGTACCGGCTCAGGAATCGCCTCAACGAAAGAGGTTTCCTGACCGGTCGTTTCCATCGCAGCCTGTTCGACCGGTTCCGTCGCGTAGGCGGTTTCTGCCTTCTTTCGGCGACGCTTGGGCTTTTCAGTCGTTTCCGGTTCGGGAGGCTGTTCGGGTTGCTCGGAAATCGTCTTTTTGCGCCTTGCCATCGTGGTTTCGCACGGGCAGTTGACGAACCCATCGGAGTAGGTCGTCAGGTGTTTCGAAATAGTAATCGGGCTGGGCTGCCTTCAGATCTTCGGGCAAGTGTGCCCCCCAGCCCACGGCTCCGACCCACACGCCCGCTGCACGCCCACAGGTAATGTCGAACACCGTATCCCCAATAAAAATCGCTTGCTTGGCTGGCACTTGCAGGCGTTGCAGCGCGGTCAACACTGGGTCGGGAGCAGGCTTGGGGCGAGGCGAATCGTCCGCTGAGACGATGGTCGCCACGACGGAGTCGAGATTCAATCGTGGCAACACGCTCTGAAGCTCCTGGCGGTTCTTGGAGGTCACCAGCGCGATTTGATAGCCACGCCGATGCGCCTCTCGCACCGCTTCCACCACTTCGGGCAGCACGCGCTCCAGATGGCGATGCCTTTCGTAGTAGTCCATCTCATCTCGCTCCATCGCCTCATGGTCTACAGGATGCGCCACGCGCTCGTCCAAATAGTGCATCTGCGTCTTGAGTGGCAGCCCAATCAGGCGTCTCAACTCCTCTTTGGGCAACTCGATGCCCAGATGTTTGTGATAAGTATAATTCAAAGCCTGCGTGATAAGCTCCACCGTATCGATCAGCGTGCCGTCGATATCCATCAGTAGAGCACGCAACACCATCGCCTGTTCCATCGCGTCCGCTCGATTATACCCGTCGCCTCTCACGAGAGTTCGACGGGAATAGCCTGCGCTTGGAAAGGCAGATGCTGCACAATCTGGTTCTTCTCATTCACCAGCACCATGCGCGGTTCGATGTACTCGTCGGTCCAGCAGGTGGCGGCGATAATCAGGCGGTGTCCTTTGTGGGCGCGATGGGCTGCTGCCCCATAGACCGCCACTTCACCTGAGCCAGGTGGTGCGGGCACTACATAGGTTCGAAACCGCTCGCCGTTATCCACAACCCATACATGCACCATTTCGCCCGGCTCGATGCCTACTGCATCCATCAACTCCTCGTCGATGGCGATGCTGCCCACATAGTCCAGTCGCGACTCGGTCACCCGTGCCATATGAATCTTGCTTTTCAGCCGTTCGATTAGCCGCATACCGCCTACCTCCGTGCCAGAATTATACTCCATTAAGGGGACTTCACTTTAGGTGTTGGGTTCGTGCTTAATTCCATGCGCTTGCAGCAGTGCTTTCAGCCGCTGCAGCTCAGCTTCGGCACGCTCCGCACGCTGGCGTTCGGCTTCGGCTTGCTGCTGGGCAGCCTCCGCAGGAGTGGGTACCAAATTGCCATCGCGGTCAT
>OGCH01001081.1_pt1 | contig 11289 bp, 11 predicted proteins | sample 1570111 | NCBI WGS metagenome assembly OGCH01 (sample SAMN03436243, study PRJEB24508) | hot springs metagenome | biome: Desert Springs; feature: Hot Springs; material: Water | place: USA: Great Boiling Spring, Nevada | collected 2008-12-01 | depth 0 m m
TGGCGTCGATCACGACAGGGGCCGGGCCCTTCTTAGGGCTCACTCTGCGCGCTCCTCCAGCTCCTCGCGGGCCTCTCGGACCAACTCAGCGGCATCGATCTTGAGGCCAGCAAACTTCTTGGAAAGGCGGAGGGCATCGAAGTAAGCGCATAGCCGCTCATACCGCTCATACTCCTTGGGTGGGAGGATGGCCCCGACGAACTCATCTAGCCGCTCATTGAAGACCAGGATAGGGATCCCCTTCTCCTTGGCCTCTTTGAGGAGTCGGGTGAACCCCCTCTTCCCCTCAGCTACCGATACCCGCTTATGCATAGGCCCTCCTGTGAACTGGGTAACCATAGTGATGGCTACATTATATGTCCTTTTTGGTGGTCTATCTAGCGCTTTAGATAATGAATGTTGGCCTCCCCAATCTAGCGCAAGTTTGTCTAAGAATCCGTTGAAGCGGTTCTTTCAATCCCCCTTTAAGGAGATGACTAGCCATGCCAATAGGGCGGATTAAAGTGATGCTCAGGGACGAGCAAAAGCACTTAATGTCTTAAGAGCCGATCCTGGGGCAAGACTCTCTGTTTGGGAGGAGATTCCAGAGGTGAAAGTGCGGAGAGCTCGCGAGGCTCAAGAGCGGTATGGAAACGTAACTTCGGTGACAAGTGACCAGTGATCAGTGACGAGTGGAAAATTTCTGAGCCGCGAAATGCCCATCACCTTGTCCTTCTCCTAAAGAGGGGAGCCTTTGACCAGGTTTGATAGATACGGCTTAACTCTGGTATAAACGACCGCTAATCTCCTCATGGCGCAAAAAGGCGGGGGATTAGCGGAAATTGCGGAAAACTTTATCCCAACTGTGAAATTAGCTGAAAACATGGCCTCAGAAGAAGCGCAGGTGGCCGGGGAAGGAGCCGAGGCCAGGGGAGGTTAGCGGAAACAGCCTCCACGGCATATAATGGAAGCGGCTTTCCAAGGCCAGGGTTGCAGACTGTGAAGACTGCCGAGCGGTATGGAAACCTAACTTCAGTGATGAGTGATCAGTGACAAGGGGCCGCAGAAGGTGAAGACCACTTAGGGTTTGCAAAAACAAGCCACAAAGATCATCAACAGCATCGCCACCTTGCATTGCTTAAAGCCAGTCCAGAATTAACCAGCCTCCCTCAAGCTGCCCAAATGCCAGCTTAACGTTTAAGTTAACGCTAAGTCCTAACAAAAATTCCTTTCCTAATTCGCTTTCCCTTGTGGTACTTATACGTTGTGGTGGAGAAAGAAGGGCATGTGAACAGCTTGGCCCTTCGGGTGCAGGCCGGCGACAAGTTCGCCCCCGACCGGGGAAGGCATAGGGCATTGACGGAGACTTCGGAAAGCCTAGAGCGGAAAGACCACAAGAAAACCGCTTTTCTGAAGCGCTGTCTGAATCTTCGGAAAAACCTCGTTTTATCCAGCCTGCTTGCGGTTCAAAAGGAGCACGGAGGCTTTGGCGAAGGCCTTGGGTCTTCTGGGTGAGGGAAAATGGGGGTAATTTGGGACTTTTTCGTTATCGTTTCCCTTGCCGCCCTTGTATTGGGCCCGGTGTTTCGGGGAGAGCTCCCTCCGGAGTTCGGAGCTGTGGCCCTGGGGTTGCTGGTGATCCTGCGGGCCTTAGGGAGAGCCCGGGGAGGCTGGCTTAACCGGGCCGTGCGCACCACCTTCGCCATTGGCATACCTCTAACTGCGCTTCTGCTTTTCATCACGACCCAGGGACAGGGAGAACTGGAGAAAATGGTGCCCATTGTGGTAGGCGTGGGAACCATCCTCCTCGCCCTTTTGGGTTTATACATCATGATCAGAGGTTTATTCACCTAATTCGTGAGGATGGAAAGAGGGCCCAGCGGAGGCGCCGCCAAAGGCCCCAAGAAGAACGCTCCCTTTCCCGAGCCTCCATTTCAGCAAGTTTCTCCCGAATTTCTATAAGGCTTTGCTCGTACTCTTTCAATTGTGCTTCATAAGCTTTCAGTTTTTGTTCGTAGCTACTGGCCAGTTCCAGGGCCTCGTCTCTCTCCTTTTGCATAACCCTCGCTTCGTTTAGCGCCAAAGCCAAAGAGATATCGCCACCGGCTTCTTCCTCAATCTCCGCGTCTATTGGTATAGATTTCGGATTGTGCGGTACAAAATTCCGTAGATCATAGTCATTGCGGTGACGGTTAGGAAGATCACGTTCGTATTCGTCATGCGCCGAGTAGATCTCCGCAACGTAGACTGACTCGTTTTTTATTGCGCAGATAGCAAGGCGGGGAGAGGTAGAGCCTGGCTTGATCACCAAAAGATCTGTACTGGAAAAGCTGTGGCACTTCTGAGCTCGCCAAAGTGGATTACGCACACGATCGAGGAGAGTTTCCACAACGTTCCGCTCAGCCCCTTTTAAACTTTCTAACTTTTGCTTCGCGGACGGAGAGAGCATGACCGGAGAATCTTGGGCCCTGCGGATTTTGGAGAGAAGCAAGTGGCCAAAGGCGGAGAGGGTCGCGTGCCCCTCTTCCAATTCGAACAAACCCTCCCATTTAGCGAAATCCTCGCCTAGACTGGAACGAAGCCGAGCAAGGGAAATCACACCTTCTTGCTCTAATTCGCGGAGGATCCTGTCGAGATTCCTCAGGCCCTCCCAATCAAAATCAAGGGGGAGGGGCGGCAGGGTGGCGAGGGCTTGTGTTTCCTCAAACACATAAACAAGAGGCACATTGCTTAGCATGCCGTAGACCGCAACATAAGGGAGGACGGCCTTGATCCCTCCAGCTATTCCCAAAATTGGATCCAGACCCTTTTCATAGGCGTTGCTAATACATTTATCCAATTCCGTGAAAAAATTGTGCAACCCTTTTTTCAAGAATTCTTCAGCATTATCAAGGTTCAAACCCTTAATGCGAATCGCCTGGGAAGTTAGTCCGAAAGCTTTTTCGGCAAGTAAGGCATTGGCACGGGCTGCGGACTCAGCGGAATCGGTGTCTGTAGAAAGGAAGGCTACAGTGTCTTCGGAACCTACGCCAAGTTTTTTCAGAATGGAGAGCTCTACGGAGAGCCTTTCCAGATGCGATGAGATCCGCTCCCAATTGGCCATTAGCTCATGCGTTTCATTTCCCGGCGTTAATTGCAAGTTGAAGGCTTTTTGGAGGTTTCTTAGGAGGGAGAGACCGACCGGCAAAACAACAAGGCGGCCCATATTTCTAAATCACAGCCATCCTTTAAGGCCTTCTGCGATGGCCTGCAGAGCTTTTACGCCAAATGGGTGGTTTTGTAGCTCATCCACGGTTTTTGGGAAGACCAACCGCATTATACTCGTCACGGATTCAATTACACAATCAGCTTGCTTTTCGTCTACCCCCGAAAAGCCATGCTCCTCCCTTGAGCCGTTTCGGGCGTCCTTGAATTCGTCGTACAATTCTTTCAGCCGTCGAATTTGTTCCCTATCCAAAATTCCTTTCTCGGCAAGGGCTTGTGCCACTTCCTCACGATCCCGCAGTTCCACATAGCCCGAAAGAATTCGATTTTCAGTTCTTTTGTCCAAACCCAAACTGGAGATGTCCCTATACGCAAGAGGGCTTCGGAGGTCTAAGCCGCCCACCTCGTGGATTAAAAAATCCAATATTCCTTCATACAATCTTCTTCCTTGCGAAGGGATGCTTATAAAATCCCGGGCAGCTCGGCGGCGCAAGATACAAGCATATAGATCCTCCAACGTGTCTTGCGTCTCCTTTCTATCTTTACAGTCTTCTTTAACCTTTTTTAAACGTTTTTCCTGATCCTCCAGGTAAGGGATGGAAGACCATCCGCTCAATTTCTGCAGTTCATTTTTAACATTTTGTAAATCGTCAAAGGCCTGATCAAAGTTAGCTGAATCCCAAAGCTTATAAACTCGCATGAGCTTCGCGGCTACGGCGGCCTTTGGTCGGCGCTCAGGGATAAGCGACCGCTGTGCTATCTCCTCAAATGCCAGTTCGGCATAAGAGAAGCTCATGGCCAAGAGAAGCCCGATGGCCCGCTCAAGTCTTTGCCGCTCCGACAAATACGCAAGGTTTACAGGTTTTACCCTTATGGCACCCTCAGGCAATTTTGTTGGATCCAAAGATTGCCAGACCTGATAATGCCGGATAAAACCGGAATCCGCCAAAAACACAATGGCTGCGCTCATTGCTTGGGTTCCCGAGCTCACGTTGATGTGAACTTCATCATCGGGCATTATCTCGTTGCGGAGTCCTTGAAGGGTGGCATCAATAACCTCGTCCAAATCCGCTGGATTGACGCGCAGGCGAATCTCCTCAACTTCCATGCTGGAAGAATAACGCTCCCCTATGGCCGTTTTTACTTGCCTAGCCTGTTCTTCCATGCCTTCTTGTTTGAAACTCGCTTTTCCTCCGTTCTCCAGCGGGAACTCATGCTCATGTGTCTCCGTCACAAGAAGTATCACCCGGTCGGGCAGGCTTCCACGCGTTTGTAGATGGTCAAGGATGGAAAGTATCGGCCCCGTAGTGGGCTCGCCTGTCTTTGGGTCAGGCCTACCAAATGGGTCATTATCTCCCACATAGGTCACCAGCATTCTCCTTCCCATCCCCGTCACCCCCTCAAAGCTCTTCGAGAAGCCGCATAATGTGTTCATTAATCTCTTGGTATGGATTTTTCAATTCCCTCCCTTTTAGCCTGGATATTCGCTCCGCAATTTCTCGCATAGTTGGCACAAGCAGCTCATGATTTTCTTTGGTAACAACGACACTCTTAGGCGGCCTAAAGCATTGATTAATTGAATCAGTTCCAACACCCCTTGCCTGGTGTAGAAAATCCCCAGCTAACCTGTTGAGATTTTTCAATGAATTTAAAAGATTCCAGATGTCCTGTGCTTCAGGCGGTGGAGGAAGTAAATCTTTGCCCAACTCATAGAACAAGCGAATACGTGGGAGCATGTCTGCGAACTCGTGGTTGTTATAGCGAATTTCCACAACAAAATAGTTTTCCACCAACCGGAGAAGCTCATCATCGCTGTTAACCGACTCATACCACTCTCTGTAAGGATCACGACTTTTGTATGAGGCAAGGGCTTGAGCTGCCTCCTTGAAATTTAGATTCATTCTGCTCTCGGCATGCTTTAATAGGGCCTCCACTTCGGGCTTCCAGTGCCCCACACTCTTAAAGGTGCGCAAAACTTCGAGGGCGCCGCTGTAGTCGTAGCGACCAAGCAATTCTCTCACAAGCGTTATGGCCAAATCCCTGAGAAAAGGCCGGGAGACTGGCTTTATTTCTCCCTTTTCCGCGCCTTTCCGACACTCTTCCTCACTAGGAGGGATCACTTCGAAGAGCTCACACTTATCGCGATATAACCTAATCGCTTGCTCTTGCAGAGCATCATTTAAAGCAGGAAGGCCTCCGGAAAGGGGGGCATAAAACTTGATGGTTTTTTCTGGTGGCGCGATTTCTGAAAGAAGCTTGCCAAAATAAGGATAAGCTTGATCGCGCGTAGGAGGCGACCGATAATATTCCAAACGGACTTCTTTCACATGCCCTGCGTAATCTTTTTCGATCAATCTTTTTAGGATTTCGCCAGTGTAAAGAGTATCGCGGTTGCGATGCTCGGGTTTTGTCTTCTCCGGTTGATCCGTGACCATCAGAACCAGCAGGTCTATCGGCTTAGAAACGGCCTCAAGAACGGTTTTAAGAATTGGATAGCGCAAGCGTCGTAACTCATTTTCGTTGTTTTCTAGGCGCTCGAGAATTTTCTGGGCGATATGGCGGGCTCCAGGATCACAGAAGAGGTGTTGAGCAAGGGCGTTTGCATCGGGTTTGCCCCATTCAAAATGGCAAAAGTTGGGTTTGGATTCCGTGCCAATATTGTAGTAAAGGTCGCGCTCACCCACGTTGGCCACGATAACCTTCATAGCAGCTCTTCCAGCTTAAGGTTGGCTCCCCCTAAGGTGGTTTGGCCAGCTCTTCATGCGCTTTTTGGACAAATTCCGTATCCAATTGGCCGTAGCCGGCGCGGGTCTTCGCGCCAATACCAAGATCTTTCAGCGCCTGCTTTACCCAGCCAGCCACGGTTTCCAAGAGGTTATCCGCTGGCCAACGAGAAGGCCGCTGGGCCAACATTACTTGGAACACTGTTCCGCGGCGTACAACAAGAAAGAATACAGGAACAGGGCTGAGCCAGTCAGCCGGCGGCTCTCTGCCCCTGTAATATTCGCCATAATGGGGATTCATCACATCTAGCTCAAGAATGCCTTCGCCATTAACCGTTAGGGAAGTTGGGTAAGCATCGAAAAAGATGATCTCGCCCTTTTCCTCCTGGCTTCCGAATGCTCTGGAAAATGAGTTCACATATTTTTGCTTAAGCTCCTCAATATCGATCTCCAACACCTTTGGGTCTCCGGAAAGATATCCGCGATCATTTAAGAATTTTCGACCATTGTTTATGGCTTTCTTCAACTCTTCGAGACGATTTGTTAACTGCTGTTCGTGAAGCTTTTTGCGTTCCTCATCATCGGAATCCTTGGGAACAGGGCTCATCAAGAGCTGTTCCAGAAGCTTCCAGGGTGTTGGGGATTTCACTTGGTTTTCCCATTCCTTGATATCCCAAGCGCAAAGGCGGGGGATGCCAAGTTCTTCAGCGATCTCTTGAAGGCGGAAAGCGCGGGTGACACCCTTTATAGCGCTTCCGGGGAGAAAGGGAAAGCCGTAGAGGTGATGCAGTCTGATACCAGTTTCCAGGGGGCTGGGCAAGCCCAGGCCGACGATCAAACGCCAGGTAACCTTTAAGGAGACTGAATAAACTTTGTAACCTTGCCTTTCCCAAAATTTCATCATGACTCGATCGCGCTGTTGCTGCGCTTTTAGGATTTCTTCACTATCTTGATATATGTTTTTTTCTTGTTCGATCAAGGCTTTCAATAGTTCGTTCTTGCCCGCCTTTCCCCAATTCCACGCCGCTCGGGTTTCATCATAGACTATGAGGGCGATTTTTGGATCCTGCGCTTTTTGATTTGGCACGGAATGCTCCTTTGGATATGCTAGATAGCGTTCCAATAGTAAGCCAAAGTTGCGGATCTCTTTGAGAAGCTCATAAGGCTTCTCTGTAACTGCCTCCCCTTTCAGAGCTGCCCTCACATCTTGAGGCAAAGGCCAGCCCCAAATCCGGACCGTTTTCTCCTGACCTTCATTTTGCGGATGTCTACTCATAGGCTTCTGCAGCCGCCTCTGTGCTGCCATGGCTTTTACCCCTTCTCTAAGCGCGCTTCAGCGAAGCGCTTGAGCCATCCTAAGTAGATCAGCGCTTCTCGCGCTGCCTGCCGATAAATTCCACTGTCTACTAAAGTGATCTTTTCGATGAGGCCCTTGGCCTTCAGCTCATCCGGCCAGGGGACCGGAGCTTCATCATCTCCTAACCACGCTTCTAGGTGTCGATATAGCAGGGCCTCAGCATCGGACTCACTTTCTTTTGCTTTGGATAGCAAAAAGGCGACCGTCTGCCCAAGGCCATTCGTCTTGATCATTGCAGGCGCTTTGCGCACTAGCGACCGATAACTCTCGCCCAACTTGCTATTCTCCTTGCTCTTCTCGACAACTTGCTTTATCTGCTCCCAAGCCTTCTTGGCCCTTTTCTGTTCTAATGCCTGCAATGGCTCCCGCTCTTGTTCATGCTGAGTCTCAGGTGCCATGGCCTTCACCTCCCTCGCTCCCCTTCAGCCGCCCATCGAAGTACCGTGCCCACACCAACCCCTTGCCCACCGTTTCATCGCCGCCAAACTGCATCACCCGCGCTTTGGCCACAAGTTCATCCTCTAAGAACATGAGAACACCTTCAGCATCCCTAATGGCGGCCTCCAACATTCGGTCCTTAGGAAGCTTGGGATCAGTAGCCAGAGCAAGACTGTAGAGCAAAGTCTCGCTAGGGAGATGCTCCTCATCCCAGGGTCCCGTTTCAACTGTCCCTTCCTCACCCAGCTTGATGCGCGTGATGACTTCGGTAGACATCTCCACAAATTCCGCGAAGTCTTCGTCGCTGAGCAACACAAGATCCCTCTTGAGCTTTTCCTTCCAGTAGTCCAATTCATTCGGCAGGGCATTATTTGCAAGCCACTTGGCTAAATTCTTTACCTGATCGCGTTCAGAGTCTTGAGGGATTTGGAAACAGAAGTCCTCAAGAATAATCTGGTCCTCACCGAGCACGACCCCACTATCTTGAGGTGTGCTGGCTTGACGAGCCTTCAGGGTGGGTAGTTCGATATTTTTCAATTGCTCCAAAGCTTCGCCGCTTAAACCCTCATTCGTTGCCTTCAAGATAGTTAAATCACGCTCAAACCGTTTGATCACCGCAGGGCAGGTGATCCAAGCAAAAACCCCGCGGACTGAGCGCACAGGAAAGAGCAGGATCCGGGCATCTGTCACAGCCAGAGCACCACCATGCTCCGAGGCCCTTTCCGTCTCCGGACCGAAGACGATATCGATTTTTTCTTCTGCTTTGTTGTCAAGCTTTCCTGCGTCCTTTAACTTTTTCGCAAGATCCCGCAACGCTCCCTTGACTCCTGAGGCCTGGATCATGGGGAAATTCGTGTGCCGTTCACGTTGGATTGGCAAATCCACCCCTGCTACGCTGGCCCCGCTTCCGGGATGAAGCGGGGTGATAGTGTAGAAAAACAAAATTCCCGCTTTCCTAAACATTTTTCACCTCCCAATAATTCCAGCGGCCCACAAAAGTGAGACCAAAACCAATTTTTGCCAGTTCACAAAGGTATTGTTCCCCTTGTTTTCCCAGCTCCTGCAATTTTGTCCTGCCATGGAAAATTTCCTTCACTTTTTCCGCGTCACCATACGAGATCTCGAAAAGATACACGCTTCCAGGCGGAACAGCAGGGTAGAGCTCCCTAGGGACGTTATGGGCCAAATCCCAGCCGCCGATGTACATGGGCTTCCCCACCGCGGCCGCCACAAGTCTCACCTGAACACCATCCACCTCTCCTTCAAGAGAGCTTGGTCCCAGAAAATCGGGCAACCAACCCTTGGTGAATATCGCGGGCGTTGCCAAATAGAGCTTGAAAAATTTTTCGCCCCCTCCAAGCGGGGAGTCGAAGCCAGCCAAAGGATCGTCTTCAAGACCTCGATAAAGACAAGCCCTGGCCTCACCGCCAAGCTGGAGAACGCCCTCCCTCAATGGCGCAAGAAGGTCGTCCGAACCACCGGATATATCGACGCGCACCAAAAAACCGTGGTTTTTCTCAAGCCTTATGAACTCCGCCATATAAAGTTTGCCGATCTCCACCGTGCGTGTCCCATCCTTCAACTCAATTCCAAAACGCTCTTCTCGGACATAAAGGGCTTTTGAGGATGCGCGAGCTACATTAGAAACATCACCCTTGAGGTAAGCAAGAAGATTCTCTTTTGTAAGCCAAAAATCAGCCACAGGTCTTGTTTCTTTCTCCTCGCACCAAAGAAGTGAGAGGCCGCCCTTCGATCCGGGATCGAATGAGACATGGGGAAAGCTATGCTGGAGAGGGGAGATAGTAAGAAATTGTTTGCCATTTTCCTTTTGGAAGAGATCAAGTGGTGGTGGGAAAAATATCTTTTCAATACTCACTTTTTCAAGGTTTCCTTGGCGCTTGGCCAGGAATGGACCAAAAAGCTGGAAATTTCCAAAACCTTCGGCGCCGCCGAGGATCCTTACCGCCTCCGCGACCTCTGGATCCTCGTTTTTGTCCCGAAGTTGCTTTGCGAGATGATCGAAACTTTTGCCTTTTTTGCCCAGGATGTTTTGGAAAAGGAGGGAGCGGATTGCGCCTTGGAAGGTGAGGGGAGAGGGCGGGAAAAGGGAGCGGGCGCGGTGGATCTCGCCGCCGGTGAACGGACGGCTGTCCCGAAAGAGGAGAACGTCCAAGGGCTCAAGCCAAACCCACATCCTCACCTCCTCGCTCCCCGCGCAATGAAATAGGCAAGTCTGAGCCAATCCAAAACCATGTCCCACTCGCTTTTGCTATCCCCCTTAATCCAGGCGAACCATTTGGGGATTTCAAGTTCTTGTAATTCTTCATGATCCTTGGGGGAGAGGCCCTCGCGGCGGCTCAAAAGCCTTGCCAGCTCTTTCTCCATGGCCTCTGTTCCCAGCCCCCTCATCCCCGGGCTTATCCGGTCCATCTCATAGAGGAAGCGCGGGGAAAGCCCTTTTCCAAACAGCTCCACGACCTTCTCTAGCTTTTCCAAAACTTTCAGGTTCCCATATTCCCACTTTCCGCCTGTGCGGATTGGCTCTCCGGAGCGCTTGAGAACGTATATGGCCCAAGCATCACGGCCATATCCCCCTTTGGCCTCCTTTAGCGCGGCCCGGCTTTCCTCCACCACGTGGTAGAAGGGGTGGGTTTCGTGGGCGATGACTGCACCAGCGCTTGTGGTCATTCCCGCAGGAAGGAGAAGCCATCGTTCCTCTGGACCAGTGATTTTGGCTAGCCCATCGAAAGAAATGGTGCGACCATCGCCAAGATCCACCTCCTTAGCCCGGCCTGTGAAAATGTTGCGGAGGTCGTTCATGGCGCCAAGGAGGTCATCAATAGGGAGGATGGCGAGGACATCGTCCCCACCAGCATAGATGAGGCGGCCGCAGTATTTTTCCTCCACAATGGACCGCACGATTTCCAGGGCAAAGTTCTTGAGGCTGGCGCTGAGGCTGCGGTGGTGGGTTGAGCCCAAAGGCCTCGGCAATCCAAGCAACTTTCCGAGCCACTCTTCTTTAATGGCCTCCTTTAAATTCGGGTGGAAGATCTCTTCAAGCTTCGGAGCGTTTTCGCCGGAAAGCCACTTCCCGATGTGGTCAGCGTCCATGGCAAGGAGACCAAAGTAATGCTGAGGTTTGGGGATGTTCACCTTTTCGGCAGCCTTGAGGAACTTTTCCAAAGCCTCTAGGGCCTTTTCCAAGTCACCATGAGGATCCCCATATTCTCGCGTGAAAACCTCGAGATTAAAGCTTTCCGGATAGAGCCAATCGCCATCTAGGCGGAGGAAATCGTTCAAGATTCTTTCTTTGTTGGGGTTGGCCTTGGAAACCTCCTTTGCGAGCTTTTCGAGTTTTGGAATCGCTGCAGAAGGGTAAAAGTAGCTACCGGACTCATCGTAACGACCAAGCACATTAATCGTTGCTTCCACGTATTCTTTAAGCGCTTGCCAAAGCTCGCCTTCTGCGTTCTTTTTCAGTTCCCCGAGGACCTTCTCCTTGAATTTGGCAGTGGCGATGGAAGCTGTGGAGGGGAAAAGGAGGTGGGCGGGCAGTTTCTGTTCCTCGCGGAGCTTTTTCTTTACATC
>OGCH01001082.1_pt1 | contig 11272 bp, 11 predicted proteins | sample 1570111 | NCBI WGS metagenome assembly OGCH01 (sample SAMN03436243, study PRJEB24508) | hot springs metagenome | biome: Desert Springs; feature: Hot Springs; material: Water | place: USA: Great Boiling Spring, Nevada | collected 2008-12-01 | depth 0 m m
AAAACCGGGCGTCCACGGAGCCCGCGTTCACGCCCACCCGGATGGGCACACCTTTTTCTTTGGCGGCTTGGGCTACGACCTTGATCTTTTCCGGATCCCGGATGTTTCCGGGGTTCAGGCGCAGTTTGTCCGCGCCGGCGGAAAGGGCGGCCAAAGCAAGCCGGTGGTCGTAGTGGATATCGGCCACGATGGGCATGTCCACCTCTTTTTTGATCTCCCGGATGGCCTCCGCGGAGGCCAAATCCGGCACTGCCACGCGCACGACCTCGCAGCCTGCGCGGGCCAATGCCCGGATCTGCTCCACCGTCGCCGCGATATCTGATGTGCGCGTATTCGTCATGGATTGGACTACGATGGGATTTCCCCCACCGAGGGGGACCTTTCCCACGACGACCACCCGGCTTTTCCGGCGCTCAGCCATCGCTTTCCTCCACGGCCTGGCGCAGCTTGGGCGCAACCATCCCGAGCTTCCAGGCGCACGAAAGGGCCCTTGGAGCCCAAAGGAAGCGCCCAAGCCCAAGGGAAACCTCTTCCTTCCAGGAGTCCAGAACGATTTTGGCCACAAGGAACGGGATCCTTCGGCGGAAAAGCTCGGCGGCCACGAAATTCGCCTCCATATCCACGCCCAAAGGGCTCAGTCCCCTTTCGGCGGCCATTTCCCGCACTGTTTCCTTGCGGAGGAGCACGGGATGGGTAAAAAGAGAGCCCACGTGGGCCTCGGGAAGGAGTTTTTTCGCATTGCTCAGGATTCTGGCGCTTGTTCGGATCGTGCCCTCCGGGCCCTCCAGTCGGTCGGCGAGGATGAGGGCTCCGGAGGGAAGCCCTTCCGCAAGCCCCCCGCAGTACCCAAGGAAAACGACTCCTTTTGGGGAAAAGCGGCTAAGAACGCGCCGGAGGCCGGCCCGGGCAGCTTCGCTCATCCCCAGCGCGGCTTTGGGACCGCGCACAAAGAGGAGCTCCGTTCGCAGGGCGGCCAACACCATTACCTCCGCAGAAGGGCCCACGGCCGGTTCACCGCCTCGAGGACGCTTTGGGGCTCAAAGCCCGCGTGGAGCATGCACCCCGCGCAGCGCTGGTCCTTGCCCGGCCCGTATTTTTGCCACAGGGCCGGATCGAGGATCTCCCCAAGATCGGAGGTGTGCCGGTCGGCAATGAGGTAGCAAGGGACACGCCAGCCCAGGACGGTGTAGGTGGGAATGGCCCAGGCTGCGCATTCCCGGTACTCCCGCTCACCCCGGAGAAACGCGAGGAAAAGGGGGTTATCGTAGAGGCGGAACCCGTTTGTTTTGGAAAGGAGGGCCCGAAAGACCCGCACCGATTCCTCCCGCTGCAAAAATAGCTCCCGCTCCGGAACGGACTCGTAGGCGTAACCGGGGGAAATCATGATCCCCTCCACGCCCAAATCGGTGAGGAGGCGGAAAAGTTTTCGGAGGTCCTCCACATCGGAGCCGTGGAAGACCGTGGTGTTCGTGGCCACCCGGAATCCCCGGCGCCGCGCCTCCTGGATCGCGGAAATGGCCTCCTTGAACGTGCCGGGCCTTTCGGTGATGGCATCATGAACTTTTTCGGTTCCATCCAAGTGGACCACGAAGCAGAGGCGCTTATCCCGCGGGAATTGGTCGAGTTTTTCCCGGAGAAGAAGGCCATTGGTGCAGAGGTACACCCAGCGACGTTGCTCCATAAGACCGCGGACAATTTCGGAAATTTGGGGGTGTAAGAGGGGTTCACCTCCGGAGAGGGAGACTACGGGCGCGCCGGCCCGCTCGGCGGCTGAAAGGGCTTCGTCCACGGACATCCGGAGGTTCATGACCTCCCGGTACTCCCGCACCCTTCCGCAGCCGGCGCAGCGCAAATTGCAGGCCTCCAGGGGCTCAAGCATAAGCACCATGGGAAAAAGCTTTCCGCGGCTAGGCCACCTCCGCCGAGGGAAGAGGTAGCGGGCAAGCTCCACCGTCATGGAAATCGGCCTCCCCATCTCACGCCTCCCTTGTTGCCAAAAACGCGAGAAGCTCGCGAAACTCCGTGCGCGCCCAATCGCTCCAGGGAAGCTTTTCCGCCATTTCCTCCGCCCTCTGAACCCGCTTTTTCACCTCGTTTTCCGCGGCTTCCTTGGCCCCCGCCTCAGAAAGCCTCCGCAAAATTTCCGCCATGTTCCCCTCGGGAGCGGAAAGAAGGGGAAAAAGCTCAGGATCCTTCGCCAGCGCGAAACTCACGGGGAAGGATCGCTTTCTCCGAAGGAGATCGCTTCCCACGGGCTTTCCCGTTTTCCCCGGGTCGCCCCAGATCCCCAGGATGTCGTCCCGGATCTGGAAGGCGAGGCCCAGCTCCTCGCCCAAATCTATGGAAAGCTCGCAGAGATCCGGCCGTCCTGCGGCGAGAGCCCCGAGTTCCAGGGCGCAGCCCAAAAGGGCCCCGGTCTTCCGCCGCGCCATCTCCAGATACCCTTCCACCGAAAGCGGCTTTCCTTCTGCGGCAAGATCCAGGACCTGGCCCTCGATCATCCGCAAGGTCGCGGAAAGAAGGGCCCTTTGGGCCAAAACCTTCGTTTCCTCCGAGAGGTCAGCGGAAAGGGCGGTATCCAGGGCCAAAACGAGAAGGGCGTCGCCGGAGTTGATGGCCTGGCCGACCCCAAAAACTTTCCAGACCGTGGGCCTTCCCCGCCGAAACTCGTCCTCATCCTGAATGTCGTCGTGAACCAGGGAGAAGTTGTGGACGAGCTCTAGGGCGCAGGCCAAGGGCAAAGCTTTTTCGGGCTTCCCGCCCAAAGCCTCACAGGAAAAGAGCACCAGCGACGGCCGGAGGAGTTTTCCCCCTACTCCCGGGCCGGGCCGGCCATCGGCCTCGGAAAGCCCAAGGGGATAGCGAACAAGAAGGCCGAGCGGACCATCGAGATCCGCGGCTCGGGAAAGGCCTTCCAAAATAAGCATCCGATAGCGCTCCAGGATCATGGTTCCGGCGGATTGAGGTTTGGAACAAGGCCTAGGCGCAACGCCGCCTGCAAAAGCTCCCTTGTGGAGCGGACGCCGAGCTTGCGCATGGCCGAGACTTTATGGGCTCGGATCGTAGTCACCGAGCGGGAAAGGAGCTCCGCGATCTCCGGCGTTTTCTTCCCTTGGGCCAAAAGCCGCACCACTTCCCGTTCCCTGGCGGTGAGGGGCAAAGCCGGCTCCACGGGCGGAAGGAGGTTTTCCCCACTCGCCACGCGGCGCAGGGCGGCGAGGATCTCCTCCGCGGGCATGTCCTTAAGGAGGTAGGCGGAGGCGCCCGCCCGAGCGGCCTCGGCCTTCCATTCCGGCTCATCGAACATGGAGATGAGGACTACCTTCATCCCCGGGAAGCGGCGGCGAAGCCTCCGGCACAGTTCCAGCCCGGAAATGCCCGGAAGGGCCACGTCCACCACGACCATTTCCGCCCCTGTTTTTCCCGCCATTTCTAAGGCAGAAAGGGCCTCGGAAGCCATTCCTACCACAGAAAAACCTCCCCGCGCGAGAAGGGCCCGCAGCCCCTCCCGCACCACCGGATGGTCGTCCACCACCAAAACCCGCACGAAAAGAATCCTAGTCCCTCAATGCGTTTCCCGCGATGGGGAATCTGTAGGAAATCCACAGCGGAGGGCCAGGGCCCTAAGCTCCGGGACGGATTTGCAGCGAAGTTTTTCTTTTAGGCGCTCCAGGTGGGATTCCACCGTCTTTGAGGAGATCCCCAGTTTCTCCGCGATTTCCCCAAGACGCAGGCCTTGCGCAAGGAGGCGGAGGATCTCTTCTTCCCGGGCGGTTAGACTTTCCTCGGGCGGAACGAGGGTTTCCCCGCGAAGGACGGCGCGGATCGCGCCCAGAATCTCCTCGGGATCCGCGGTTTTCTCCACAAACCCCTGGGCGCCGGCGCGAAGAACCTCTTCGCTTAGCCCGGGCGTATCCAGCGCGGTGAGAACCAGAATTTTCGCGTCGGGGACTTTTTCCCGGAGGCGGCGCAGCCCCTCTAGGCCACCCCCGGGCATAAGGAGGTCCCAAAGGACGAGGCACGGGCCCAGTTCCTCGGCGATCTTTATGGCTTCCTCTCCGTTTTCCGCCTCCACCACCTCGAAGCCGGCCTGAGAAAGGAGCCGCCGGAGCCCTTCCCGCACCAACGGATGGTCGTCGGCCACCAAGATCCGCTCTCTCATCCCGCGTAATCCTAGCGATTTTTCTTCAATATGGCCTGCACAAAGGCAGTGCAAAGGGCCAACATGGCAGTTGTCCGTCGATAGAGGCCGGAGCCTATGTCCCATCAGCTTTCCTATTCAACCCTAGCCGCCTCTATTTTTACAACGCCGAACAGCCGGAGGGGCTTACCAGGGAGTGTAGAGGGGGCAAGGTGTTTTGCAGCAGACGTCCCCCGGGGTAAATGTGTATTTGATCGGAATCCAAAGGCTTTCCTCCGGGGGTAACCCTCTAGCTAGCGGAGGGGGAGGCGAAAGAGGATGCGGGTTCCCCGACCGGGGTGAGATTCCACAGCGAGTTTTCCGCCCAAAAGCTCCACCCATTCCCGCATTCCCGAAAGGCCAAGGCCAGGGGTTGTGCGCTCCGGATCGAATCCCTTTCCGTCGTCCCGCACCTCGCCCAAAAGCCAGCCCTCTTCCTCCTCCACCCGAAGGAAAACCCGTTTGGCTTGGGAATGCCGCCGCACGTTCTCCAAGGCCTCCTGGATCACCCGGAAGGCCACGGTCTCCACAAGCTCGGGATAGCGGGCCTCCTCGATTTCCGCCTCCACCCCGATCCCTGTGGCGGAAAAGTTGGCTAAAAGTTTCCGTAAAGCCGGGGCAAGGCCAGCTTCGTCCAAAAGGGGCGGCCGAAGCTCCCGCGCCAAATCCCGCAGGGCCTCGATCCCCTGGGCGAGGAGTTTCTCCGCCTCCTCTTTTTCGCCGGCAGCGAGGGCCCACCGGGCCGCGGCCAAAATTTGGCCTACCTCATCGTGGATCCTCCGGGCGATCCTCCGCCGCTCCTCCTCTTGAGCTGTCAAGAGCTTCGCGGAAAGCCGGGCCAGGGCCCGTTCCCTGCGCAAAATCTCCAAATTCTTCCGCTCGTAGAGTGCGGCAAACGCCCGCACGGTGAAGGCCAAGACGCTGTAAAAACCTACCCCACCCACGAGAATCGTGGCCAAAACGTAGGCGATGTCCTGATAAGGAGGCGCTTCACCCGCAAAGGGGAAAATGTGGGAAAGGATCCCGAAATACTCGAGGAGGCCCACCAGGGCGTAGCCGCCCACGGCGATGGCGGTGACCACATAGCCCGCGTACTTGGGCAAAAAGAAATTGGCGTACATCACGGTGAAAAGGTAGAAGAGCACCCCAACCCAAGCTACGCCGCCGAGCCGGTGCACGAGATACGTGACAAGAACAGCTTCCGCCGAGAGAAAGGCAGCATGCACATTGTGTAGGGCCCGCACGCTTCGCTGCCTTTTGATAAGCCAGCCGAAGGGAAAGGTGAGGAGGAACCAGGCGAAGGGAACCGTGAAAAGGGGGTTAAAAGGAAAACGGGGAAAACCCGTAACGGCCAAAGCTAAGAGAGAGAAAACACCCAAAGTCACGCGGCGCACAAGGATGGTGCGCTCGATGATCGCCCGCGTTTCCAAAAATCTCTCTTCCCGCACGGAAGGAGAATAGCTTCAGTGCCCGCTCCTTGTCCACTTTTGGGCGAAGGCGTACCCTTCCTTGGCCATGCTTCCCGAGCTTTTCTGTGGGAGGGGAGCGCGAACCTCCGCAAGGATCCGGGTAAAGGAGCTCCTTTCCGGGAACCTTTCGGCCCATCCGGATTTTTTAGCCCTGGAGTCCACGGGCAAATGGCTTGGCATTGACGAGATCCGGAATCTCTCCCTTTGGGCCCGCTACGCCCCGGTGAGCGGGAATTACCGTGTAGCTCTCCTCGGCCCGGCGGAGCGTCTCACCCTGGAAGCTGCGAATGCTCTGCTTAAGCTCCTGGAGGAGGTGCCGCCCTATTTAGCGTTGATCCTCCACGCGGAGGCTCCAGATCGGGTGATTCCCACTGTGCGCTCCCGCTGTGTCTTGCGTTTTGCTTCGTCAAGTGAGGAAAGCTTCCGCGCGGCCCTTGCCCAAGCCGGCTACGATGCGGAGGAAATTTCTTTTCTTCTTGCGCTTTGCGGGGAACGGGAGGAAGAGCTGGAGGCCTTCCTCGATGTTAGGCGCGAGGTTTTTGCCGAGCTTCAGCAGGCGGAAAAGGAGGCCCAAGGGCTTTCCCTGGGCGAGCTTGCCCTCAGGTTTCCGGGCGAGGCCATGGACCCCCTTCGCCGGGCGGCGTTCGGCAAAGTCTTTTTCGAAAAAGTTTTAAAAGCCCCGGCCTATTCTGTTTTGGAAGCGGCGGAGATCCTCTCCCGGGGAAAGGCTTTTCCCCACCTTCTCGTTGAGCTCCTCCGGATCCTACGGGCGGAGCTGGCGAAGGAGAGGCCGTCTTTGCCCCGCGAAAAGCTAGGGGAATGGGCGCGGAAAGTTTCCCTCGCTCGAGGAGAATTGGAAGCAAACGCGAATCCCAGGCTTCTTTTGGAGGTGGTGCTCCTTTGGCCGAGGAGAGGGTGAAGGCCCTGGTGCGGAGGCTCAGCCCCTGGCCCGAGGTGCACATGGCCGCCTGGGGACCGGCCGTGGGCCTTCCCAACGAAATCTGGGTGGAAGAGGACAAAAACGGCCTTTGGCTTGTACGCATCCTCCGCTCGCCCCTCACCGAAAAAATCGAGGCGGGCGGCCGGCTTTTGCGAAAAGCTACGCAAGAAGAACAAAACGCTTATCTTCGCGCGAGGGAAAAAGCTGAGGAAATGCGCAAAAGCGCGCAAGAGCGGGCCAAATCCCTGGGCCTTCCTCTGAAATTCCAGGCCGCGGAAATGGATCTCACCCTCTCCTTTTTGCGCCTCTTTTTCTCCTCTTTGGGCCGCGCGGATTTCCGGGAATTCGCCAAAAAATTCTCCGCAGAGGTGGGGATGAAGGTGGAGCTTCGGCAGCTTGGGCCTAGGGACGAGGCCCGGATCCTCGGGCTTTTGGGGCCCTGCGGCCGGCCCCTTTGCTGCCGCACGTTTCTCACAAAATTGCAGCCCATTCCCCTGGAGTTCGCTTTTGAGCAGCAGCTTTTTTTGAATCCGGAGAGGCTCACGGGTGCCTGCGGCCGGCTCAAATGCTGCCTTGCCTATGAACGCGACCTTTACCTGGAGACCCTCCAGGGCCTTCCGGAACCCGGGGCGAAAATCGAAATCGGCGGCCGCACGGGAAAGATCTTGTCCCACAACATCTTCTCCCGCACAGCCCAGGTGGAATGGTCCGATGGAACCCGCTCCGACGTCCCTTGGGACGAGCTTCGCTTTTAGAGTTCCTGAATCCCCTCGGGAAGGAACTCCAAAAGATACGCTTGAAGTTCCGGGGTTTTCAGGGCCAAAAGGAGGTCGCCCTGCCGAAAGACTGTGACCTCTTTTTCTTCTAGGAAAAGCTCGATTCGCTCCGCGGGAAACGGCCGGCCCAGCGCGGAAAGAAAGGCCTCCTGAACATTTTCCACCCTCACTTCCGCCTTCTCGCCGGTCCGCACATCCACTGCCCAAAACCCTTCTCCTTCCTGGACCAGCCGCATAGGCGCGTACCAGGAGGAGATGAGCCCCTCATCCCAGGGGAAGGAGGAAGCTTCGACGGGCACAGTGGCGAGAGTTTCCTTAGCCCCCACCTGCTTCCTCACGATCATTTCCCCTTCGGAGAAGACGAAAATCCAGCGGACTTCTTTGGGTTTCCTCTGGGTGATGGTTCCAGCAAGGGGGGTCCAATCCGGAGAGTAGAGAAAATCGGCCTCAAGAAGAATTTTCCCGGCCTCATGGACGATGCTTACCACTCTAAACCCCGCATCCGCCGGGTAAACCCCGAAGATCTCTTCTTTCGTGCCCGCGGGCGTAACTACCTTGAATGTTCCCCCTTCAATGCGGTTTCCCGGAGGGAGTTTGGGCAATTCTGGTGGGGACCAAAGGATCAAAAAGACACCGACCAAAACCACTCCGAGGATGAGAATCTTCCAAAGATCCATGGCCTATTTCTCCACGTCCACGGGGACGATGCACAGGAACTCCAGGGGGTCGGAGCCGGTGTTGCGAAAGCCGTGGAATTCGCCGGGCCTCACGAATACCACGGACCCCGCCTCGATGGGTTTGGCCCCTTCTTTTTCCAGAACCTCGCCTTTTCCTTTGAGGACAATGACGCCGTGCTCATAAGGGTGGGTATGGGCGGGTGTGTGTCCGCCGGGAGCGACGGTGAAAAGGCGTACGGCAAACGTGGGTGCCCCCTCCCCAGGGCCGATGAGGACCCGCTTTTTTACGCCCACGATCTCTTTTCCGTCGGAAATATCTCGGGCCTCAATTTCCTCCAGTCTCTTAACCTGCGCCATCTTTCCTCCCTTCTACAGGACGGGCGAGGAGGGGTACGAAAAGCTCATCGGCGGTGAGACCGCCATGGAGCCCGCGGAGTTTGAATTGTTCGGTAGGCCAAAGCACGAATTTTCTGCGCCGGGAAATCACCACGAGATCCCCAAGAAGCGCCCGCACCCCGGGCTTGGGCTCCTCCAACCCCCAGAGTTTACGGCGCAGCCCCTCCTCCACTGGCAAAACCAGAAAATCCTCGGGGAAAAACTCGGAAAAGAAGCGCTCCACAAGGCCTTCTTTTCCGTGCTTGCAGAAGAAGTAGGCGGCGCGGGGGTCGCCCACCGGCGGAAGAAGGAGGGCTTCCCTCAGCACCCCTTGGGCCGCGCAGTTCACCATGTCCCGCTCGGGATCGGCCTCATAAAAGCCGTGGTCCGCAGTGATGAGGAGCACGAAGTCCCGCGGCGCATCCTCGATAAGCCTGGCCAAAACGGAAAGGATATGAGAGAGCTCCAGGGAAAAGGCTTCCGAGCGAGGGCCATACGTGTGGGCCAGGGAATCTGTACTGGGCCAATACACGCAGAGAAGGGCCCGCGGCACCTCCGCCAAGGCTTCCCGCACAAGCATCAAAAGATCAGCCGCCGTCAAAAACGGAACGATTCGGGAGATCCCCTGATACAAAACCTTGGAAAGGCCGGAGTCCGCAATGTACTTGGGCAGGAAAAGAACAGTGGGTATGTCGTAGGCGGAGAGCCGCTGATAAAGGGTAGGGACGCTCAAAATCTTCTCCGGGCTGAGACCGAGCTTCTCCAGCGAATCCTCCCGTCCAGCGGGCGGGGAGAGTTTGATCATGTCCACCACGGTCCCCAATTCCGGCCGGAAAAGCTTGTACCCCAAAACGCCGTGAACGATGGGGCTTTCCCCGGTGGAAAGGGTGCTCAGGGCCGCGGTGGTGGTGGTGGGGAAAACGGAGGTGAGGGGAACGTAAACCCCACCGTCCAAAAAAGGTCCGAGATTCACCGCGCCCTCGGCCCTCAGAATTTCCAGCTTTTTGTATCCCACCCCGTCGAGGATCACGCTCACCACCGCTTGGGTTTGGGGGAGTCCGAGTTCCTCCCGCAGGCCCGGCCGCGGCGGCCGAAGTCCGAAAAGCTCCTCGATGGTGTGGGGCACGGAAACGATGCTGTAACGCTCGTAATGGGGCCTTTCTCCTTTGGTCTCGCCGTGTATCCTTTCCCAAAGCGCTTGCCCAAGATCCATGGTGCCGGCATTATAGCCGTGGTGGGGAAGTTCCCCGAGAAAGGGGGTGTGGGAATGGCGAGCTGTCCGAACCTCAAGGAGAACCTGGCGCGGTGCCCCTGCACCTGGCCCGAATGTTCCCGCAAGGGCCGCTGCTGCGAGTGCCTTCAGTACCATCTTTCCCACCGCGAGCTTCCCGCGTGTTGCTTCCCTCCGGAGGTGGAGCGCACCTACGACCGCTCCTTTGCGCGGTTCGCCAGCCTCCATAAATGAAAAACCGGCTGGTGGCGAAAATCCTTTATGAGGTTGCCGACCTTCTGGAGCTGGAGGGCGTGGAGTTCAAGCCCCGGGCGTACCGCCGCGCCGCGCAGGCCGTGGAATCCTGTCCTACCCCCATCGAGGATCTCGTGGCCCAAGGCCGGCTCCACGAGCTCCCCGGCGTAGGCGAATCCATCGCCCAGAAAATCGAGGAAATCGTGCGCACGGGGAAACTTTCCCTCCACGAGGAGCTTAAGGCCAAGCTTCCCGTGGACCTCTACGCCCTCACCCAGGTAGAGGGCGTGGGACCAAAAACGGCAAAGCTTCTCTACGAAGCTCTGGGCGTGCGTACCCTTGAGGATCTCGAACGGGTCGCGAAGGAGGGGAAGATCCGGGAGGTCAAGGGCCTAGGCCCGAAGATCGAGGAGAAGATTCTCCGGGGGCTTCAGGAGGCGCGGGGCGCGGAAAAAAGGGAGCTTTTGGGCTATGCCCTCCCTTTGGCCCGTCACATCTGCAAGAAGCTTTTGGAGACCGGGTTTTTCCGCCGCGTGGAGCCCGCGGGCTCCCTCCGCCGCGGAAAGGAAACCGTGGGCGACCTCGATATTTTGGCCGTCTCTGACCATCCGGAGGAGGCGGCCCAGGCCTTCGCCCGCCTCCCCGAAGTGGAGGAAATCCTCGCCCAGGGACCAAAGAAAGTCTCGGTGCGGCTTTCCGGAGGGCTCCAGGCGGATTTGCGCATCGTTCCCGAGGAATCCTTCGGGGCCGCCTTGCAGTACTTCACGGGGTCCAAGGCCCACAACATTCGCCTTCGGGAGCGGGCGGTGGCCCGGGGCTGGAAGCTCAACGAATACGGGCTTTTTGCCGAGGACGGCACTGTGATCGCCGGAAAAACGGAAGAGGAAATCTACCGCGCCCTGGGCCTTTCCTTTATCCCTCCGGAACTCCGCGAGGACCAGGGCGAAATCCAGGCCGCGGAAGCCGGTGCCCTTCCCAAGCTCGTGGAATTCCAGGAAATACTTGGGGATCTCCACGTCCACACGAATTGGTCGGACGGGAAAATGACCCTTCTCGAGGTGGTGAAGGAAGCTCAGGCCCGGGGGCTCCGCTACGTGGCCATCACCGACCACCTCCGCTTTGCCCAGGCCATCCCCGGGCTTTCTCCCGATGACCTCCGCCGCCAAATCGAGGAGATCCACCGGATCAACGAGTCCCTCCGGGATTTCCGCCTCCTCTGTGGCGTGGAGGCCAATATCGGCCGGGATGGCTCGGTGGATGTTCCCCGGGATCTCCTTTCGGAGCTTGATCTTGTGATCGCCTCCGTGCACACCCATTTCCGCCTTTCCAAAAAGGAGATGACGGAAAGGATTGTGCGGGCGGTGGAGGACGAGGCCGTGGACGTGCTGGG
>OGCH01001087.1_pt1 | contig 11240 bp, 12 predicted proteins | sample 1570111 | NCBI WGS metagenome assembly OGCH01 (sample SAMN03436243, study PRJEB24508) | hot springs metagenome | biome: Desert Springs; feature: Hot Springs; material: Water | place: USA: Great Boiling Spring, Nevada | collected 2008-12-01 | depth 0 m m
GACGGCGACTACAGCTACATCGACAGGATCGCAAACTCCCAGTCCAAGCCCCTCGTCCTCCACTACCTGCGCGAAGCGCTAAGGGACTTCAATTCTTTGAAGAGGAACCCTCCTCAAGAAATGAATAGGGAGGCAATTGAGCTGCTCCAAAAGATCAACCATGACTATCTCGAAAGGGAGCTGGACAGGATAATGGTCATCGACGACGCGAGGAAGCTGCGAGAGGTCGTGTCCTATCTCTGCGCAAAGGCCTTAGCAAGGGCCTCCGGCTTCATAGAACAGAGTAGGAGAGCTAGGTCCGAGCCGAAAGAGGCGGGTGAGTCCTGATGAGAGACTCGTTCGTCAGTATTAGGGGCAGAGTTGCGATAAATGTAGAAGCACTGAATATGACTGAGTCTATTGGAAACTATGTCAAACATAGAAGAGTACCGGTTATGTTAAGAGAAGATGATGGGAGCTACTCGGTTTATTTCGTTCCAGCAATCTCAGGTGAGAGTGTAGCTCACGCATTACAGGTAATTTTAGCCGAGGAATGTAATGAAGCCGGCGCTAACAGACACAATGCTCTACCGGTCTGCAAGCTATGTAGCAAAGGAATATTGCTTAAGAGCAGTAATGAAGAAATATTTTTGGAGGCTTTCCCAAATGCCAAAGAAACGTTTTCAAGCGTTTCCCAAAACCCCGCTGTAATTGAAGAATTTGTGATCAAGAATTGTGTAGTAGAAGATATGGGAGGCTTCCTCTATGCCCCGCAGAAAAGCAAAGGCAAGAGAACTTCCAAAGATAAAGACGAGAGTAACTCCGATGATGCTCCGAAGAACGTGAAGAGAACCTCTAATTTTTATACGGGTTACATGATTCCGACGCAGGAGGCTCTCAAAAATGCAATCATTGAGCCTCAGCTACACAGCAGATACGCCCTCGGGACAAAGTTTGTCAAGATGGATGCACGGGGTCAGATGCTATACTATGTGGAGCTGACCTCAACCGTCTACACCTTCAGCCTCGACATAGACACTAGATTCATTGGAAAGATCACCTTTAATGTCGAGAGGGCTGGTGAGAGCGTTGTAAGCGAGGAGGAGCGCCTAGAAAGAACCTTGGCACTCCTTAACTCTGTCAAGAGGCTCCTAGTCGAGAACAGCTTCGGCGCTAAGAGGACGCGATTCCTCCCCACGATCGATTGGGAGAGCATGGTCATAGCTGTCTCGGACAGGCCCTGGACCGTGCCGACTCCCTTCACTAAGAGCTACATCGATAGAGCGAGACAGAAGAAGGAGAAGATCAACAGCAACACGGACCTATATATCTTCGAGGGAGGGAGCTTCGAGGCCTTCGTGTCGGATGCCTTTGCAAAGATAAAGGAAAGGATTGCCTCCTAAAGAGATTTAGCCCTGGCGCTGAGCCCATGATCGGGTTTCTGATAGACTTGGAGTTCGTTTGGGGGTTCCAGTCTAAGGTCGTTGGATACTCAAAGAGCTCTCCCGCCTTCACCTACCCGCCCCCAACTACGTTCCTCGGGGCTGTGGCGGAAGTCCTAGCGAAGAAGCACTCGCTGGGGGAGCAGGAAGGGAGATCTGTCATCAAGGCGCTGAGCGACAAATTGCTAGCTATTGGGGTCAGGCCCTTGAACTGCATCCCGTTAAAATTCGCAGACATCAACAAGGTGATCGCCGTGAGACTAACGGGAGGGAAACAATACCCGAGCCCCGAAGACCCGTATGGATCTTTCGACGCTCCAGCTCACGGACGCACGGTTCTATCTCTCGTCTCGACGAACGGGGAGGGGCCGATCCTCAGATACTTCCTAGCGCTCAGCGACGACGGGATAAGGGTTAGGGGCGGTGGGACGGTCAGACTCGAGGAGGGGGATCTTTGGGAGATACACCGGCTCGGATCCAAGGAGAGCCTCGTAGCCATAACTGAGGTCAAGTGCTTCACCCCCAAGGTCAGGGACGGAAGAGTAACTACGTACTATTCCTTTCCCCTAATCGAGGGTGGAGAGGTAAGGCTTCAGAACTATAAGCCTAAATGGATCCTCGAGAAGGCGATCAATCCCTTCAAACTTACCAACTATGACCCCCTAACGAGCTACGTGTTGGGGCAGAACCTGATAGATATCTACTACCCTGTGATAGAGTCCCCCCAGAGGCCGCCACGCTACATCGTCGAGGTGGGGGGTGGTGCATGCTTCTATGAGTGGAAAGACGAGGGGGTGATTGGAATACGTCCGAACAAATAACTATTGATCTGAGACTGCCTCACGACGGCTCGTTAAGGAATCTCCTGCTATATGAGGGTCTCCTTTTCATCCTTAGGGAGGTGCCCCAGTGGACGAGCGCTCCCCCCGGGAGGCTTACGATAACTAGAGGCGACATTATCTCAGCTCTAGATAAGCATGTAGAAAAGGAGAAAATCGAGTCACTCAACATATCGACAGTAGGGAAAAACGACAGGGATTCCGTGTTACGGCTGCTTAATAGTCTCGAGATCGCGCGAGAGGGGGAGGAGAGGTTGACAAAGTACGGCGACATCATAGGCGTAATCTTAGAGAATCGTGGAAGCCTAAGGATAGGTCACAGGATAGAGCTCGGCGCAACGATCAATAGAAGGAGGTTCCTCATAGGTCTCACCGATGTTGAGGAGTTGGGCAGAAATGGCATCGCGTTACAGCTATTCAAGACCGAGCGCTACACAGGCCTAACGTCCACGGAGCACCCATACACGACAGAGCAGCTGACGGTCTACATGTCACCCGAGGCGACCCTCATCGCGCTCTTAGGTCTATACTCGTCCTTTATCACAACGAGCGACAATATCCACTACATGCTCTTCTTCTCACCTGAAGAGGCCGGCAGCATCCTCGTAGGCGACAAAGATGTCCGAACCATGTTCATTATCAAGGAAGAGGCGAAGAATATTCTCGCCGATATAATTCGGAAAAAGTATAGTGAGGAGCTAATTGTTGTCGAGACTCTTCTCAACACGAAAATACAGGAGGCCATGAGTCAGCACAATGTAAGTAGCATCTCGCTAATCCTTCTGAAACTAGCGCGGGAGGGACAGACCTACAAGATCTACCAGCAGCTCCCCCTCAATTTCTACAAGAGGGATCCTCCCGAGATCTGGCGGCTCATAGCCGAGATCTTGGACCCGTCCGAGGTTATTCTCTCCAGGCTCGCCAAGAACGATAACGTTGAGTACAACAACTTGCTATCCGCGATCAACGGGTTCTACAGATACGTCGTTCTCGGGGATCGGTGGGGCCTGTACTTGGCCATCAGGGAGCTCCAACACGCGTACATCAAGGTGAGCGGCGACGAAAAGGCGAGGAATGTCGCGCAGAGATACCTACGCCTCCTCAAGAGACTCCAGTACTTAGCAACGCGATTCTAGAGGGCGGGGGATGCTAAGGGAGTATTACCGGCGCGCCCTTCGGGCTCTGGGATACAAGACCGAGAGGAGGTTCATATCAGAGGCCATAGAGAGGATCGAGTCGAGCTGGGGCGAGAAGAACCTATTCGTGATCGAGGCTCCCACGGGCTATGGGAAGACCACGATAACGGCCTCACTGGCCTTATTGACCGGTGAGGAGGCGGGAAAACTCATAGTAGCCTATCCTCTCCGGACACTGCTGGAGGATCAATACTCAAAACTTAGGAACGTTGTAGACGAGCAACGTCTGGGAAAACGCTACATGCATGAGGAGTCCTCACCCTACCTGATCAAGCCGATCACGTTGACGACGGTAGACACTCTATCCCTAACCATGTTTGGACTTGCGCCGGAGGATCTGAACGTCGTAGTGAGGGGATGGGAAGAGGATCGATTCGTGAACACGAGTAGGGGCCACTACCTATTCTCTTGGTCGTCTGTCATGATGTCGGACATCGTGCTGGATGAGGTCCACTTAGTAGCAGAGGAGTCCAAGTCCCTGACCTTCCTCACCGCCATGCTCGAGCACATAATATCGCACGACCAGAGAGTCGTCTTCATGACGGCCACAATGCCGACAAGGTTTAAGGAACTGATACTTGACTCTTTGAGACGCTTTAGAGACAGAGTGGAGTGGATGGAGTTCAGAGGTTCCGCCGAGGAGGACGAGTACATAGCCTCACGACTCGAGAAGAAGCCCGAAATACATATCCGGCGACTCGGCAGCGACGCCAAGTTCGACACGATTAGAGGCTGGCTCGACGACGCCCTAGAGAGGGGGTTTAGGCGTGTCCTTATAGTCTTCAACACAGTGGGCGAGGCTGTATCCTTCTACAGGAATCTGGAAGGCTACGAGAATAGGCTCCTTATTCACTCGCGCTTCACGGAGGGCGATAGGTTAAGGAAGCACGAGGAGCTTCAGAGGCTGAAGAGCGGTGGAGATTACATCATCGTGGCGACCCAGGTGGTCGAGGCCGGGCTAGACCTCTCCTCCAACGCGCTCATCACGGATCTGGCTCCGATGTGCTCGACTATACAGCGATTCGGAAGGTTACTCAGATACGAGGGCGAGCGGGAGGGAGTCGCCTACGTGTGGTATGAGTCCGATTTGGGGGGAGATCGGCAGATATACAAGGTCTATGACAGGGGCCTCTGCGCAGCCACGCTAGATGCCCTGAGAGAGGCTGAACGCGGCAACGTCAGTCTCCACGTCCCCAGCGGTGAGAGAGGCTATAAGCTTCTACTCGACAGGGTGTACCAAGACGCCGACCTGCGAATAAATTATCAAAAGATCGACAAGATGTTGTCAGTTTTCACAAACCTTGGCGACATTTCGAAGGCTGTCGACCTCTTCTTCGAGATGGAGGGGAGCTTCGTGAGGGAGTCCGCGTTGGTCCCAGTCAGGTGTCCCGAGATGAAGGACGAGGTTTCCGTGGAAATGAGGGTCTTCGAAAGACTCCTCAAGGAGGGACTCGTGAAGGGGCAGATAGTTGAAAACGGTGAGAAGGGGATCCATGAGTGCCTTCCGAGCTGGCTTTCGGAAGGCTCAACAACACTTCAAGGCTCGCTCACCAGAAAGATAATCAAACATATTCACAATGCCGGAGTCAAGGCCTTCATCGTGGAGGGATCATACAATTCGGAGTATGGGTTGGAGCTTGGAGTGAGGGTTGACGGTGCATGACTTGCGACGACATCTTGAGCTTCTATCTCGAGTCCAAACAGGACGGAAAACTCATCAAGGAGTATCTTCACCAACATATAAGCTCAGCACTATCTTATGCGGAAGAGGTCGAGAGCTCCAGGGCGGGTAGACTAGCGAGGCTCTACGCCCGCGAAGCGGACTTCGCAGAACTCCTAAGGCTGTCAATAGTCCTTCACGACGTGGGTAAAGCCTTTTACCAAAACATGGACCTCAATCTGAGAGAGAACAAGGAGACGGGAGAGCGGTACCTCAGCTTTGCAGGGCACGAGTACATTTCCGCCACGATCGCCTATGACTTCGTCTTCGATGTCAGCAAGCGTCGCAATTCTCCTTACCACGACGCCATAACATTCTCCATCCTGTACCACCACCATGCGATGGGCTCTAGAGAGAAGATTGTCAATAAGCTGCGTAAGAGACTACAGAAGATGACCCTGTCCGAGTACCAGGAGTGTCTCGACAAACTCGGATCTCTGCTAAACCGTTTCTTACCAGACTACGGAGACGTTTTCGAGGATGTTCTCAAAAGTCTTGGAAAGTCACAAACTATGCTTGTAGACCCTATTATCCTCCACAAGAGAATCTCTGAGGTGTTTGTCCATGCGAGCAAACCGAGCCACAAAAAGCTAGCATTTCTTCTTCTAGATAGTCTCATAGTCTGTGACTACCTCGCCGCCTCCAAAAGTAGAGGGGGATGGTCTCGATTCCAAAAGACAGTGCGCGAGTTTTACAGGCAGTGGCTAGCGTCAGCGGCCTCCAGCCAGGTTGACCGCAGTACTTTTTAAAAAATATTTAACAGTGGGCTGGGTAGAGAATATTCAGTCGCAACGGGATTGCAATACGACAAACGATTCGTGATTAGGATCACCGTAACTTTCAGGCCGCTACGGAGAACCGTAATCCCGCCATTCACCGCAAAGGTCAGCAAGACAATACTAAATATGTTCTCTGAACTGTATAGAAAGTTGAGCGAGCGTGAGAACTCTTTCAAACCAATCGCGGTAACTCCTTTGTATAGGGGTGAACAAGCACTATTCAAGACTAAGAAGGATCATAACCTCATTATGCTAGAGGAGGGGGCCTACTACAGGTTCTCGGCATCTATCGTCACCGATGAGGCAACCACTGTTAACGAGCTCATTTCCCTAAGTAACCCAATGGTCGGAGATGTCTTCAGCTCTCCCATCTCCATCGAAAACGTCAAAATCGAGGTAAGGGACTTCGAGTCATTCGGCTTCAACAAACCAAGCGCCATTAAGATCTCGTTCGAAACTCCAGTCCTGCTCCAGCTTCCAAGCAAGAAACGGTACATGTCTGGACGACACTTCCTCTTCCCTATACCGTCCCTCATGATAGGATCCCTGATAGAGTATTGGAACCGACACTGCCCAGCACGCATGCTCGTTAAGAATGCTTATTATCTGACGGTATACTCCAACTACGCTTTGAGGGAGGCCGACTTCGAGATCACGCCAGTAACAGTACTTTACGACGAGTCTAGGCTTATAAGAGGCTTTGTAGGATGGGTGCTTTATGACCTCAGAGTCGCCAGAAACACCCGCTCCTTAAGAAAGATACTGGCGCTTCTAGACTATGCGCAGTATGTTGGTGTTGGTAGGTCTAGGGCCGCCGGCTTCGGTCAGATCAAGCTTAAATATTATTATTAGGTGAGCATTGCCACTTTTGGAGTGGCTAAGAGGTCCGTCTTCGTCAACGTTGGGTTTGACCCCACCGCGGCATTAGATATCGTCTCAGCTCTCCAATTGACCAGTGGAGAACAGCTCATCTTGGTTTATCCCGCTGTTACAGAGGAGGGCGCAAGTATTAGGGCAGAGCAGGCCCGAAATGCTATAAGGAGTCAAGTTACCCTTTTAAGGGCCGCCGGTAGGAAGATCAGGCTTGACGAGCTAGCTCTTGAACTAAGATCGCTTGAATCATCTCTAGAGCGGCTGATTGACAGACTCTTCGCCGCTAAGAACGATGGATACAGCATCGTATTAGAGTTAAGCGGCGGCGTTAGAATAATAACTGTTTTAATGGTGATGGTATCTATGTGGTTTCCCCGACTAGTGGATGAGATCTCCCTCATAGTGGAGGTGACTCGTCAGAGAGTAATTGTCCCCACGATCTCTCCACTTCTCTTGTCCCCCAACAGCTCCCTGAAGGTGCTGGCCTGTACGTCTACAAGCAGCGAGGGTATTAGGAGGAAGGACATTGCGAGAACGCTACACATGAGTGAGGGTAGCGTAAGCAGAGCGGTTTCAAGACTAAAGAGGATGGGGCTTGTCAACGAAAAACTGAGAGTACTGACTATTCACGAAAAATATTCGGTACTAACCCCCCTATTTAAGAGAGTTTTTGCCGAACTTTCACAGCACTAGAAAATACTCAGCCATTTGATGTTTAAAAGAAATAAATAAGGGCCAGAAGAAGATACTCGTGCCCTTCTATAGCTATCAAGACGTTCTACGCCTTATGAAGACGATCCAAGAAAGCCCGTGCGAAGTGAGTGAGGAGCTAAGGGGTTGGAATTGGCGGTCTCCTCCCCTTCTTCCCACAAGCAGCTTGAAGATAAGTGCATCTGATTTAGGATTTGGATGCTCTACTGGTAGGATTGCTTATCTCAGGTATAGGGTTAAGCATCGCGAATCACCAAACGAGATATTAAGATTCGGCTCCTTTTTACACCGCGTGATATCTGCAGCAACCTATAAGGCCAAAGCGATCCTCTATGGATCCCTTCCAAAGTCGGGGGCTGAGTTTTACTCCAAGATGATGAGCGAGCTCCCCCACATGATGACCAACAGACTATCTGAAGAATATATTCAGATATTACACATAGTTTGGGAAAGGGCTGCTCTAACATACTCAGCATCTCTAGACTCTGTGAGGGAGCAGAGCAGGTATCTCGGTCTAGACGGCATTGTTTCCAAGGTTGTTCCATGGATATGCGAGTTTCCTGTCGACGGAAGACCAATTGGCTTAAACAGGAACATAAGGATAGATGCTCTTGTCCCACCATCACTTTTGATCGAGTTCAAGACACGAAGACCAAGCAGAGATATCGAGATTTCTATGACTGGTTACGTACTAGCCTTTGAGTGCCAGTACATGGTCCCAGTAAATCATGTCGTGATACTGTACATAGACTTCAGTAAGGACAAAAGATCCTTTAAGGTGTATGAAAATATACTTAAGGTGGGTGATAGCCTAAGGCTGGAATTCATCGAGAAGAGGGATCTCTATTTTATGCGGGCTGAAGATGGAATAGACCCGGGCCTACCGAGCCATTGTGACCCTTCATGCCCATATATCCGGATGTGCAGGCCAGATGGGTAAGACGGCGATAATAGATCAGCATGGATCCTTCCTCGGTGTGAAGAAAGGGAGATTCGTCCTGAAGGTGGCTGGAGAGCAGAGATGGGAAGCCTCGCCGGTTGAGCTTGAGAGTATAATTATCACAGTGGAAGGCGCAGCTATCTCATCGGCAGCCATCACGCAAGCGATGACCTTCGGCATAGATTTGGTCTTCATGAGGGGGGACCGGCCTGTCGCAAGGCTAATCCCCTACAAATATGGCACAGTCATGAAAATTTGGCAACTACAGCTGAGGTGCCACGAGAGCGGTGGGTCACTACTCCTAGCCAGATCGTTCTTAGAGGGCAAGCTCCACAACCAGAGAATGGTTCTCTTAGAATATGCTAGAAGGTTGAAAGGTGGCGGGAGAGACTCTGGTCTCTTATTAGAGAAGGCCGCTGAGATAGAGAGGGCTTCATCCGAATTAGGTAGGGCGGAGCGCGTAGAGGAGCTGCTAGTTGTCGAGGGGCATGCCGCAAAGTCATACTGGATGGCAGTCTCATCCATTTTGCCACCTGATATCGGATTCACCCACAGGTATACTAGGAGCAATCCGCCTCCGGGAGAGCTAGACGCCTTTAACGTTGCTCTAAATATTGGCTACGCGCTGCTGAGGAAGGAGGTATGGCGTTCAATATTCCTGACTGGGCTTAATCCTTACCTAGGTTTCCTTCATAAACCGAGAGCTGGGCGGCCCGCACTAGTACTAGACCTGATGGAAGAGTTCAGACCTATCATGGTTGATAGACCTCTGATCGGACTAGCAAGATCCAATAAGGACGTCTTTATCTCATTGAAGCAGCAGAAGAATGGGGCTACTAGGTCTATTTGGACTCATATAGTCAGTTATATGAAAGAGGGGAAACCGCCGAAGAACGAGCTAATCATCACGCAGGCCAGGAGGCTTGTGATGCATTTACAGGGACAGCACAGATACACGCCCTATAAGTCAAAGTGGTGAGCCAACTGGTTGCTGACCCTGATTATCTATGATATTACTGAGGACGATGTGAGGAATAGGGTTGCTGATTTCCTGAGGAGTAAGGGGCTCAAGAGGATCCAAAAGAGCGCGTTCATAGGGGATCTTAACAGTTCTCAGAAGACAGATATTGAGGCTGGTCTGAGACGGTTAGTTAAGGACGCAAAAGCAAACGTGCAGATCTATCCTCTGACGCCGGCGAGCTATAACATGCGAACAGTCATAGGTGTTGAGTTGAATTACGATGAGGGAGGATATGTTTTGTGAGCCCGTCTGAGCAGGGATTTTTCACCGTTGTTGACATCAAGCGGTACGCGTACTGTCCGAGAATTATTTTCATCACTTCTGTGCTACATCTCGAGGAGAGGGAAAGCGAGGCTATGGAGATGGGGGCAGAGGAGCATGATACAAGTTTCATAACTCCTCTTCTCGCCAAGCTACGTGTTAGTAGGGTTTTGAGGGGGCTGGAACTTGAGAGTGTGAAGCTTGGTCTTGCGGGTAAACTGGACTATCTTTTCGTGACGAAGAACCGAGAGCTCGTGCCGATCGAGGTTAAATGGTCCGAGTCGATTGGGGGGAAGGCCAAGTGGGATCACAAGGTCCAGCTGGCAGCCTACGCACTTCTAGTTGAGGACAGCCTGGGATCGACAGTGAAAAGAGGATACGTGTACTACTTGAGGGACAAGAGGCTTGCTGAGGTGCTGATAGACGATGATATTAGAGGTATCGTGAAGAGAATCCTGAATAGTATGCACGAGATGGTTCTTGAGGAGAGGGATCCAGGCGTCAAGGTTCCGCTCTCCAAATGCCTCAATTGCGGCTACCTCCCCTATTGTAGGCCTGGGCTAGGCAGGTCTGCCGGAGACGGCCTCTCAGGAAACCTCTATATAAAGCTTGAGCGCCGCAGCAAGGGTCCTGAAAGCCGGTTCCAAGAAAAATCGCCTAAGAACAATAGATTTCGACGAACGTCGAAAAAATTATAGGATAAACATAAATAAAACCATAACCCACCGTTATAAGGCTTCGCTGGAATCCGGAAAGGAATTGAAAGCTTTTCTTTGTTGTTGGGGGTTGGGGGCTTGTCCCCCATGTCTGGAATCCGGAAAGGAATTGAAAGCCGTTGGTGAAGGGGTATGCGCAACACCCGCAACAGGGGGCAAGAGGGGGGGTTGCGGGTCTCCCCCTCGAGAGTTTCTGGCCGTGGAGGCGTGGAGGCGGCAAATAGCGGGAGATCGGTAATACCCGCAACACTTGAGGGGGGGATAAGCGCATCGCCGCACCGAAAAATCGCATATCTAGATAACTTTCAATTCCTTTCCGGATTCCAGCCCGAAAAACCGCCACACCAAGCCGCCACGCGCCAAAACTCTTTCAATTCCTTTCCGGATTCCAGTTGTAGGAGCAGTCGGAGCAGTCGGAGCAGTAGGCGTTGTCCTTTCAATTCCTTTCCGGATTCCAGCTGAGATCCGAAGAATAACAGAGCGGATTCGTGAAACCTTTCAATTCCTTTCCGGATTCCAGACTTGGAATGTTAGGGTTGGTAATGGAGTTGGTGTAACGACTACTTTCAATTCCTTTCCGGATTCCAGTTTATCCGTGGCGCAAAACTTATCCGTTTTGAGACTACAGCTTTCAATTCCTTTCCGGATTCCAGTTGAGGGAGTCGCGGGGGCGAGACTACGCATGAGAGCAAATAGGCTTTCAATTCCTTTCCGGATTCCAGTCGGCAACAAATCTCGCTTCAGTCTCCGTTGTCGAGAAATC
>OGCH01001091.1_pt1 | contig 11171 bp, 17 predicted proteins | sample 1570111 | NCBI WGS metagenome assembly OGCH01 (sample SAMN03436243, study PRJEB24508) | hot springs metagenome | biome: Desert Springs; feature: Hot Springs; material: Water | place: USA: Great Boiling Spring, Nevada | collected 2008-12-01 | depth 0 m m
TGCTGAACCGCTCTTCCGATCTGTGTGTGATACTTATCCGTATAGTTGCTACCGATAAAATTCCCCGCACACACTTAGTGTTACTCCCGAAAAAAATAGTAACACTGAATATATTTCCCAACCCGTTTTCACGGGTTTTTTATAACCACACCCTATTCTACCGTTCTGTTTTTAACCCTTTCGCTTCCCACCACCGGCAAAATTTTTATCACGGTGTTATCCGGGCTTCCCCGTGTGTTACCCCGGGGTCCCCCGGGTGATACCCGGTGTTACTGAAGTGGGATCCCGGTGTTACCGAGGGTTAGCCGGGGTGTTACCCGGTAACAGGGGTGTTAGTGGGAGCGGGTGTTACGGGGTGGTGGGGATACTATAGGGAGCCGGTTCCTCCAGGATTTATTTTAACAGTGTTATATCCTTTGGTTTTGAGCCAGTTAACGTAATTGTCTGCGAGTTCCTCAGGAACACAAGCGGTTTTTATAGTTGCTGTGTGTGAGTATGAATCATGAGATACTTTTAAAACTATGCTGTCAAATCCATCTTTGAATGTGTATTCGTACATAGAAATATCGTAGATGACTACGCTGGTGTTTACTGGTTCGAATATCAGTTTATCTCCAGCCTTGAAATTACGTATGAGTTTTAGTAGATAAGATACAGAGCTGCTGGAACCCTGAATTCTTTGATGTACCAGTTCGTTGTTGTGATATATTTTAATACCACCATATGCTGGAAGTGAACCAACAGTGATTGTAATAAGATTGCAATTTACAGGAATTTCTACTTCTTTTTTCACCTCGCTCAGGTAGGCAACAAAGTATGGAATTGATGTTTTTTTCGTTAAAGATACGGGAGTTCGGGTAATATCAAAGTAATAGTCTGTGTAGTAATTTACATATTTTCTGGTGGTTACATCTACATAACCTCCTTCCGGATAAACAACCACGTCAGTGTAGCAATCCACGCATGTATCGCTTACAAAAGTCCATAATTTTACTGAAGCCCATTGGTAACCACCAGCAAAACATGGTATGTATAGCTTAACAGCAGATATGGGATACCAGTAGTAGGAATCTCTTTTACGTCCCAGCAATTTGTTTATTCCATCTTTAATCTGGAAAACAGGAATAACTTTTTGCTGTCCGTTTTCCCACAGAAGTATATTTGACTGGGTAACTCTGACTATCTGTGGTTTAGGAGTATCACTGCATGAGGTAATATTCACTATATCAAAACATGCATTGAAAGATGTTGAAGGTTTTGGAAATTCAACAACTACACCAGTACTTTTATTCAAATCACCTTTTAAGGTTTGAACTTTTACCGTTTTAGTGTTACCAAGTGTGTCATAGTATTTGATGTCAACAAAACAATTACCGTAGTTATTGGTGATAAGGAAGGCTACTTTCACTGTTCCATCTACAATTACAACCATTTCGACTTTAATTCCATTTTTTTCCTGGGAGAGTCTATATTCAGTCATAGACTATGTGTGCCTCCAGGATTTATCTTAACTGTATTGTATCCTTTGCTTTTCAACCAGTTTACATATTCGTCGGCAAGTTCTTCTGGGACACATACAGCGTCAAGTTCTACAGTGTGTACATTGGATCTGTAGAATGCTGTGAATCTCAGTTTGTCGAATACCAGGTTGAAGGTATATCTCCAGAGTTTGACATCAGTAGCATTCCAGTAATATTTACCTGAGTGATAGAATTTTAGTTTGTCTCCTTTTTTGAATGTTCTTTTTAATGTAATTAGAGGGTGTAAGGAGTATCCTTCAATTCTTGCAATTAGCTGGTCATTATGGTAGATGTAAGTGTATGCTCCTGATTCCTGACTATCACCAACAAGAGTAATGTAGTTACAGTCTACAGGTATTGTTATTTCTGTGTAGTCATTTCGTGGAACTCCAATAAAATCGAATTTGTAGACTAATGAGAATGATACTGATTTTGTATGAGTATCAAAGTAAAAGTCTTCATAGTAATTTCTGTGTTTTCTGTTGGTTACCCAGTAGTAGCCACCTTCCGGATATACATTTATATCTGTGTATTCATCGACTCCATGCTGGGATATAGTTGTACTCAGACTAACCACTGCCCACTGGTAGCCACCAGCGAAACAGGGGACAAACAGTAACACTTTGGAGATAGGGAACCAGTAACATTTTCTTCTTGAATATCCAAGAATTTTATTTAATAATTGATAGCCTACGAATACAGGAACAACCTTTTGCTGTCCATTTCCCCATAAAACGATATCCTGGTATTCATATATAGGTGCACCAGTTATAGGGTCATAATCTTTGAGTATCGGATTAGGTTGAACAACACGGGTTATCTGTGGTTTGGGATACGGTTCACATGTGGTGATGTTAACTATATCAAAGCATACATCGAATGACTTTGAGGGTTTTGGGAATTCAGCAATTACACCGGTGCTTTTGTTCAGATCACCTTTAACTGTTTGAACTCTTACAGTTTTGGTGTTACCAAGCGTATCATAGTATTTCAGATCAACGAAACAGCCGCCATAGTTATTGGTGATAAGGAAACCTACTTTGACTGTTCCGTTTACAGTAACAACCATTTCGACTTTGATTCCGTTTTTTTCCTGAGAAAGTCTGTATTCCGCCATAGTCGTAATATATTACCATACCAGTTTCATACATATACTTGTTGATGTTGCTGAACTTAAACCAAGAGTATTCAGCATGTTTCCGATTGTGCTCCAGCCATAGTGTTGTTTTATCATTGATCCCGGGATTGTAATTGTTCTTGATCCAACAGGAATATCACCGTATTCAACTGCTATGGCCCTTTTACCGCCTACTGTCAGCTCGACTGCTGCGGCAGAGATTGGAACGTTGCTAACAGTAACGTCTGCAGCAAAAGAATATCTTGTAAGGTCTTCGTTTGTGTAAATTGCAGTTGTTGTCGTATTGTCTCTTAGAACCCGGAAGTTAGTCATGTTGACGCTTGATTGTGGAGTTACTATTGAAACTGTAGTACATTTTGATACTTCAGCCATTTTACATCACCATATCAACTTTAGACATATATTTACTGATGTTGCTGAACCTAACCCGAGAGCGTTCAACATATCTCCGATTGTGGACCATCCTTTTTGTAGGGTTATTGCATTACCTGATACTGTCCATGTGTAAGTATTAGGCGGTACATTGGAAAACCTGACTGTTGCGGTTTCATTGTTGTTTACAAGAAGTTTTATTGTAAGAGTAGAAATTGTGCTACCTGATACCGTGCCTTTAATATTAAATTCGTATATAGACAGACTTTCGTTTTTATATATTGTAGTCGTTTCTACGCCATTTCTGAGTATATATACTCTGTCTATTGTTACGCTTGCCTGGGGCTGACTTATACTTATGGTTATACACTTACTCGTTTCAGCCATTTTACATCACCTCATTAACATATAAACTGCTATTATAACTATTAGTATGACAAGACCTGCGATAACTACAATGAGTGCGATATTTAAAGGTAGTGTCTGGTCTTGTGACTGGTCCGGGCTGGTGGTAGTGGTTGATGTAATCTGAAGGGATCCACAATCACTTACTTCTGGCATACTTATAGTATGGGATTGAATAAATAAAGTTTACTGTAGAATTACTGATTTGTCGTATCGCTATCTTCTGATTGATTCCGTGTTAAAGCTCTTAAAATCGATTTAATTATGTTTTCTGTGATTGCAATTAATCCAGCATAAGCTAAAAATTGTTCTTCAACGCTCATTTCTGTTACCGGGAGTCCACTTATTGCCAGAAATCCACCTATCAGTACTCCCCAGATAACTGTTGTGATGAATTTTACTGTATCGAAATTCTGGGGGTTGTCAGGGTTCAGATGTTTTTTGACATACATTGATAGGCTGTATACTACAGCACTTATTATGGCTATAATTAAACTGGATGTGTCCATATAACATCACCTCTGATTAGTTAGTAGTAAGAGCGTGAATATAAAAATTATTGTGATCGGTTACCGAAAATGACCGGCAGTCCACCTCCGTTCATGTAACATGTTTGACCTACGAATTTATCAGCAATAATGTCATTCTGAGGTTCGTAGTTATAAACTGTAAAATCCTGCCTTATTACTTCAGTGCTTCCGGTTTTCTGAAACTCTATCGGCTCAGTTGTAACTATTCTGTTCCATCCATGCCCACCTAAAAGATATTCAAGTTTACACAGACATACTTTCTGACCATATTGCTCGACAGGCATGAATACCAGTCCTGTGGTATATATAACAACTGGTTTTCCTGCTATATAATCTGCAAATGCTTTAAAGAACGTTGCAAAGTTATCACAATCTGTAAATTCACTTACGTATTTTATCGTATTTTGTTGCAGTGCCGATATTAACCATTCCCAGTCATCTTTTCTCATTGCATATATGCCATCACCAAATGAAAAACTCAAGCCACATCCAAACACTCTGTGTATGGTTTGCTCTATTATCTCATCTTTATCAACCCATTTGGTCTCAAAAGTCTTTTGTTTCTTCAGTTTATTCAGAGCATCTTTCAAAATCTTTGCTCTCCATACTGCATCATTACTCAGTTCTTTAACTGCATCAATGAACTGTTCTCTTGTGTATTGCTCAACTGGTTCGGGCTCTTCTTGTTTCTTTTTGAACAGCTCAATCAGCTTTTTAATCAAAGACCACAAAGCCGATAACCACGTCATTCTCAGTCGCCTCCTTACCACTACTGTCAAACACCATCAGCTTGACTTCTCCGTTTTCATTGACAATGAAGCCATAGACATCTACTTCCTCCTCCGTGATTATTCCATTTACTATTCTTCTGCCCTTGCCGACAAACCCACAATTCATCCCTGTTACTGCCTGAACTATTGCCACTATAGTCCATACGTTGTCAATATCTTTGACTTCATTAAGTATTCTCTCAATCAGCTCTCTGTCAGCAACTGCATACTCTTCATCGAATATCCACCACCATCGCAGAGCTAACCTTCCGTTGAACCGCTTATCTCTGTTCAGTAAGTCGGATAGTTCTTGCCAGCTTATTGTTCTTGCTGGTGTTACCGGCTTGTTGAAGCACTCTCTCTGCATCAAGCTCAACAGTTCTGAATCAAACTCTCCGTTTTCAAGATACCATTCGTAAATTTTTTCTTTCATCGTCATCCCTTCAGTTCAATCTCCTTCAGCTACTTTTTTTCTAATTTTGTTTCAATTTCACTTATTTTCTTTACCATCTGCAATAAGTCTATTCCTTGCATTTCTGTCTCGCTCTCGTCAGGCGTGAATTCAAACTCCTCCTCCTGAATTTCACCTGTTTCAGCATTATACACAATTCTCTTAGCCTTAACCATATCTACCACCTCACGTTACGTTAAATACTCTAATTCTTGACCCTGCAGACAGAGCTCCAGATAGATTTGAACATTGAAAAGTCAAGCTCGTTATATTTACGTCTTCATTAACTTGTCTCACAATTGATGTTATTCTCGTAGTGAGATTTACTCCGTTGTTGTAAGTATTGAAGCAGATTAACTTGATATATCGAGTGTCTATAGTCCATCCTAATGGTCTTGCAATGTATATCATGAATGGTGCACGTCCGTGTGGTTCAGCTTTTGCAAATATACAATCGTTTATGTTGCTTGCCGAAACTGTTGTCCCAGTAACTTCAAGAATCTGTGCATAGTAGTTCGTCGGTGTTGTGTCACCGTTAACAAACACTCTGTAGTTAGCTGTAGTACCACCATTTGCGTTGTGGAAATGCCCCATGACAAGTAACCTTTCATGATTAAGCCCAGTTATAGTAACTTCTGTTGAGTCACTACCAACATTTAAAGATGCAACTCTTGTAATCATTACTGGACTTCCCAAGTTTATTATACTGCCTCCACCCATGTCAATCTGAGTTCCTGTTATGGTTATTGTGTTCTCTCCAATTTTAATTCCCTGCTTCAGTATCTTATCAAGCTCTTCTCTCACAATCTTTCTAATTAACTCCTCATTCATTTTACACCGCCTCCGCTCTTTTAATTTCATCAGCTTTAATTTCAACCTTCTTTTTCATGCCAATCAGCCTTTCCTTCATCTTCAGTTTCTCAGCTCCCTTCCTTTTCCTCTCCTCATCCTCAATGATTCTCTTCTTCTCGTTCACGTATGCTTCTTTCAGCTTCTCTGTTATCTCATCTTCACTTGCTTCAATGCCAACAACTGCCCAAACAACAATTCCATCCTCGAATTTCGCCTGCACATACATCCGCTTTTCATCTATTGGTTCAACAGCAGTTATTTCAAAGCTTGGCTCTGGAATTATCTCTAATAGCTTATCCTCCTCTTTTTCTGACTCTGCAATCTCCTCTGGCGGTAGCTCATGTGGATTGCATGTCGTGTGAACCGGCACACACATTATCTTATCGTTGTCAACTTTTCTCACCTTCAGCACTACTGAATCGTTCACCTTGAATGGTTGATTGCAAACTGGACAGCTCAGCTCCTCAAAACCGATATCGCCGGTAACGACATTGACAAAGTAACCGTTAGCCCATCTCAGACTTGAACTTCCTAAGTCGTAAGTATTGTCTGCGTTGGGATAAACATGATTGACGGCTCTTATATTGCCATAAGCATATATATTACCTTCTTTACAATGAAAATATTTATATACTACAGTATCTTCAACTGACTCAATTTCTAATCTATTAGAACTTCCATTCCAAGAAAACCGTCCACGATTGTTGTTATCTTTACCAACAATAAGGTGTGCAAAAGTCGAGTCTCCAATAACAACACCCGTGCGTCCCGTAACATTTCCCAAGTCAATCCCAACAACTAATTTTTCTGAAGGTGTTGTTGTCCCTATTCCAACGTTACCCGCAATATACACATTTCTCCCAACCCATAAATCTCTCCATCTCTTGCTCGATGTTCCCAAGTCCTTGCTGTTGTCTGCTATGGGATATATGTTTCTGTTGTAGTCCCAATCGTGTGGTATGTGTCTTTCAAATTGTTTAAAGTTATATGCTGTTAATCCAATTACTTGCGTGAAGTACATCGTTCCATCAGAGTTGCGTTTAACAGTAAACGTTATTCTAACATATCTTCTCCAGAGTAAAACTGCTGGGTCTATGTAGAAGTACACTGGTATGCCTCCTGCTATTGAAATATCACCTGTCCAATTTACATTCGTAGCAACATCTGCAGAGAAGTCTGCATATGTTGAAGACTCAACAATGCATTCAGACATTAAATTAACATCTCCGAAGTAAATTACAACTGCTGAAACATACACATTTGCACCCATGTCTATATAAATTCTGAATCTTCTGTTCACTCCTGCAGTAGTTGATATTGTAACATGTGTATTCCCTTTATTATCTGTTAGAACATCCCAATTATAATTTTCTGTTACATCTATCCATGTTTCCGTTGCAAAGTCGTATTCTTCAGCCTTATAAACTGGACAGAATCCGAATGCGTTGAAAGATGGTGGCGGAACTCCCATAACTCCATAGTATCTTGTTTTGAACGGAACAACTGGCTCAAACCTCTCAATATTCCTCAGCACTCTGCCGCTCGATATAACTTCTGTTCCTCTTATTACTAATCGTTCCAGCGATTCTTTACCCTGAGGCGGAAATCCCATTTACATCACCTCATGATATTGAGGCTCCAATTTCATATATCTTCACATCAAGAGCAGTAGCATCAACACTGTATCTGAAGTTTATTTCCTCATTTTCACCAACAAAGATGTCGAAAGCGTAGAGACAGTTAGCACTCAGAGTGCTGCCACCGTTTAGCTGCATTACGACTTCAGTTTCTCCGACTTTCTTTACAACACTGAGGATACCAGAAGCGTTGAAGCATGCATATATTCTTATTATACATGGTGGAACTGTAGGAACGATATTTTCTGAGAAGAAGTTCGTATTTGCTGTAACAGCCTGGTTAAAGAGAGAGCCTTTAACTTCAGGTCTCAGCATTGCAATTACTGTTGCTCCTATGCTGTTGTAGGCATCCAGCAATCCAAAAATGTTGTCTCTAATATATCTGATATTTCTCTCCGTTGAGTTCATAATCCCGCCTCGCTCAAAACTCTATCATAAAATAACCTTATTTTATCTACATAATCTTTTGTTGTTTCAATACCGTAAAAGTCTACAACTGCTACCACTTCTTCCACAGGTTCGAGACTCTTCAGTTCGATTTCCAGATTATGTTCTGTCACTATAAGCTTACCGTAGTCTGTGTAGAAGTTAATCTTATCTTTTGAGTTCAGATGGATCAGATCAAACAGTACAATATCATCATTGATTATCTTAACATGAGTGCTCATATCAGGATCTGTGTCGAGGTCAAAGAAAACGGGAATTATTCTCGAATTGGTGTCAGAGCTTGGTGTTATTGTAACTTTTTCACTTCCACCAGGGGGAAGAATATACATTCGTTTTACTGAAACGTCTCTTCCTCGTCCTCGTTCTACGATGATTTTAAGGATCTCTCCAAAACTTAGTCGAATAGCCATAAAATAAAAACTATTAAGTGCTATATAAGTTTTACTTTCGACGCATGAGACTCAGCACGAGAATTATTATTAACAGCAGTATTATAATTCCTGTTAACAGAGAGGGTTTTGGTTTCTCTACAGTAACTGTGATTGTTTCTGGTTCTCCTTCTGGTTTTTCTTCAGGTTCAGGTGGTTTTTCCTCAGATGGTTTTTCTTCAGGTATTTCTTCTGGAGACTCTTCTTCTGGAGTCTTTTCTTCTTCTGCTTGTTCCTCTTCAGGTGGTTTTAAATCAATCTCTATTCCATACATAATTTCAGTCGATTATTGTCCAGCATATATTACCACATATATGTTTTGTAACTGCAAGCTGTTTTTGTCCTGTTTTGATGTTGATAGTCCTTTTTTTGTACTGATCAGTGGTAAAATTTTTTCTGCAGGTGGTGCAGTAAAACCTGTATTCTATCCCCATATATTGACTGAGTGGACAAAATATTTAAAGGTTGTGTTAAAAAATTATTTTCTTCGTATTAATGTTGCCAGGAGTAACAGGAGAATTGCAATTCCGAGAATACCGACTGCTCCAAGAAGCAGTAGATTCTGATCAATCATTTTGAACTTTACTGTGACAGATTTTTTGTCTTCAGTGAGTTTCACAGTTTCTTCCAGTGGTATGAATATGAAACCACGTTTTGAACATCTTACCCGGTAGGTCCTGTTGAGTTCAACCTGAATGGATGTTGTTCGGCCCTGTGCTACAGTTCCCTGGGAATCATAGTAGATAACAACATCTTTCAGCTGTTCTTCAGGACCATCAATTTCTACGATAATTGTGCCGGTATTGCTATCAGGAGGCGGAGGTGGTGGAGGCGGGGGTGGAACTTGACCTAATTTGATTTTTATGTAGAACACACTGAAAAGAACTCCATCACAGTATACCTGCATCTTAAGATAACCATCCTTGTACGGGGTTAATGCTGCACCATTTGCGGGATTAATCCATTCAGGACCTCCAAGTGGGCCCACTGTTATGTTATATACTTTTCTATCATACTCTTTGTGATCAGTATCTTCATACGTACTCACAACCGTGATCTGACAGTTAGAAGTCCATTTTGTACAGTCAAGCTGAAGTTCAAGATAGAAACTTACACTTGGATCAATGGTAACCGGTCCAAAGGTACTACCATTGATATCACACTGGTTGGATATTATTGTATTCCAGTCTCCGACTTGTTTTATCCTAACACCGCAGACAGTAGCACAGGATGGTTGTGTAGGAGGTTCTATCTGACCTAACTTGATTTTTATATAGAATACACTGAAGAGGGTTCCATCGCAGTACACCTGCATCTTCAGATATCCATCTTTATATGGAGTTAGCATTGCTCCTTTTGCAGGATTGACCCACGTAGCCCCTCCAAAATATCCTACAGTTGTGTTGTATACTTCTCTATCATACTCTTTATGGTTGGTGTCTTCGTATGTGGTGATGACTGTAATCTGACAGTCCGAGAGCCATTTTGTACAGTCAATTTGAAGTTCGAGATAAAAGCTTGTATTTGGGTCAACAGTAACCGGTCCAAAGGTTTTACCATTAATATCGCATTGGTCAGATGCCAGTGTCTCCCATTTTCCAAATTGATTGATTCTGACTCCACATACAGTTGCACAGGATGGTTGTGTAGGGGGTTCAACCTGTCCCAATTTGATTTTTATAGAGAATATGGTGATAGGACTTCCGTCACAATAAACTTTGATATAGAGATATCCATCCTTATATGGAGTTAAGGTTGCACCCCCTGCCGGGTTAATCCATGCAGGTCCACCGATAGCTCCAACTGTTACAGTATATGTTCTTCTACTATATTCATTGAGCCCGCTGTCATAATATATAATTTCAACTTTGAATTCACAGCTGAATAATAATTTGGTACAATCAATCTGAAGTTCAAGATAAAAACTTGCACCCGGGTCAACAGTAACCGGTCCTAAAGTTCTACCTGTAAGATTGCAGTCGTCAGATGCGAGTGTATTCCATGCTCCCAGCTGATTGATTCTGACTCCACAGACAGTTCCACACATACAGTATTTGTAGGAGTCTGAAATATAAAATATTTACTCTTAAACTATATATAACTTCACGAGCAGGTATGTAAATGAAGAATCCGCAGGAGCTGTATAAAATACTTTTAATAAAACGGCTTTTGAATAACGAAATTACCCGGGAAGAGGCTGTAACTCTTGCATCTTATCTTTATGAGCAGTATCAAAATGAGGAAGATGAGGATATTAGAAGAGAAATTCGTTCTCTTCTTAACAGACTTTCACGGGTTATAGGATTGGGGGAGTAGATATGGAAAGGCTTGATGAACTGCTTGTTAAATATAACGATGGAACCCTTACTCCAGAGGAAGCAGAAGAGCTGATTTTCCTGCTTGAAGATGAATTAAAAAAAGCCAGAAAAGAACTGGATTTAAGCAGGGTTTTTTTCTTCAGGTTAATGCTCGAATTAGTTAAAGAATATAGCTTTACTTCCGATACCGAGGGTGATGAAACAGGCTATTAATATTTTCAGAGTATCAAAAAAGAAGTCTTTGTAATGGTTTCCATTATTTATTTTTAAGCATGAACTGATTTTTGTATCGATATTTCGTAT
>OGCH01001092.1_pt1 | contig 11170 bp, 5 predicted proteins | sample 1570111 | NCBI WGS metagenome assembly OGCH01 (sample SAMN03436243, study PRJEB24508) | hot springs metagenome | biome: Desert Springs; feature: Hot Springs; material: Water | place: USA: Great Boiling Spring, Nevada | collected 2008-12-01 | depth 0 m m
TGCCAAAAGACCAGACTTTTCTGCCATGAGCTGTAATAAAATAGAAAAAGAGCTTGGAGAAGAGTTTGAGGAGTGGGTAGAGTTGTTTAAACAAGTGTAAGGAGGTATAAGGAGGTAAAAGACCTTATGAACAATAAAGCTTTTTTAAACAGACTAAGAAAATCTTTAAAGAAAATCTTCCTTAATAAGTCCAAGATGAGTAAAGGTGAAAAATTAATGTTTAATGAATTTGATCCTGAATGGTTCAGAAAACAATACAATATTAATGAAACAGATAAGAGAAAATTATTTGAAATTTACAAGAAACTTGTGAAGACACATCAAGTATCTCCTAATCCTTTTTTTGATGAAAAATCATATCTTCAGAATAATCCCGATGTCAGAGAAGCTGTCTTAAAAGGACAGTTTCTTTGTGGCTTTGAACATTTTGTTTTATACGGTAGAAATGAAGGAAGACGTGTTAATTATGTAAATAATGTAAATTTAGATTTTGTTTCGGATTATGAAAATGTTGAATTAATAAAGGAAATTTTTTCTGAAGAGGAAAAGCTGGTTGGATATATTGATCATATAAGAACCTTTTACATTTATGGGTGGATAGTTGATAAAGAAAATTTAGACGACAATGTAGAATTCGTTGTTTCAATAGATGGAAAACCTGTCGTTAAGGGTGTAGCAAATTTGTTTAGACAGGATCTTTTGAATGCGGGAATAGGAAATGGAAGGTATGGGTTTAAAATTGGTTTGCCCTTAATTTTTTTTGATGATGATGACCATCTTATAACTATACGTGTAAAAGACAAAAAAATAATTTCAAAAACTTTCTTCCTAAATCAGTTACCTTTTACTATGTTTTATATTTATTTATACAATAATAACTCTCATTTTGACACTTCTAAGGAATCACTAACCAAAACAAAAATTATAATACAAAATTCTTCACAACAACAGGAAGTATATGCTAATTCAGTGTTGAGATCGTATGATTTTATAGAAGTTATAGAAGTAGAAGTTCCTTCACTTATTTGGAATTTTTTTGAGGATGAAGAACTAATTATTAGAGTTGTTGCTAATGAAAAGGAATTTAAAACATTCAAGCTGAAAAGGGAAGCAATATTAGAAAAATTTGAAAAATTCCTTGCTGAAATTGATACATTACCGTTGGATGATTTTGAAATACAATATAAAGTGCTTCATACATTGGAACATTTATCATGTTCTAATTTGGTTAATGAATTATCAGAACAAGCTAAAATTTCTTTGTGTAGATTAATAGAGAGATTGAACCTTTGGTATCTTTTTAAAGATAAAATAGATCTGACTACTTTTAGCCAACTTTTTGTTAAATCTTTTAAACTTGATAATAAGTTTTTATTGCTAAATAAACTTTTAAAACAGCTCAACTTAGAACTTGTATTGAATTTTAAAGATAAAAATATAGGACCAGAACATAGTAATTTGGTTTATTCCATAGTTCAAAAACAAATTCTTCATAATCCTACGACTATTTATCTTTTTATGCGTTTTCCTGAATTAAAATACTACATTTGTTTAACACTGATTAATTTATTTTGTTTGTTTGAAGCAGATTTGAATTTTCTAAATAAAATTATGCCGTTATCTCAGGTAAAGGAAAAGTTGAAAAATTCAAAAGATGCCTTTAGCTTATCTTTAAGAATGAGTTTGGAAATAAACGATGAAAATTTTGAAGCTGTAGAGCAAATTTTATATGAACTACCTAAATCTAAAGGTTGGCTTAATGCTCCTTGCATTTTATACACAATTAAAAAAGTAAAGGAAGCTTTCTTAACTCAGAAAATTGATGCAAAAGCTTTAGATAAACTGATTTATGCTTATATTTATTTCTTAGATAACTTTGAGAAAGAGGATCGTTGGTTCTCTAGGCTATATAATGTTAATTTAATCCAAGGATTAGTAGAGATTCTTCATCTTTATTATTATCTTCCAGAATGGACAAAAAAGGATCTAATTGAAGCAACTATTAGAGTTTATGGACTGTGTCCAGAATTTTGGCGTTTGTATAAACTTAATAACCTTAAAATTAGTGAATTGGAGATTTCATTTAATAGGTTTAATAATATCGCCAATTTTTGGGAGAAAGATAGTTTTGAAGAACAGGACACTTACTATTTGAACTTATATTCAGATTTGATATTCTTTAAAAGGTATAATAATGTTGATGTTTATCAAATTCTAAGAGAAATATTGATATATATACTTAGCAACAAAAGCTTAAAAATGGAAATTAAGAAGCTTTATCTCTCCCTTTTGGATAACTATGAAGATTTGGTAGGTATTTTATCCCATCCTTTAATTGATGAAGAGACCTATAATGAACTTATCTCAACTTATCATTCAAAGTTGCCAGGAGAAATTCTAAAACTTTATCCCGTCCCTAAATCTTCCTATCAAGAAAGTTTATTAGAATTAGGAAAGAGAATTTTAAACAAAGAGTTTGATTATGCGGTGAAATTGGCAGATTCGTTGTTGTATTCCACATCCTTTTCATTAGAGGACAGTCTTATCGCTGTTGATTTCTTGAATTATTATGCTATTACAACTAAGAATGAATTACTACTAGAAAGGGTTTTATCAAAGCTTATTACGATGTTAGAAGGAATTTCTGCACAGAATCCTCTCTTGTTATCCATTCTTTATAGAATATTTAATTCAGAAAACCTTAATTCTAAGAATTTGGATGCGTATTTAATAATGATTGAAGATATAGTTAAAGAAAAGCTTGGAGGGGAGTATTTAGATTTAATAGAGTTTACTAAAAATAATCCTCATCCATTTTTAAAAGATAACTACTTCTCGGATACTTTAGTTGTTGTCTATTCTTGTCAAAAAAATTTATCAACAAGGATAAAAACCATTAAAGAAACTTGGTTGAAAGACTTAGAAAAGTATAAGATTCCATATATAATTTGTGTTGGAGGTTCTGAAAAATTAGAGTTGAAAGATAATGTTTTATATCTTCCTGTCCCTGATGAATACGAATTTTTACCACAAAAAAGTTTAGCTCTATACGAGTGGATATTTTATAATACACAATTTATGTATGTCTATAAAATTGACGATGATTCCCTTTTGAATGCTGAATGGTTTTTCTCAATGTTATCGTATAGAAAACATAATTATTATGGAAGAATAGTTAAAAGAAATATCGGAGGTACCGACAGATCTTGGCATCAACAAAAATCCAAAAATATTTTATATAGAACAAAAATAGATAAGTCATACGAACCATCTATCTATGCAGATGGTTCAACTGGTTATTCCTTTTCTCGTATCGCTATAGACAAACTTATAAAAATTAGAAAATCAGAAATTGGACAGATAATAGAAAACAATTCTATTATGGAAGATAAGCTGGTGGGAGATTTGCTTAAAACAGCAGGTATTACACCACAAAACGAGAATTACTTAACTTATATTAGAAGAAAGACCTTTGCTAATGCAACACCTGTAGGTATTTGGGAAAATAGATATTTTTCTTCAAAAATTTTCCCTGCTGTTATGGTGCATTTAGATAATGAAGAAGATATCAAAAGAGCGTATGAAGTATCAAAAACCAATCAATTAAAGCCTTATAAGGTTTATCCAACTTGTCATGCTACTGCTATATTTAGTAAGGAAGTTTATGATTATTATGGAAATGGACTTGAAATGCTTTCAAGTAAGAACAACTTGATAAAATGTATCTCTGAAGACAGACACTTGATAGCTGTTGTAAGAAACGAGAAAAGTATAATACATCACTTTTTGAATCATTACAGAAAGTTAGGCATTAAGGCTTTTTTCATAGTGGACAATTTATCAGATGATGGAACAAGAGAGTATTTATTAGAACAACCTGATGTTGTTCTTTTTTCAACAGATATGCCATACAAACATTCTCACTATGGAGTTCTATGGCAACAAGCTATTATGTCTAATTTTTCCAGGGGTAAGTGGGTATTGTTAGTAGATGCGGATGAGTTTTTGATTTATGAAGATTGGGAAACTAAAAGTATTAGCCAATTTATAAAAGAAATGGAAGAAGGAGGTTATGAGTGTCTCAGAGCGGATTTAATAGAATTTTATCCCAAAAAATTGGAAGATGCAGATTTTGAGAAGTTTGCTCCCTTTGATGTTTGTAAGTATTATGACAAAGAACCGTTTATTTTTACATTTTATGGAGGGTCCTTTGATACCAAAGTTTCCACTGTTTCATCGTTAAGATATAGACTTGCATCTGATGTTGCGAATCTTCATGATTTCACAGCTTCTAAATTTCCATTATTCAAATACAAACCGTGGATAAGGCTATCAGAGGGGATCCATTTTATAGGTGGTGTTCCTTCTTACAAGATCCTTGAGTTTAAAGCTGTTCTTGCACATTTTAAGTTTAATAATAAATTCCCTGAAAAGGTCAAAACAGAGGTGATAAGGAAACAACATTTTGAAGAAGCAAGAGAATATAAAAAGTATCTTATTGCTCTGTCAAAAGGAGAAGATATTTTATATGATCCAGATGTTAGTGTTGAGTATGTTGATAGTAAAAGTTTATTAAAAAGCATATGGAGGTTCAAAAATGACAACTAAGCCTTTCATAATCTGGACACTACGTAGGACAGGGGGAACAAACTTTACGACGTGGCTTACTAAGTTAACTGGTTTAAAATCTCCAGAGCATGAACCCTTTAACCTTGATAGGCAATATGGTTACGTATCCAAAAAATTTCTTGAAACAAAAGATTATGAACAATTAAAAGAAGAGATTTTGAGAATTTTAGAAGAGCCACAAATAATTAAGCATTGTGTTGAAACCGTTCCCGAAGAAGTTTCCTTTGCACTGGCGGAAGTGGCTTGCAAGGTAGGATATGCTCATCTTTTTCTTTACCGAAAAGACTCTACTAATCGTCTTCTATCTCTATATTTTGCCGAACATACTGGCATATGGGGACCTAATATGAAAAAGGAAATTCCAAAGGAAATTTTTGATAAACCTATTCCGATACAAGAGCTAATAGATCAAGAGAAAAGGGATAGATTCCAAATTTATGCTATTTTTACCTTTTTAAAAGAGTTAAATTCTAAGGTATTCTCAATAAGCTTTGAAGATATATACCAAATTGATGAAAGTATTGCATTTGAAAAATGCTATAAGATAATTAAAGAACTTGGTATTGCTAAGAATGAAGAACAGCTTAAAAAGGAATTTAGGTCTTTGCGAGAGCAAGGATATCAAGGGACAAGAGAATATTACAAAGAATTAAAAGGATCGGAAGAACTCTCAAAGGAAATTCAAGAACTCCCACCTTTTAGTTTAGAAGAAGAAAGTAGAAGACTTGATGTATTTACTTTTAAGCTCAAACCTGATATTGAATACATAAACTCATTAGGTTATGTTAGTTTCCCTGATGGAGAGATAAAAAGACTTTATGACAGGAGATGGATTTTGCAATATGCACCAAAGGAAGGAGTTGGAGCGGAGTTAGGGGTTTATAGAGGACACTTTGCTGAAATCTTGGTAAGGGAACTTAAGCCAAAAAGAATTTACCTTGTTGATAGATGGAGAAAATTTGGAGAGAAATTTTCGTGGGGCCAAAATAGCCCATATACTGGTTTTGGGAAGCTAACTACAAAATATGCACTTGAGGAAACAAAGTTAAGAATGTTGCCTTATTTAGATTCCAGTAATGTAGTTATAGTTGAGGGGCTAATTGAGGATTTTCTTAAGCTGGTTCCGGAGAAATTAGATTGGGTCTATTTAGATAGCTCTCATTCTTATGAAGCTACACTTAGAGAGCTAAAGCTGATCTCTCTGGTATTAAAACCTGATGGGGTTATCATGGGAGATGATTTTAATCCCAACCCCACTCATCAACATCATGGTGTATTTAGAGCAATACATGAGTTTATTAAAGATGGAGAGTGGAGATTAATAGCTTGTGGACCTGCTGGTCAATGGTGTCTTAAGAGAGTGTACAGTATTAGCATTAAATACCCATTGAATGCTTTAGGTGAAATAGATAATAGGTTTGTTGAGGTTTTGGTTATAGACCAAAAACCCCAAGTGTTTGAAAGGGATAAAAGATTCAGTATTGGAGGAGTAGTTATTCTAAAGAAAGAATTTAATCAAACCAATTTTAAAATCTTAGCTCAGGACGCGGAAGGAGAGAAGGATGTAAAATGGTTTATAAATTCACCATATTATGCCAGTTTGTATCCAGAAAATCCAAATGCACAGAAAGCTCGGTTTTTAGCAGAAAATCTTATTATTAAAGAAGCGATCAAATTTTATTTAGTGGACTTAAAAAATAATGAAAGAGCTTTACTTTTTGAAATAACCTAAAAGGAGGTTCTTAGATGGTAGATATGAGCTTTGAACTTTTTCAAAGGAAAATAGAAGATACTGATTTGATACACTATGCTACTGTGGATTTTATAAATCCATCTAAAATTACAAAAGGGGCTTCTGTTACTTTGGGTGGGGTTGTAGTATTAAAAAACAGTGCCCCAAAGAGTTGTGAGTTGTTTTTGGATGTGAAAACAGAGAAAATAAAGGTAAATTGGGGGATAGAATCTCCTAAAATGAGGCAAATGTATCCAGACAGTATAAATTCTTCTCACAGCAGGTTCAAGGTGAATTTTATTTGGCCTAAAGGGGTAGACGCTGTAGCTTTAATTTTAAGGCTTCCAGACGGCATTTCGATCCCTTTGATTGAATTATGTTTAGACAAACCAATTGAGATTAAAGAAATTACTATTGAACCTAACAATAGACTAATCTTTGATATTGGTGCATATAATGGTAATGATACTGCATATTATTTAGCTAAAGGTTTTAGAGTGGTAGCAGTGGAGGCAAATCCTGAATTAGCAAAACTATTAGAGGAAAGGTTCTTCACACATATTAAAGCAAATAGACTTATATTAATCAATAAAGCTATTCATTACAGTCAAACTGTAGTAGAATTTATTGTTAATCCAGAGCGTTTAGAATGGAGTTCTGCAAGTGGTGCTAGTAAAGCAAAAACATCAAAAAGTTACGCATTAAAAATACCAGCAATTAAACTTTCTGATTTGATAACTATGATTGGTGAACGTCCATATTACATAAAAATTGATATTGAGGGAGGTGAGCATGATGCACTTATGTCTTTAAGAGAGATTCCTAAAGATTACCTTCCAAATTATATCTCTATTGAATTAAATCCTAAGCTATGGGATAACATAGAAATTTTATACGAATTAGGATATCGAAGATTTCAATTAGTAAGACAGGGCAAACCTTTTCTACCTGCTCCAAGATGGCCAAGCCAAGAAGGATTAGATTTTAGGTGTGTTTTTGGGTATGATATGAGTGGTCCTTTTGGTTTAGATCTTCCAGAAAATAAATGGGTAGGATTGGCAGATATTATCAGACAAATAATAGAAGCACAAAAAAATATGGCAGATAGAGTGTCTAAAGGGGAGCGTCCAGGCTGGTATGATTTACACTGTTCATTTTAGTAATTAAGTTTTAAAATTAAAGTTTATGTTAAATTTGAGAGGTTAATTTAAGATGGATAAAATTATTGTTACTGGAGGTGCTGGGTATATTGGTAGTCATGTGGTGAAAATGCTCGGTAAAATGGGATACGATGTTTTAACAATTGACAATCTCTCAAAAGGTCATAAAGAAGCAGTTTTATATGGTAAACTTGCAGTAGTTGATTTATCTAACAAAATGGAGGTAGAAAAAATTATTAAGTTCTTTAAACCTGATATAGTGATGCATTTTGCTGGTTTTATAGAGGTTGCTGAATCAGTTTTAAATCCAGCAAAGTATTATGAGAATAATGTTCTTAACACTTTCAATTTATTGGATATTCTTGTCAAAAATAATGTTAATAAGTTTATCTTCTCTTCATCTGCTGCAGTTTATGGCAACCCTCAAGAAGTTCCCATAAAAGAAACCTGTCCTACAAATCCTATAAACCCATACGGCTATTCAAAGCTATTTATTGAGAAAATGTTACAAGATTTTGATTATGCTTATGGATTAAAGTATGTTTCTTTAAGATATTTTAATGCTGCAGGAGCTGACCCTGAGGGACAAATAGGAGAATCACATAATCCTGAAACTCATCTTATTCCTTTAGTGCTTAAAGCAGCTAAAGGAGAGATAGAAAAAGTTAAAATTTTTGGGACAGATTATCCTACAACAGACGGCACATGTATAAGAGATTATATTCATGTGTGTGATTTAACAGAGGTTCACATATTAGCTCTTAAATATTTGTTTGATACCAATCAAAGCGCTATTTTTAATTGTGGTTATGGATATGGATATTCTGTGAAAGAGGTTATAAGTAAAGCAAAAAAAGTAACAGGTATAGATTTTCCTGTTGAGGAAACTCATAGAAGAGAAGGAGACCCTCCTATTCTTGTGGCAGATAGCACTAAACTTAAAAAAGAATTTAATTGGGCTCCTAAATTTGATGATCTCGAATATATAATTAAAACTGCTTGGAATTGGGAAATGAATAGAAAATTTTAGGGGGTTAAAATGGTTAAAGAATTAATAATTCATATTGGCCTTTATAAAACTGGAACAACTTCAATTCAAGAATTTTTATATAAAAACAAAGATAAGCTGTTTAATGAGTTTGGAATATACTATCCCAATACTTATGGACTAAAATCCCATAATTTATGTGCTCATATTTTAAGGAATTATTATCCTGAACATTTAGTAAATATAGTAAACAAGACGGGATTAACTAAAGATATTTTGTTAAAACAATTTAGAGATGAATTAGATAATGTGAAACCAAACACAGTTTTGATTTCATCTGAAGTACTATCAGGATTTACTAATCTGATAAATGAGATAGTCCAAGTAGTAAGTCCCAAAATACTTAAACTGATTGTATATTTAAGAAGACAAGATAAAAAACTTGAAAGTTTATACTCTGAACAAGTTAGAAATTTAGATTCTAAGGCCTTCCCTTTATCTCCTTTTCACATAGGTTCTTTCTCTTTAGATTATCACAAATATTTAAAAAAATTAGAACATATTTTAGGTTTAAATAAAGTAGAGTTAAAATTAATCCCTCGTATTTATTCGAGAGATTTTGATAGAAGTTGGGATGCTGTTAAAGATTTTTGTAAGGTTTTAGATATTCCAGAATTAATTATTTTGGAATCAGACATAAAAGAGAATATATCTTTGTCTCCAGTTTCTATAATAGCGCTGAAAAGAATTAAAGAAAAATATTCATTACCAATGAATTTATTTTCAAAAATAGTTTCATACTTATATAAATATGACAATGAAAAGCCAAGCAAATTAAGATCTTTGTTTTCATTAGAAGAAAGAAAGAAAGAAAATATTAAATTTTTATAATGAACCAAACAATTTATTATTTAAAGAATATTTTAACCAGGAGAACAAATTTATATTATCCCCTGAAGAAGAATTTTTCTACCAAGAGCAAGACAAAATATTAAAAGAAGAAATAGAGCTTGAAATTAATGAAAGATATTATAAGTGTTTAGCATTAATTAAAGAAAAATTTTTAATTCCAAGAGATAAAGTTTATGCTTACCAAGTGTATGGTTGCTCTGAACTTACATATGAGTTAGTAAAAGGAGGATTAGTAAAAGACTTTGTTGATGGTAGGCTTGATGTATGTAATGAAAGAGTTATTGAAGGTTGGTTGTTTGATTTAAATGCGTTAAAGGGAGAGGAAATAAGCTTTTTAATAAGGATTAACGGTATAGATGTTTATAATGGAATTTGTAATTTAGAGAGAAAGGATATAAAAGCCCTGTTTGGAGTTAATTTTAATGTTGGTTTTAGAGTTTTCTGGAAGGATTTGAAGCTTCCTAAAAGTATTTTAGATCTTCCTGACGGAGAAAATTTAGAAATTCAAATAATCCATGCAAGGACAGGCTATATTATTTCACATAAAACGGTTGCTAAAAAGCTCATTATGGATAAACCTTATGTACCAGTTAAGATTTCTAAATTAGCAATAGAAGTAGATATAGTAGAAAAGGTAGTTATAGACCAGCTTTATTTGGACTTGCTGAAAGGTAGCAAGCTGGTGGTTGGAGGAGTTGTAGTGCTAAAGCCGGAGGTAAAGGAAGAATACAGGCTTTTGTTGGAGGATGCAGAAGGTATTAAAGAGGTTCAGTGGGGACTTCCTTCACCAGGGTATGCAAATATGTATCCAGATAATCCCCATGCAAAGAATGCAAGGTTTAAAGTTGAGGGAGTCGTAGCTACAGAAGAAAAACCAATAAGGCTTTATCTTAAAAACAAAAATGGTGATAAAATATTAATTTTATGAAATTAATATATCGCTAACAATAGAGGATAAAAAAATGTAACTCGAAGACCTAATTCAAAAGATTTTAGAAGAAAGACTTGATGTATTTGGTAAGGTATCTCAGTGGAAGGCGTTAGCGTTAGTTAGAGTGTTTTAGGTGAAATAAAGAAGGAGATTGAGGCATTAGAGGAGAGATTTTTATTTCTAATTTCAGTACATTTGCCGTGTCAAGCGTAGAAAAAAGGAAGGTAAAAAGAAGTATTTTTAGACCAGCTATGAAAAAATCATAAATAGATAAGTATGCATTCCACGTCCCTTAACAAAATGAAAGCCTTTGTGGAAGGGTATCTTGCAGAATTTGAAGACGCCGAGCTTATAATAATTGATGTAGGTGCTAAGGCTTATTCTGGTAATCCAACCTATAGACCTTTCTTTAACAAGCAAAAATGGAAATACTTTGGGCTTGATTTAGATCCTGGGGTAAATGTAGATATAGTAGTTTCTAATCCTTACAATTGGAAAGAAGTGCCTGATAACTTCGCGGATGTGGTTATCAGTGGGCAAGCTTTTGAGCATGTTGAATTTCCTTGGCTCACTATAAAAGAGATTTATAGGATTCTTAAGCCATCTGGCGTTTGCTGTATTATTGCTCCTTCCTCTGGACCTGAGCATAAGTATCCATATGATTGTTGGAGGTTTTATCCTGATGGTATGAGAGCACTTGCAAAGTGGGCTGGATTTAAAGTGGTTGAGGTATTTACAGACTGGGGGCTTGGGGAGTGGCAAGATACTTTTGCTGTCTTTCAGAAACCCTCTTCAAAGGAACTTATTAATTCTCCTTT
>OGCH01001093.1_pt1 | contig 11149 bp, 6 predicted proteins | sample 1570111 | NCBI WGS metagenome assembly OGCH01 (sample SAMN03436243, study PRJEB24508) | hot springs metagenome | biome: Desert Springs; feature: Hot Springs; material: Water | place: USA: Great Boiling Spring, Nevada | collected 2008-12-01 | depth 0 m m
CTCGCGCCGAACGACAGCATAACCCTTCTCGCGAGTGAGGGACACAGGCGCACCATTAACCTTTAGGCTGGGCTGGTCGCACCAGTCGGGCAGGCGCAGGTGCAGCCCGAAGCGAGTCGGGGTTTCAGGGCGCACAGTAATTTGCACCACCCCACGCCACGGATACTCGGTCAGCACCTCCAAACGGATGGGATGCCCTCCCAGTTCGGTTTGGACATGGCTCTCCACATAGAGATTGACCCACAGGTCGCTCTCGCTCTGGGCATAGAGGTAGCCGCCCAGCGATGCCAGCAAGCGAGCGATATTGGGTGGGCAGCAGGCGCAGCTGTACCAAGCCCGTCGATGGTGCGTGCCGTCGCTCTCCAGCGGGTTCACATAGAAAAAGCGGTTGCCACTGAGCGAGATGCCTGCCAAGGCGGCGTTGTAAAGGGCGCGTTCCAGCGCATCAAAAAAGCGTGCCTCGCCCAGCAACAGCCCCATTCGGTGCGCCCAGAAAATCAGCGCGATGGAGGCACAGGTCTCCTGATAGGCGGTGCGGTTTGGCAGCTCATAATCGCGGGTGAAACCCTCGTGGCGTGCCTCGTTGCCAATCCCACCCGTGATATAGGTGCGCCGATTGAGCGCGTTATCCCACACACGCAACAGCATCCGCAGCAGCGATTCGTCGCCCGTCTCGGCGACCAAATCGGTCGTGCCCGCAAAGAGATAGGCGGCGCGCACCGCATGCCCCACAATCTCCCGATGCTCGGCAAGCGGCACATTGTCCTGCCAGATAGTGCCATCATACTGGTCGAGAGGGATTTGATGCTCCTGCGCGAAAAACTTGCGTCCCCGATTCACCAAGAAGAATCGTGCCAGCTCCAGATAGCGGCGTTCGCCCGTGGCGCGATAGAGCCGAATCAGTGCCAGCTCGATTTCGGGATGCCCACAATAGCCCATCCGCTTGCCCGGTGCATCGCCGAAGACCGAGTCGATATAATCCGCGAAGCGAGTTGCGATACGGAGCAAGCGGTCGCTGCCGGTGGCTTCGAAGTGGGCAACCGCTGCCTCGATGAGGTGCCCCGCGCAGTAGAGTTCGTGCCAGTCGCGCAGGTTGCTCCAACGCTTATCGGGTGCGACCACTTGAAAGTAGCTGTTCAGATAGCCTTCAGGCGTCTGGGCACGCTCTAAGAGGGCAATCACCTCGTCCAGCTTTTGGTGAATTGGGTCATCGGGATAGTGTGCCAGCACATAAGCGGCTGCTTCCATCGCCTTATAGAGGTCGGAGTCCATATAGACAGGTCCTTGATAGCCCTCGCGCTTGCCTTCTGCTGCCAAGCGTAGATTGGGAATGTTGCCCGCCTGCTCCAGCTGCTCGAACAGGTGCGGCAGGGTGATGCGGCGGTTGGTCTGCAGCCGTGGCTCCCAAAACTGGTCGCGTATCTCCACCTTCGAGTGCGGGATGGCTTTGCGCATAGTCAGCTCAAGTATACCTGTCCTATTTGCGAGCCAGCAGGGTGTTATTAGCGGGTGCGACGATGAGAATGTGGTCGCACCCGCACCGATGGTTTTCTATTCGCGTCCCAGACCCAGCAGCTCCAGTAGATTGGGCATGCGGAATTCAGGCATGCCCAGCATATACTGGGCGTTCAGTGCCTTCTCGATGGTGTCGATGGCTTCGCTGTAGTGGGCGCGAGTGTAGTCATCCTGCACTTTGGGCAATGCCTGCTTCAGCTGGGCGTGCAGCCGACGCAGATGATAGCGTGCCAGCATTTTGGCATCATCGGGCGCGGCGGAGCTTTTGACCAGCAGGTCGGTCATCTGCTGCAGGTGCGCCCGTTGGAGCAGGCGACGCAGCGCGTTCACGGGCTTGCCTGTAGCTGCTTCGGACCAGATGGCGTCTTGCAGGGAACGAAACATCTCCGCCAGCGTGAAGGCGTTTTTCGGGTCAGAGGCTTTGAACTCATTATTGACCACACGGCGCAGAGTGTCGGGCGCAAGCAAGCGAGTTAGCGTGAGACGCTGAATATTGCTGATGAAATCACGCACAGGTGTATCGGGCGGAATGGGTCCGCCACCCCGATAGGGGTTGGGCGCCAGCTTATTGAAGTAGCTCTTGGATAGGTTGAACGCGCTCTCGGAGAAGATGTATTTTACCAACAGGTTCAGCGCGCGTCGCTGGGTTGCCCCGTCTATGGGCTGCGAGGGCGGTTGCGCCTTCGGGTCGTCGCGGAAGTTGCGCCGAATTTGCAAGCCGCCGATGAAGCGGCTCAGCTGCACGGCTGCCTGACTGAAGTTTGCCAAAGTGCCGAAGAAGTAGCGTGTGAACTCATAGTAGCTCTCGCCCGGTCGGGGCACGCGGGTGGGCAGCACGCGCAGCAGCTCGTCGGTATCCTTCAGCACCAGCTCCCAGTAGGCTATCGGGTCGCGTCCCAGATCGAAGCGCGTCACATAGGGGTCAAAGCGGTCGGCATACTCATCGGTTTCGTAAGCCAGTCCCGGCTCGGTGTTGCGCCGCGCAATCTCTTTCAGGAAAGGCTTCTCCGCCTCCGGCGTGCTAACGCCGAACTCTTTGTAGCCATACTCGATTGCCCAGTAGTCATAGGGTCCGATGGTGGGGTTCCAGTAGACGGTGTTGGGGGCGTGCAGCGCCATCTGGTTGAACGGGTCGTACTCCATCACACTGGCGACCGTGCCGCGCTGGCGCACTAGCTCGCCGTTTTTGAGGTCGTCCAGCGTGTTCATACGGCTGGCGACGAAGTTGTGGCGCAGCCCCAGAATGTGTCCCATCTCGTGCATTGCGATGGCGCGCAGATAGTCCTTCACGAACTGGTCTTCCGTGATGCGGGTGGCGTTGCGTCGTGCTGCCAACATCTCCATCATCACATAACCCGTCCAGGCACGGAACATGGAGCCTTCGCCAATTGTGCAGACACGGGGGTCATGGTGCTTATGCCCCTTCTCCCACGCTTCCGCCTCGCGGAACGCCATCAGCGGGTCAATGCTACGCTGATAAATGAGGCGGGTGATGCGCGACATGTTGCCGTCGATGGTGATGCTGGCGTTCAGAATCTGCCCCGTGAGGGGGTTGGCGCGGAACAGCGCGACGGCATAGCCATTATTGGGCGAGGAGACCCAGCGCACCACATTATAGCGCATATCGGCGTGGTCCCAATCGGCATCGTCGGGCATCTGCTTGACCACTATCGCATCCTTGATGCCGATTTTTTCGAACGCTTTGTTCCATTCCAGAATGCCTTCGCGGATGGCATCTCGGTACTCTTCGGGGATGGCGTTATCGAGCCAGAAGACAATCGGCTCCTTGGGGGGTGAAAGCGGCGCATTCGGGTCAGCTTTCTCCAGGTGCCAGCGCAGAATGTAGCGCTTCTCCTGCTCGGGCTGGTCAGTGGTGAAGTCGAGGTATTCGGTGTAGAAGTAGCCGACGCGAGGGTCGAATAGGCGTGGGCGATAGCCGTTGTTGGTGGGTAGCTCCCATAGATTGTAGTTGACCGTGATAGGCATGCTGCGTGGGTCTGCCAGCTCGGCTCCGCCTGCCAGCCCAGCAATCAGCCCCATCAGACCGCCACCCCGCTGCGGACCACCCGAAAAGTGATAGGCGGTCTGCACGAAGATGTTGTTCGGAAACGCTTTGACAGCAGTGTAGGCGGTCTTCTCGCGGTCGATGGTGTAGCTGCCGCCCGCCGCCGCACTTGCCAGCTGCTGAATCTGCATCACATCGGAGCGGAAGAAGTTCGACACATCGATCAGGAAGGTTTTGCCCTCGGTGTCCTTCGCTTCGATTTTGAAGGCTTCGAGGTAGGCATCGGCGAAGGAGCGCTGAACGGAGCGGGCGATGGGCTTGTTCGAGTCGGCGCGGAAGCGCAGATTGGGCACGACCAGCAGAATCTGCTCATCTCGACGGACGAACTTAAACACGAGGTCATTCACAGGCGTACCCGCTGCCAAGAAGAAGGTGGGAACACCCTCGCTGATGGTCGCCTGCAGGAAGTAGAGGCGGTTGAGCTGCTCCTCACGAATTGCCATATAGAGGGTCTCCTTGCCCGCCTCCTTCTTGCGATACAGGGTGAACAGCCCTTCCAGCTTCTCGAAATCTTTGACTACCTCGTCGATGGTTTTCTCTTTCTTTTTCTGGTCGGACTTGTCAGACTTGTCGGACTTATCAGACTTATCGGGCTGGTCGGGCTTGTCGGGTTGTTTTTCGGTGGGCTGTTGGTCTTTAGGTTTGGCTTTGGGCTGGGGAGCGGGGCTGACCTCTTCCCCTTCGGGCAGCGGGGAGCCTTCGATGCGCTCCAGTTCGAACTGCCCCTTCGCTGGGGCGCCACCGCCCGGTGCGCCGAAGCGCATCCCTTCGATCTGGACGGTGGCATAGACCGTATCCCCTGTGCGCACCTCCACCAGCAGCTCCGCTGTGGCGCTAAGTTTGCTGTCGTCTTTGGCGGTGTAAGTGCTGGCAATACGCGCCACGCGAATCCCCTTCCACTGTTCGAAGCCCTTGAGCGTGTACTCGGCAATGCCTGGTAGTGTGCCCGCTTTCGAATCCTCTTTGAAGGTATAGCTCCATGTGTCGCCGGTGCCTACAGGCTGGTTGGGGAAGATGACCGCGAAGGCTTGGCTCATATGACTTGCCGATTCATCGCGCTCTTCGCGCTCCGTTTCGCGGGAGATAGGTTCCCCGTTGGGCTTGATAACCGTCACCGTGCGGTCTTTGGTTGCCTCTTCGGGGACGGGCATCTTATTGCCGTTGAAGGTCATCTCGTACGATTCGGTTCGCTGTTCCTGTTTGATGTTGCCTTCAGGGGTGACTTCTAGGATTTTCTGCACGGCAACGGCGGTGATTTGCAAGTTGAAGGTTTGTCCTGCCGCTTCGACACTGATGGTGGCGTTGAGGCGGTAGCGCATGGTTTGACCGGCTTTAGCGCGATAGAGCAGCTGCACCTTCTCTTGCGCATGGGCGCCGAGAATTAGCATGAGCCATAGTCCAGCAATTAGACTGACCGCTTTTCGCATAGTTGGTTCCCTCCTATGAGTGGGACAATTTGCCCAAAGGAGCATGATACCCGAAAGGGTTAATAGCTGGCTTTGCTGATGGCGTCCATCTCTTCGAGGGCGCGTCCGGTGCCGATGGCGACGCAAGAGAGGGGGTCATCGGCGATATGCACGGGGATTTGGGTCGCTTGGCACAGCAGTTTGTCCATACCACGCAGCAGTGCGCCGCCACCTGTGAGCGTGATACCGCGCTCCACGATATCGGCTGCGAGTTCAGGGGGGGTCTCCTCCAACACCGAGCGCACTTTTTCCACAATCTGGTTCACCGGCTCGGCGAGCGCGGCACGAATCTCCTCCGAGTGGATGATGACAGTTCGGGGTAGCCCTTCCACCAGGTCGCGCCCGCGCACCTCCATCGTCAGCTCCTGCTGCAAGGGGTAGGCGGAGCCGATTCGGATTTTAATCTCTTCGGCGGTGCGCTCACCAATCATGAGGTTATAGGTGTTGCGCACATGGCGCATGATGGCTTCGTCCATCTTGTTGCCTGCCACGCGCAGGCTGCGACTAATCACGATTCCGCCCAGCGAGATGACGGCGATATCGGTGGTGCCGCCGCCGATATCGACCACCATATTGCCTCCCGGTTGGCTGATGGGCAATCCTGCGCCGATAGCGGCTGCCATCGGTTCCTCAATCAGATGCACCTCGCCTGCGCCTGCCTCTCGCGCTGCTTGAATGACGGCACGCCGCTCCACATCGGTGACGCCGGAGGGCACGCAGACCAGCACGCGTGGGCTGAAGAGGCGTCGCCTGCCCAGCACCTTGTTGAACACATACTCCAACATCTTGAGAGTAATCGTGTAGTCGGCAATTACGCCGTTATTGAGCGGGCGCACGGCGGTGATATTGCCTGGGGTGCGCCCCAGCATCAGGCGTGCCTCCTCGCCCACCGCCAGCACGCGCCCCGATGGCTGGGCAATCGCCACCACTGATGGCTCGCGCAGCACGATACCTTTGCCGCGCTGATAGACCAGCAGGTTCGCTGTTCCCAGATCGATGCCCAGCTCTGGATGCAGACGAAACATTGCGCTCCACGCTCCGTTCAGTTGCAAGGCTTACCCCTTCTGCCCGGTTGGCTGTACCGCCGCATAGGGGCTTACGCGCTCAATTTGGGCGCCCAGCCCCTTCAGTTTCTGTTCCAGACGCTCATAGCCCCGATCGATATGATAGACCTCCTCAATGAAGGAGGTGCCTTCCGCCGCAAGCGCGGCAATCACCAGCGCGGCACCGCCGCGCAAATCGGTGGCACGCACGCGTGCCCCCTTCAGGCGCGGCACACCCCGAATCAAAATCGTGCGTCCCTCCACCACAATATCGGCGCCCATCCGCTGCAGCTCCGGCACATGTTGCACCCGATTCTCATAGATGGTCTCATGCACCACGGAGGCACCTTGCGTTAGTGTAAGATAGGCACACATCGGCTGTTGCAGGTCGGTCGGGAAGCCGGGATAGGGCAGCGTGCGGATATCGACGGCTTGGAGGGGGTCGCGGGCGCGAAGGGTGATGGTGGTCTCCGTCTCCTCAACCTGCACGCCCGACTCAGTTAGCTTCGCCAGCAGCGAGTGCAGATGCTCGGGGATGACCCGCTCGATGGTGACCTCTCCTCGCGTGATGGCGCCTGCAAGGGCGAAAGTGCCCGCCTCCAGCCGATCGGGGATGACGGTGTATTCTACCGAGTGAGCCAACATGGACACGCCCTCGATATAGAGGGTGCTGGTGCCTGCCCCTTCGATGCGGGCACCTGCTGCGTTTAGAAAGTTCGCCAGGTTGACCACCTCCGGCTCCATCGCTGCGTTCTCGATAATGGTCAATCCCTGTGCGTAGACGGCAGCGGTCATCAGCTGCTGAGTTGCGCCTGCGCTGGGCACATCGAGATAGATGCGTGCCCCGTGCAGCTGATTCGCATAAGCCCGATAGAGGCTCTCCTCCTCCTGAATCGTGGCACCGAGCGCACGCAAGCCGTTGAGATGAAAGTTCACAGGGCGACTGCCAATCTGACAACCGCCCGGATGGGGCATGCGTGCATAGCCCAGTCGCGCCAGCAGCGGTCCGAAAATGTAGAATGAGGCACGAATGCGGTTCACAAGTCGCGGATCGGGGTCGGCGCGATTCAGCTCGCGCAGATTCAGATAGAGGCTGGAACCCTGCCACGCACAATGCACGCCCAGCCCCTCCAAAAGCGCAATCATCGTGTTCACATCCTCAATTCGGGGCACATTGTGCAGCAGAACCTCTCCCTCGATCAGCAGGGAGCCAGCCATCAACGCCAACGCTGCGTTCTTGCTGCCGCTTACCTCCACCGTACCACGGAGCGGGACACCACCAACAACTTTGTAGCTCTCCAAAGCCGTTCTCCTCCTTGTGTCTGGGTACGCCTCCTGCGTCTGGCTCTATTATACCTGTTGCCGAATCAGTTTTCGGTGTCACTCAGCATCAGCGCGATGAGGGCTTTCTGTGTATGCAGGCGGTTCTCCGCCTGATCCCACACGGCTGACTGCTCGCCATCCAGCACCTCGTCGGTAATCTCTTCGCCACGGCGGGCGGGCAAGCAGTGCAGCACGATGGCGTCGGGCTTCGCATAGCGCAGCAACTCGCGGTTCACCTGAAACGGGCGGAAGTGGCGTAAGCGAATCTCTCGTTCGGTCTCAAAGCCCATCGAGACCCACACATCGGTATAGACCACATCGGCGTCGGCGACCGCCTCTTGAGGATTGTGCGTGAGCAGCAGTTGCCCACTCGATTGCGCCGCGTTGCGTTGTGCCTGTGCGATTATCTCCTCCAGCGGCTCATAGCCTTCGGGTGTTGCCACGCGCACCCTGTGCCCCAGCAAGGTGGCAAGCAGCATAAAACTGTGGCACACATTGTTGCCATCTCCCACCCAAGCGAGTGTGAGAGGTTGCTCGCCCTTGCACTCCTGAATCGTCATCAAATCGGCTAATGCCTGACACGGGTGTTCGCGGTCGCTTAGGGCATTGATCACGGGCACATCAGTGAATCTTGCCAGTTCGCTCAACACCGAATGGTAATAGACCCGTGCGATGATGCCCTGCACCCAGCGTCCGAGGTTGCGGGCGATGTCCATCACCGCCTCGCGCTTGCCCATCTGGATGTCGGCTTGAGTAAGGTAGACGGCGTGTGCGCCCATCTGATAGAGTCCTACCTCCAGGGTGACGCGGGTGCGCAGCGAGGGCTTTTCGAAGATGAGCGCGACGGCGGTCGGCTTCTCAAATCGGAACAGCTCGCTGCCCGCTTGGGAGGCACGTTTCATCGCCCGCGCCAGTTCCAACACCACCTCCGCCGCCTCCCGATTGAGATCCACAATCGAGAGAAACTGGCTCGCCGCCCCTGCCCGCTGCCATCGCTGCCAATAATCACTGAATTTCACTTCGCTGTCCTTCTCAAGGAGAGAGTTTACTCATGTCGCATAGACCCACTGTTGCGCTTGGCGCAGCCGTTTGAGCACACGCGGCTTGCCCAGCACCTCCAGCATCTCAAACAGGCTCGGTCCCGTCGTGCGCCCGCTGACTGCCACCCGCCCTGGATGAATCACATGCCCGCTCGGCACGCCCAGCCACGCAATCACCTCGCGCGTCACCCGCTCAATCTCGGACGCCGTGAACACCTCCAGCGACTCGTAGCGACGAATCAACTCCTCCAGCATCTGGGGGATGTGTGGCATGCCGTACCACTTTTTGACCGCGCTCTGGTCGACGGGGATGTCTTCCTTGAAGAAGAAGTCGGTCAGCGCAACTACATCTTTCAGCGTCTTCATCTTTTCCTGCTCCAGCGGGATGACCCGCTCTGCATAGGCGCGAGTCTCGGCGTCCAGCTCAGCAGGCAGCAGCCCCGCCTCCTGCAGAAACGGCAAGCACCACTCCACCAGCTGCTCCTTGCTCAAGTGCCGAATGTAGTAGCCGTTCATCCAGAGCAGCTTATTGTGGTCAAAGATAAAGGGGTTATCCGACACACGCTCCAGCGAGAACAGCTCGATAATCTCCTCACGGCTCAAAATCTCGCGATTATCGCCGGGGTTCCAGCCGCAAAGCGCGAGAAAGTTGAACATCGCTTCGGGTAGGTAGCCTTCGCGAATAAACTCGGTGAACTGCACTGCGCCGTGCCGCTTGGACAGCTTCTGGCGGTCAGGTCCAAGCAGCAGGGGCAGGTGCGCGAACTGAGGTGGTTCCCAACCCAGTGCCTTGTAAAGATTGAGATGGCGCGGCATGCTCGATATCCATTCGTCGCCCCGAATCACATGGGTGATTTCCATCAGATGGTCGTCCACCACATTCGCCAGGTGATAAGTGGGGTAGCCGTCCGATTTGAGCATCACGAAGTCGTCGGTGAGCGCGTTGCGGAAGGTGGTGCGCCCGTGGATGAGATCATCATACTCCACGGTGCCCTCCAGCGGCATCGCGAATCGAATGACATAGGGCAGCCCGTCGGCTTCGCGCGCGCGCACCTCTTCGGGCGTGAGGCGTCGGCAGCGACGGTCATACATCGTGACGGACGCGCCCTGTGCCCGCTGCTGTGCCCGTATCTGCTCCAGCTCTTCGGGCGTGCAGAAGCATTTATACGCCTTGCCCTCCTCCACCAGCTGGTGTGCGATGCGCTGATAGATTTCGAGCCGCTGCGACTGATGATAGGGCGCATGGGGACCGCCCACTTCGGGTCCCTCGTCCCAATCGAGCCCCAGCCAGCGGAGCGATTCCAAAATCTCGCGTTCCGATTCAGGCACATAGCGGTTGCGGTCGGTATCCTCGATGCGCACGATAAACTGCCCCCCATGGTGGCGCGCGAAGACCCAGTTGAAGAGCGCGGTGCGAATATTACCCACATGGGGCGACCCTGTGGGGCTGGGCGCATACCGCACTCGCACCATCAGCATAAACCTCCTCTGTCCAATCTCCGCATAGCAAAATAGTACCCGATTCAGTATGGCACAGCTTCCTTCATCTGGAGAACCAATTGGGTATATTTTGATGTGATGGCAGCACCCGTGCTTGTGGGGAAGGAACACGAGATGTCGGCGGCGACCCTGCCGCGACGCAAGTTCACGCGCGAGGAGTATCACCGCCTGGTGCAAAGCGGTATCCTGCGCGAAGACGAGCGCGTGGAACTCATCGAAGGAGACATAGTGCCGATGGCGCCAATCAGTCCAGAACATGCGACGCAGACGCTGGGCTTATACGAGCGCGTGCGACGGCTATTCGGAAGGGGCTACCATGTACGCATTCAGTGCCCACTTGCGCTGGGCGAGAGCGAGCCTGTACCCGATATTGCCGTTGTGAAGGGTGAACTAACCGATTACAAGCACGCCCATCCCACCCATGCCGTGCTGGTTATTGAAGTGGCGCAGAGTAGCCTGTCGTATGACCACACGGTGAAGACAAGCCTGTACGCAAAGGGGGACATCTCAGAATACTGGATTATCGATCTGGAGCATCGGCAACTGGAGGTTTACCGCGAGCCTATCGAATCGCCCGATTCGCTCTTTGGCTACACCTACCGCCTGCGCTTGCTGTTGCAACCGAGCGACACAATTGCCCCGTTGGAAAAGCCCACCCGCATTGTGCGGGTTGCTCATCTGCTCACTCTGTGAACGCCCCTCTGCCCCCTTAAGGGCGTTCTGCTTTGCTCATAAGGCGCACAGCAAGGGTTCTGTCGCGATTAAGTGAAGAGACGCTCAGCGCATATAGCGTAGGAAGCCGGGCATCGCCTTAAGCGGTGAGAAGTGGCGGGTGAGGTAGCGCAGCTCGGGTGCCAGCATACGCATCGCTTTCCAACTGGCGCGCAAACTGGGGGCTGCCAGCCACGCCATCATCTCGTCGGTGATGCGACGCAGCCGCGCGCTGTAAGGATACCACCAGAGTTCAGGCTTATGGGTGTAAATCTCGCTGATGTATTGCGTCTGCACCAGCTCATAGAGTCCGAACTCGCCATGCGTACGCCCGACACCTGAATCTTTGAACCCGCCCCAGCTGCTGTAGCCATCCCCAAAAGTCACGGCGTGCGAATTGACGCTGACGGCGCCACACTCCAATTGGGGCGCGATTCGGCGGGCACGCTCGGGGTCGCGCGTCCAGATAGAGGCGGGCAACCCGAA
>OGCH01001097.1_pt1 | contig 11105 bp, 10 predicted proteins | sample 1570111 | NCBI WGS metagenome assembly OGCH01 (sample SAMN03436243, study PRJEB24508) | hot springs metagenome | biome: Desert Springs; feature: Hot Springs; material: Water | place: USA: Great Boiling Spring, Nevada | collected 2008-12-01 | depth 0 m m
CAAAGTAAGAACAAGTAATGCAGGATATCTACTTTTTAGCAAAGCTATTACCCCTTCTAAAGCTCGTATACTTGCTTCTCTATTTTTTGAAAAACACTTTTTTTCTGGATGGGGAATAAGAACTTTATCTTCTTTGGAGATTCGTTATAATCCTTTATCTTATCACAATGGTTCAGTATGGCCTCATGATAATGCACTTATTGCTTTTGGTCTTTCTTTGTATGGATTTAAAGATGAAGCTGTAAAAATACTCAAAGCTCTTTTTGAAGCTAGTACTTTTTTTAAACTTCATAGAATTCCAGAACTTTTTTGTGGTTTTGAAAGGAGACCTAACGAGGGTCCTACTCACTATCCAGTTGCTTGTCATCCACAAGCTTGGTCTGCTGGAGCTGTCTTTTTGATTCTTCAGGGATGCCTTGGACTTTCAATTGAGAAAAATGAGATAATTTTTAAATACCCTAAGCTTCCGGAATTTCTTGAAGAATTATGGATAAAAGATCTTACACTGAAAAATGGTAAAGTAGACCTTCATCTTAAAAAGTATGGGGACGATGTAGTTATAAACATAATAAAAAAAGAAGGAGACGTAAAAATATTTATTGAGAAATAAAAGAATATTTTTTAAGCCCAAAGGTTGTAAAGGTTATATTATTTTATAATAAGTTGATAGTAAACATAAAACATGTCTAATTCCTCCTCTCATTAAACTTTAAGAGAAAACCATTCTGTGAAGAAGCACTGGGACTTTAAATTTTCTCTGTTATCTACTCTGGTATACGCTTTCTACGACGGAGACTGTTCCTCTTGGTCCGAAAGCACGAACGATTATGGAGTAGACATAGGGTTGACTTGCCTTGATGGCTGGGTCTATTTCAACAACAGGGCTTAGGCCAAAGCCTGCTTGAGCAATACCAATTAGGCAGATGGTAGCGTTAGCAACAAAGAGCCCTCTTTCTTCAGTCAGGTGGAATTTTATTTCACCATTGCAACAAAGAGTGTCTCCAGGCTGAAGTGGATTTGGGCAATTTCCTCTCTCTAACTTCTTGAAGTAATCTTTATCAATGTAAGAAGCTATAAGTTCTACGGTCCCTGAGGCTGCTTCTCTAAGTGTAGCATAGGTCTTGATAGGAAATATTAAGCCATACATTCGCTGATAGGCAAGATATAAACCTCCAACAAGGATAAGCCCTATAAGACTAAAAATCAGGGTTAAAAAAAGAGATACGCCTTTTTGTCTTTGCTTAGGAATGTTCTTTTTCATTGTAAAGCCCAGCCTTTAAGATTTGGTAGGGATATTTCTTCTTCAATAACTTTAAAGGGATAAAAGTAGTAAGAATCATCTGAAGGTAGACGAGTTTCTCCACACCTTTCTGAGTATTGCGGAAATTCATACCTTATGGACCCTCTACTACCTGCTTGAACGATAAGGCACACTCTCAACCCTGAAAGATCTTGAAACGAACGAGGCAGTTCTGTCTTAGGATTTCCATCTTTATCAATAAAGCGTATTCTAAAATCATATACACAAGAAACAAGGGGTTGTATTGGAGTCCTTCCCAATTTTAATCCCAAAGCCTTATTTAACCCTGGTGCGCAAGCTCTATCTACTGTAGTTGTCTCATATAATCTTACTTCAACCTTATAATCTGAAGGATAGTTTGTAGAATTATTAGGATATAAGAAAAAAATTATTTTAGAAGGATGATTGTTAGCCAAGTTACATCTGTCAATAGTATGAAGGTTGCGATTGGAATCAAGGTATAAGCAAAATTCATCATCCATAATATTTGGATCAGGACACAACCCACCAAACCTGTTGGTAGCCTTTGTTGTAACAGTACCGTTACTCTTAACTACCCACCAGCAGCCAGCCCACTTTGTCTGGCGGCTTGCTAAGGATAAGTAGCAAAGATAGGTGCTGTTTCCACTGATTACCGAGGTGTCATCGCAGCTTTCAGGGTTAACTTTTAGATAATCAGCGGAAATGCCAAAACCGATGCTTTGAAGTTCCTTTTTTAAAGTGGTTCTCAAAGCGGAAACATCGGCTTCACTTTTAACCAGGAAACGAGCCTGCCTTTCAGTCCTTAGTATTCCCATAAAAAAGCTTAAAAAACCAGCAGAAAATATAGCGATAAGAACTATGATGATGAGAATTTCTAATAAAGTGTACCCAGCAAGGCTCTTTTTTTCGATCATAGTTCTACTCAAATTTTAAAACCAATGCTTGGTAGCTTTGAGTTCTGTTAGTTATAGGGTCTTCAAATTCTACCTTCATACAAATGCCAAGACCAGCAGGAGTTTCTGTTAAAATTTGGGTTGGATTATCTGGATTAGCTGGGTATAGGTCAGCAAGGGTGTAGCTTAAGCGAAAATTGTAAGTTGCATCAGTGCAGTTTTCTCCATCATAAAAGATCCTTTTTCCCTTAAGGCAAGCCATACATCTTAAAGGAGGAAGACAAGAGGTGTGGTCAAAGGTCATGTTATTAAAACAATCCGGGTCAAAATTACAGGTTCCGTTAAAGTAACAAATGCCATCAAGGAATTCCCTTCTTAAAGATGAAAAGTGACTTATAGGTAGGTTTAAAAGCCTTCCTTTCTCAGCTTCAATGATCTGTCTTGCCGTTGTATGGAGTTCCAAACTTTTCTGTCTCCTCAAGTAATCTCTAAAACCCAAGGCAAGACCTGAAATAATAAAAAATAGGATCAACAGAGAAACCAAAAGCTCAAATATAGAAGTACCTGAATTTTTACTTTTCAATTTCAGCATATCATTTCTTTTTATCTTAGAGGTCAATTACTCAACCCGTATTCGTCCAAATCTATCAACGAATATTGTAAATTTGCCTGAAGAGGACTGAATTGTAATATTATTGGCTCCCACTCCACAGAGGTGGTTAAAAGCAAACCCTTTCCTGTCAAAGACCACATAAAAATCATTTGTTGTGTTACCCTTTGTGAAAATAATTCTACCTTCTAACTCCCTTTTCATTTCAAGTTTGACGCATGAACCTAAAAGGGCAAAGGGGCAATCTGTATCGTTAGTGCAATTTTGGGCTGGACTATTGAGGCAGATCCTCCTACTTATTGGCTCACAGGTATAGTTGGAGTCTTTACAATCTCCGTCAGCATCTACGAAGACCTTGTATTGATTTGTGCCAGTGCAAGCCCTTATGCCCCAGGCAACACCGGTAATTTGAGCTTGATTTTTCGCGTAGTTTAAGTCCGACAAAAATTGATTTAAGGCTGAGCGAAGGCGAGCCTTATCAATGTAGCTAAGGATTTCACTTATTACGATGCCAGAAAGGATGGCAACGAGGGCTAAAATAATAAGGAGCTCAAGCATGGTGAAGCCAAGGCAAAGAGACTTTAAGCCTACTTTTCTATCCACAGGATGAACCTACCGCGTAAGGACATTTGTCTTGGACTGGGAGCCTCAATGATGCCTCCAGCTGAGGTTTGGGTAAACAGCGTAACCCCCTTTTCAGTTTTCAGAGGTTGAAAGGGCTGCCCTACAGGTGGCGCACCGTAGCCAATGCGCTTAGAAACAACTGGATTAGTCTCACCTCTCATGTTATAGCAGGGGCATCCCTCAAGAAGACAAACCATTAAGTAGTAGGTTTCACCCCCGGCAGTGCATACATCATCAGTTGGACGAAAGCTCAAAGCGTTTACCATGTTGTTCATGATTAGAGCTGAAGAATACATCTGCTCACTTCCGGTCAAAACATGGTACCATCCATCAGGTGCGAAAGAATAGATGAACTGATAAAATTCTCCCTCGGGCCTTGGGCTACACCCTGATTCAGTGCATTCACAGGTTGTTGCTGTAGAATTGTAAAGAAGGGTTGAGTTGTAGTTTGAACTGTCAGAGCAATGGTTTGTTCGGTTAGTAAGGCCTGCAAAGCTTATCGTGCAATTTCCTAAGTAGCACTTATCTTTAAACCCAACAAAATAGTTAAAACTTGGATAGTTGCTCGTTAGGTAATGACCAGTGCCAAAGACTACCCAGAGATTTTTCGTTGGATCAAGAGTAATCTGTGGTGAACCAAAGATTGGTTTATTTAAGGATGAACTGAATACTGCCTTTACATCGCTATCGGTTAGTTCTGAAACATCTTTATACGTTCCGTCGCTATTTTTAAAATTAATTCTAAAGATGTTTCCTGAAGTTTCGCTGTATGTGCCAAAGTAGATCAAATCGTCAATATAATCATTGTCAAAGTCAATCGCCCTTAGATGCCCTACAGCTTGGTTAGACACTCCAATGTTAAGAGTTTTTTCAATGTCTCCATTTACCAAATTTATAAAATAGACCTTAGGTTGGTTTACAAAGCTGATGGTGTAAGTAGAAACACCTGTGACCTCCTTTGGTCCGCTTCCTATGACTACGTAGACTTTAGACCAATCTGTGCCATTACTTAATTTGACTATCTGTGGATAGGATAGAGTCAAAGTCGTGTCTGGAAGTTTGATCTCCCACCTAAGAGTTGGGCTTTCAGACCTTCCATCCAACCAATCGGTTAGGTCAAGGAGAAATAGGCTTGAAGAGCAAACTCCGTCCGGGCAGTTTGTGGCAGAAATTTCCTTACCACCAAACCCCATCATCCCTAAAAGAAGTGTGCGCCACTCTCCATCTATCTTGGCATCAAAAACGCTTACCCTGTAGTCAACGGTTGGCACATGGCAGTAATCCTTGTGTCCAAGCCAGACAAGGTAAGGAAGGGCGTTATGCGGAACAAATGCCCATTCCTCTTTACCTATTAAATCGGTGGAGGAGCTACTAAAAGCATCGGTAAGTTTTAACGGTCTGCTTGGCGGCTCATAGCTTGCAAGCCAACCAACTCGAATGGCATGAAGCATACCATCGTTTGCCGAGACAAACACATAGGTTGTTCTATTTTCGTAGGATGTAGCGTTGATGTAGTTGAGGTAGCTTTCATCTCCGTAACGAATATGATAGTTGTTTAAGGGCTCTTGGGATACGACAACAGGCGTTGAATGATAGATGTCACCAAGCTTCCAAGTGCGAGTTCCACTATGACCAGGGCAAAGGGAAGAGATGTCAGCCGTTCGCGCTCTTACGGTGAAGTCCCGCGTATTACTATCGTGAGGACATTGATTATCCTTACCAAGGATGTAGTCTATAACGCAGGTAGCATTGATTGCTTTTCCTGTAACGCTTTGCCACATCGAACTCAACGAACTGCTTATTTCGTCTAAAGTTTTTAGGCTCCCGTTAAAGTTAACAAAAACTTTTCTTTCATGAGGTTCCGTTTGGGCAAGCCTACATCCGGCATCAAAGAGAGACCTTAGCTCCTCCGAAGAACTTCTTTCTTCTGCAGTGCAAGTTGTGTCGTTGGTTATAGCGTATATCTTTGTAGCAGATTGCGCTGAAACAAACTGAACCCAAAGGTCCTCAAGCAAAGAAAGAATTTTGTCCACTACGGTATCCTCTCTGATTCTGCCCTTGGCATCCACCCAGAGGGCTTTGAGAAATCCGATCCAAGAAAGTTCCACCTCTCCAGCCTGATACCTGGGGTAGAAGTAGGGCTGAAGCACAAGGGCACCAGTTGATACCCTCTGAGACAGGGTGGCAACGGTAGCTCCCGATGAAGCCCTGCGGAGGATGTCGTATAAGGCATTGAGCAATGCAGCCTTTAAGCTTGGTGCATCATCTGCTTCATAAAAATTATAAGGAAGTCCATCTCGTGGGGAACCAAAAGCATCATCCCACTCAGCACATAAAGTATCCCATGTATCAGTTGCATTGCATCTGCTGAGAGGATAAGATATAACTCTACTGTTACAATAGGTAGTAGAGTTTACTTGAATGTTAGAACGAGCGGTGCTACTAGCATTTGAACAATTCCCTAATCCTTCAGGATATTGAATTCCAATAAACGGATAAGGGTATTCGTTTCCATCAAGATCTTTAAACCCTCCAAAGATGGCTGTTGAAATCATAGCTTGTCTGCCCTGAATTTTGTCTGAGACTTCCAAATCACCAAAGGCATATACTGCATAGGTATAAACATTTTGTTTATCGGGAAGGTCATCACGTAAATCTTGAGTAGCCATAATCCTTGCAGGAACAACCGGGTCAATGTTGCCATTCCAAGCTCCATCAGATATTAATAGAACGAAACCCTTTCTGCAGGGTACTGCCACATTATTACCACCTCTACCATCATAATATGGATCAGCATTGGCATTTCCTTTGTTTATGTAAGCTGAATTCGCCTCAAAATTGTGCTCATTTCTTTGCGTATAATAATCATACGCTTCCCATAGGGCTTCACCTGTAGGTGTACCATGATAAGGGGTTTCAGTATTGATAGCTGAAAATAAGTTTGACAAAGTTGCTGTTTTACCAACTCTGATCACACCTTTTCTGTTATCACCAGCAAAAACCATAAATTCCATAATCAACTTACATTTATCGTTGATCTGACCATTTAGATCTGAAGCATCACAAAATGAATGAATAACACCTTTGATTGAATTTGGATCAGATGGTCTAATTCTTATCCTGACAGAATTTACGACTTTATTACCTAACGGACAAGTGCCGTTATAATTTTCAATGGTTAATTCACGATTGTCTGTTTGGTTTGCTGTGATTTCAAACTTACATTTTAAATTATTATCATTTATTATGTATTTAGCTCCTTCGCTATCTAAGAAAGTATTTCCTTCTGCTGTAGTAGTTCTTCCACCTGTTAAAACATATCTTGCAATGTCAATCCTTGTCATAGTTACCCAATTTAAGATATTTCCAGAAATACAAGAAGAAATTCCAATTTTGTTAGAGCAATCACAATTAGATTTTTCTTCAAAACGGTTAGATGAAACATAATAGCATTTTTCTGGGTCAAAGTAGCCGTAATAGGTCTTGTGAGGATCATATTTCCAATCAGTAGTTTCTGTGACGTTGTGGCTTCCGCACTGGGCAACTTTTTGTGAAGAATAACCCCCAAAATTACAAGCAACATAGGCTGGGAACTGCATCGAACCCGAAAAGTCCATTACTATCAAAACATTAGGTTTTTCAGCTGTAGCTAATGATTTAGGAACATAGCAGTATTGATGCATTTCAGCACTTGCCAAAAGTTCCTTAGGGGCTTCCTTAAGCATCAAGGAAAGGAGACAGTAAATCAAAAAGAAAAAAAGTTTCTTTGAGTTAGAAATATTTTTAAAAGTCTTAAAAAGAAAAATTGAAGAAAAGAAAATAAGTATTAATGTAGAAATTTATGAAAAAGCAAGAAAAATTTACGGAGATGAAAACCTCATCTTTCTTTCTCTTTTTACTATAACCGAAAATGCTGTTGTTTATAATAAAGACTTTGGAGAGATAAATATTTTAGCAGAAAAAATAGAAGGAAGACCCTACATTAAAATTGAAATAAAAGATACAGGCATAGGAATGACAGAAAAGGATATTCAAAATTTGTTTAAAAAATATTATCGAGGAGATAAGGCCAAAGAAAAACAGATTGGAGGTTTCGGTGTAGGGCTTTATTTATCTAAAAAGATTATTGAACTTCACGGTGGAGAAATAAAGGTAGAATCAGAAGAAAATAAAGGTACTAAAGTAACCGTTACACTTCCCTTAGAAAAAGAACTTATTCCTGGTATAATTTAGTTAATGATAAAACCTAGAGTTAGATTTGCTCCTTCACCAACAGGTTATTTACATATAGGAGGCGCACGCACAGCTCTTTTCAATTTTCTTTTTGCTAAATCTCAAAAAGGGATCTTTATTTTAAGAATAGAAGATACCGACAGAATCCGTTCTTTATCAGAGTATGAAGAAGATATTATTGAAAGTTTAAATTGGTTAGGGCTTTATCCAGATGAAGAAATAGTAAGACAAAGTCAAAGATTAGATATTTATGAAAAAGTCATTAAAACTTTAATTGATAAGAATTATGCTTATTACTGTTTTTGTACAAAAGAGGAGTTGGAAATAAGAAGACAAGAACAACTTACAAGAGGTGAACCGCCAAGATATTCGGGAAAATGCAGAAATTTAACTAAAGAAGAAGTGAATAAAAAACTTTCACGGGGAGAAAGTTATGTTATTAGACTTAAGGTACCAGAAAAAATAATTACTTTTAAAGATTTTCTTAGAGGTGAAATAAAATTTGATTTTAGGCTTTTGGGAGATTTCGTTATTGCTAAAAAAGAAAGAGAACCCTTATACCTTTTAGCTGCTCCTGTTGATGATCATTATCAAGGAATTACTCATGTTATTAGAGGCGAAGATCATATACCAAATACACCCAAACAACTCCTTATATTTAAATATATGGAATGGGAACCCCCGATTTTTGTTCATTTACCTTTAATTTTGGGTCCTGATGGTACCAAGCTTTCTAAAAGACACGGTGCTAAGAGTATAAGAGAATATAAAGAAGAAGGATATCTTCCAGAAGCTTTGATAAATTTTATGGCTCTTTTAGGATGGCACCCCGAAGGAGATAGAGAAATAATTTCTTTAGAAGAAATGATTAAGGAATTTAAATTAGAAAAAATTAACATTTCACCAGCAAGATTTAATATAAATAAATTAATTTTTCTTAATCGCTATTACCTTAGACAAAAACACGGAAAAGATCTTTTAGAAGTTATAAATTTTTCTTCTTACGGCGAGTTTAGGGGTGATAATTTTTATGCTTTAAATGGAAATATATATTCTAAAGAAAAGATATTAAAAATAATAGAACTCGGCAAAGAAAGAGCAAATAATACATTAGAAATACTTATGAGCGTAGATTTTTTCTTTAAAGATTTTGATTATGATAAAAGTTTGCTTTTGTGGAAAAATACCTCTTTTGAAGAAATCAAAAAAAATTTAGAAGAAATAAAAAATGAATTTCAAAAACTAAAAGAAGAAGATTTTAAAAGCAATAAAATAAAAGAAATCCTTGATAAACTTTCTCAAAATGAAAAAGGAAAATATTTTTGGCCACTTAGGGTAGCTCTTACAGGTAAAGAAGCTTCACCTCCTCCTTTTGAAATAGCAGAAATTTTAGGAAAAGAAAGAACCATTTTTCTTATTAATAAAGCCTTAAAAAAATTAAATGAATAAAACTTTTTTCAGAAATAATTAAGATTCTTGAAAAATGAAGAAAAAAATTAACGTTGTTTGTATTGGAGGTGGCAGTGGTCTTTCTCAGCTTTTGTCTGCATTAAAGAATGATGTTAATAAAAAAATTAAAAAATTGTCTGCACTAGTAACTACTTTTGATTCAGGTGGTAGTACTGGTATTTTAAGAAAAGTTTATGAAATTCCAGCCATAGGAGATATTAGAAACTGTCTTTTAGCGCTTTCAAATATTGAAAATTATGTAAAAAAGGCCTTTCAATATAGATTTAAGAGCAGAGGTTTAAAAAACCATCCTTTAGGGAATTTATTTTTAGTAGCTTTAATGGAAACCCAAGGTAATTTTGAAAAAGCAGTTAAAATAGCTTCAAAGATTTTAAAAATAAAAGGAGAAGTTATTCCTATAACCACAGAAAATGTCCATTTGGGAGCTATTTTTGAAAATGGTAAAAAAATAATCGGAGAAGATAAAATTCCCGAATATGTTTTAAAGAAAAAAGTGAAAATAAAAAATCTTTTTTTATACCCACAAAAACCAAATCCAACCCCCTTAGCTCTTAAAAGAATAAGAGAAGCTGATTTCATTTTGATAGGTCCTGGAAGTTTATACACAAGTATTTTGCCTAATTTTTTAATAGATAAAGTAAGCGAAGAAACAAATAAAAGCAAAGCTCTTAAGATATTTATTTTAAATCTTTTAACTCAACCTGGAGAAACAGATTTTTTTAAAGCTAGTGATCACTTAAAAGAGTTTTTAAGAATTTCAGGATTAAAGAAAATAGATATAGTTTTAGCAAGTAAAACTAAACCTGAAAAAGAATTTTTAAAAAAGATTAAGGAAGAAAACAAGGAAATTGTAAAAATTGATAAGAAGAATTTAGAAAAATTAGGTGTTAAAGTTATTGAAAATGATCTCGCTTTAATTAAAGATACTTATTTTAAACATTCACCCCAAAAACTTAGAAGAGCACTTAAATTTGTGTTCAAAAAATTTATGTTATAATTAGACTAATGGCAAATAAAAACAGAAATTTAGTAAAAATTAAATGCTCAGAGTGCAATTCAATTAATTATTATTATTGGAAAAAGAAAGGAGCTGAGTATAAGTTAAATTTAAAAAAGTATTGTAAAAATTGTAAAAAACATACATCACATAAAGAAACAAAAAAGTAGGGGGAGTAGCTCCAACTGGCAGAGCGGCGGTCTCCAAAACCGCAGGTTGCAGGTTCGAATCCTGCCTCCCCCGCAAGCCAAGATGAAAAACAAGTCATTTACTCTAACTAAATTCTTATTGTCTTATCTCTAATCTCTTGCTAAGCTAAATAATAAATCGGGACGTCGTACGTTCCGATATCAAAGAAGAAACAAAATAACCTCATTAAAATTTAAATATCTTTTTGTTAAAATTTTTTCAGTTAAAATTTTTTCGCATATTTTTATTAATTTTTTTGAAGAAACTTCTTCGTGAAATTTTAAAAATATATTGTAACTACGAAGAATATTTTTTTGTAAATTAATAAAACTTTCTTGATTTTTATATTTTAGCAAAATTTTAGCCCACATCTCAGGCTTGTTGCTTTTTATAAAAACTCCGCAATTTTTAGGAATCGCTTCTCTTGAAGAAGGATAATCATAAACAACTGGTGGTAAACCGCTTAAGAGGGATTCTAAATAAACGAAAGCAAAAACTTCAAAATTGGAAGCGGAAACAAAAAAATCAAAATTTTCTAAAAAGTCTCTTAGGTTATTGTTTTCTATCCATCCTAAAAATTCAACATCTTCTTGAAGCTTAAGATCATAGACTAATTCTTCTAATTTTTCTTTCAAAAAACCATCACCGACAATAAAAAGTTTGTATCTTTTTTTAAAAAAAGCATCATTCTTATTAAAATTTCAATTCTTTTTTCTTTAGTAATTCTTTCGAAATAAACTAAACTTTTAGGTTCTTTTTGTTTAATTTTGAATTTTTTGAAAAAATTTTTATTTACTGGAATAGGCA
>OGCH01001101.1_pt1 | contig 11073 bp, 12 predicted proteins | sample 1570111 | NCBI WGS metagenome assembly OGCH01 (sample SAMN03436243, study PRJEB24508) | hot springs metagenome | biome: Desert Springs; feature: Hot Springs; material: Water | place: USA: Great Boiling Spring, Nevada | collected 2008-12-01 | depth 0 m m
ACGCTCTTCCGATCTATGATTTAAGAAAAACACTCGGTTATCCTTTTGTTTGTGAAATTACTGAAAGGCTGTTTTTAGAAAAAGACACTGTAAAAATCATTAGTAAAATAAAAGACCTTGACATACAAATTGCGATAGATGATTTTGGAACAGGATATGCCTCTTTTTCTTACATTGAAACCCTTCCTATTGATTTTATAAAAATTGACATAAGCTTTATAAGAAGGATGCTTGATGAACCAAAGGCTTTGGCAATTGTTCAAACTATTATAGACCTTGCAAAAAGGCTTAACATTAAAACAATTGCGGAAGGAGTTGAGAATGAAGAACAATTTAGGATTTTAAGGCTTCTTATGTGTGATTACGTGCAAGGTTATTATTTAAACGAACCAGTCCCTTTGGAGAGTTTTATTAAATGAGGGCAAATAAGGTCCTTTTTGCTCTTTATAAAGGATTACATGAAATATTAAAATCTTTGGATCTCAAAGAAAGGGCTCAAATTATTTCTAAGATTTGCGTCGAAAATTTAGGATTGGAGCTTTGTTGGATTGGTAAAAAGGAAAAGGATGGTTCTGTAAGTATTTTCGCTCAATATCCTTTGGATCATCCTTACCCGAAACAGATAAAAGTAAGATGGGACGAATCTGAGTATGGAATGGGTCCTACTGGAAAGGCCATAAGATTTGGAATACCACAAATTTTAAAGGATATGAAAACTCCAGACTACAAAATATGGCTTCCTATTGCTAAAAAATATGGATTTAAATCTTCTGCTTCCTTTCCAATAAAAGATGAAAAAGGAGAAGTTCTAGGAAGTATTAATCTTTACAGCAAAAGAAAAAACTTCTTTACCCCCGAAACTATTGAAATCTTTAATTCCTTTTCAAATCTTCTTAGTCTTGTTTTCCTAGAATCTTTTCTTTTTGAGAAAGCAAATCAGAGATTAAATAAAATCGCAGCTTTAAGAAACATTGACCTTGCAATACTTTCGAGCTTTGATATAAGGGTTATCCATGAGGTGTTTGTTAATGAGGCAGTTTCTTTGCTTCAATTAGACACATTAAGTTTACTTGAGTTTGATGAATTTACCCAAGAATTTAAGTTAAAAATTCAAAAAGGTTTAACAAATGAAGAACTAAAAAAACTAAAAAAACAATGCATCAAAATAGGAAAGTTTATCCCTGGAAAAGCAGCAAAAGAAAGAAGAATTATTAAAGCAAGCTTTGAAGAAATGGATGAACCATTGAGAAAAAGGATTATGGAAGAGAGAGGTTTTAGTAATTATTATGCCTGTCCAATGATAGCAAAGGGAAAGATTCTTGGAATAGTTGAAGTGTTTAAAAGGGAAAAATTTGAGGAGGAGGAGGAGGAATGGATTGAATTTTTGGAAGCTTTAGTCGGTCAAATTTCAATGGCTTTTGAAAATGCAAAGCTTTTCTTTGAGCTTCAAAGTACTAAAGAAGATCTTCTTTTAGCTTATGATCAGACAATTGAAGCCCTTTCTTATGCTCTTGACTTAAGGGATAAAGAGACCGAAGGACATTCTCAAAGGGTAACAGAGCTAACAATAAAAATAGCCGAAAGATTAGGAATTAGGGGAGAAAAATTGAGATATATAAAATGGGGAGCTTTGCTTCATGATATTGGAAAACTCGGTATTCCTGATAGTATTCTTCTCAAACCTGGTCCTTTAAATGATGAGGAATGGGAAATTATGAAAAAACACTGTGAATATGGGTATAACATGCTTAAACAGGTTGAATTTCTTTTACCTGCTTTAGAAATTCCTCTTTACCACCATGAGAGATGGGATGGCTCAGGATATCCAAAAGGCTTAAAGGGAGAAGAAATTCCTCTTCCTGCAAGAATATTTGCAATTGTTGATGTTTGGGATGCCTTAACAAGTGAAAGACCTTATAGGCCTCCTTTTAGCAAGGAAAAGGCCCTTGAATACATTGTCTCTCAATCAGGAAAGCACTTTGATCCAGAGATTGTCAAGGTCTTTTTAGAAGTAATATGAAGAAAGTAATAAAAAAGAAAAAATAAGATAATGATAGCCATTTTGGATTATCAAGCAGGTAATTTGACAAGTGTGAAAAGGGCTTTGGATCATTTGGGGTATAAGTGTTTCATAACTTCCGATCCCGAAATGGTTCTTAAGGCCTCAAGGCTCATATTTCCTGGGGTGGGGGCAGCTGGCTCGGCCATGGCGAACCTCAAAAGGCTTGGGCTTGATGAGGCTTTAAAAGAGTTTTTCCGCTTAGGGAGGCCCATGCTTGGGATATGTTTGGGGATTCAGATTATCTTTGAGGAGACCCAAGAGGACGGGGTAAAAGGGCTTGGACTTTTGAAGGGGAAGGTGGTAAGGTTTCCCCAACCCCTTTATGGGATGGAAGGGGAGAGGCTTAAGGTTCCTCATATGGGATGGAACAGTGTGAAGAAAGTGAGGGAACATCCTCTTTTTGAGGGGATAGAGGAAGAGCATGAGTTTTATTTCGTTCATAGTTTCTTTCCGGTTCCGGAAGATCGGGAGGTGATAATAGGCGTAACGGAGTATGGGGTGGAGTTTACGTCGGCGGTAGCTAAGTGTAATTTGTGGGCGGTTCAGTTTCATCCTGAAAAAAGCGGAAGACCTGGTCTTAAAATGCTCGAAAATTTCTGCAAATGGAGGGCTTAAGGTGCTAAGTAAAAGGATCGTGGTGTGTCTTGACATAAAGGAGGGGAAAACCACCAAAGGGGTGAAGTTTAAGGATAATGTACCAGTGGGCGATCCCGTTGAGATGGCCCGTAGGTATTATGAAGAGGGAGCCGATGAGATAGTTTTTTATGATATAACAGCCTCAGCTGAAAGTCGGAGGATCGTGATAGACCTGGTTAGGGAAGTGGCCAAGGAGATCTTCATCCCCTTGACAGTAGGAGGGGGTATTAAGAGCCTTGAGGAGATGCGGATGGTCCTTTTAGCGGGAGCCGAAAAGGTTTCTATTAACACGGCGGCCGTAAAAAATCCCAATCTCATCTACGAGGGGGCAAAGGCCTTCGGTAGCCAATCCATAGTGTTGGGAATGGATGTGCTTTATGTGGGGCAATCCGAGAGGATCCCTTCGGGGTATGAGGTTTGGATAAATGGTGGTAGAACCCCTACTGGAATTGATGCTTTATGGTGGGCAAAGGAAGCGGAAAGGCTTGGAGCGGGTGAGATATGCCTTAATTCCATTGATGCGGATGGGACTCAACAGGGGTATGAACTCCGTATAACGCGGATGATCTCCGAAAACGTCTCCATTCCGGTTGTGGCCTCAGGGGGAGCGGGGCATCCCGAGCATTTGTTCCAAGTGCTTACCGAAGGAAAAGCTGATGCAGCCTTAATAGCCTCCATGGTACACTATAACCAATACACCATTAAGGAGATAAAGGATTACCTGACCCAAAAAGGGGTAAAGGTGAGGAAGAGGTGGTAAAGTGCCGAAGATAAAGCCCTTTCGAGGATTGTTTTTTTCGGAAGAAGTAGAAATAAAAAAGGTCGTAACACCCCCTTATGATGTGATAACTCCTCGGATGAAAGAAGAGTTTTTAAAAAGAAGCCCTTTTAACGTGGTAAGGCTTATACTTCCCGAGGGCCCTGAGGAGGCCAAAAAGACGCTTTTGGCTTGGCTAAAAAAGGGGGTCCTTAAAAGGGAGGAGGAACCTTCTATTTATCCTTATAAACAGGTCTTTTCCTATGATGGTAAGACTTATACCCGATGGGGCTTTATCGCGTTAGTTGAGCTTGAAGATCAAGCCTTAAAGGAACACGAAAACACCATGGAAGAAGTCGTAAGTGAAAGATTTACTCTTTTAAAAATTACAGGAATCCAGACGGGGGAAATCTTTTCGCTTTATCAAGATGCAAAAGGCGAGATTGAAAAGACCTTTAAGGCTTTAGAAGGGGAAAAACCCAAATTTGAACTCACCGATGACGAAGGCGTCAAGCATCAACTGTGGACCCTGAAGGAACCTTCTCTTATTTCTTTTCTTCAGGAGAAATTACAAGAACAAAGGCTCTTAATAGCCGATGGCCATCATAGGCTTAAGGCAGCTAAGGCTTTAAGGAACTACTTAGGCATAAAGGACGAAGATTCCCCCTTTAACTACGTCTCCATGTACCTTACGGATCTTCTATCTGAGGGACTTTTGATATTACCGGTTCACCGGATCGTTTATGGAGTAGAAGAGACATCAATTATGAGAAAGATTCGAGAATTCTTTAAGGTCAAAGAGACCTCTTTCGATCTGGCCCTTGAGGCCCATAGGAAAGGAGAAGCACTTGTCCTTTTTTCTAAAAAGGGTAACCCAAAGCTTCTTTTCCCATTAAAGGACCTCCCCATCCCTCCCCATTTAGAAGGCGTTGATTCGGTGCTGGTGGACCAGCTCCTGCTTGAGGAAACAGGGGGGAAAATTAGTTTTACCAAGGATCGAGAAGAAGCCCTTAGAGCTCTTTGTGAAGGAGCGGATATGGTCTTCCTTTTAAGGGGCGTTAAGCGGGAAGTACTGGAAAGGGTGGTCGAGAAGGGAGAGATAATGCCCAAAAAGTCCACGTATTTTTACCCGAAGGTTCTGACGGGATTGGTCTTTTACCAACTTTTTGAGGCAGATTGTGAAGTGGACACTTGATGGGCTTTTCCAGGGAGAGATAAAGCTTTTTCAACCGAGTGATGGATACCGTTTCTCAATAGATGCTCCCATTTTAGCTTCTTTTGTGAAGGTTAAAAAGGGAGAAAAACTCATAGAGCTTGGTACAGGCAATGGAGTCATTCTGATCATTTTGGGGAAAAAATATCCGCACCTTGAAGAATTATGGGGGATTGAAATCCAAAGGGAACTTTTCGAACTTGCTCAAAAAAACATAAGCTTAAACGGTATTTCTGACAGAATAAGGGTGATTGAAGGAGATGTGAGGGAAATAGAACGTTACTTTTCTCCTCAAAGCTTCCAGGTGGTCATAAGTAATCCCCCTTATTACCCTACCTCTTCCGGTAGGATCAACCCTGAAGATAAAAAGGCCATGGCAAGACACGAGATCTTGGGGACAATCGAGGATTTTCTTAATGCCACCTCCTATTTGCTTAAGGAAAAAGGGCGGTGTTATTTTATCTATCCCCAAAAAAGGGCTGTAACCCTTCTGGTGGAGATGAGAAAAAGAAGGCTTGAACCAAAAAAAATAAGGTTCGTTCATCCGAAACCTAAAGAAGAGGCCAAGATGGTCTTAGTTGAAGGCATCAAAGGAGGAAAAGAGGGCCTTGTGGTAGAACCTCCTCTTTACATTTTCGATCAAAAGGGGTCTTATACCGAGGAGATGACCCCGATAATATTCAAGCTCAAGGAGGAAACAAATGAGAGGTAAATGGGTCTTACTTATACTGCTTTCATTAGGACTTTTTTCGTGCGCTCTTTTTAAAAAGGAAAAGCCCGAGGAAAGGAAGGCGGAACTCCAATGGGAAATGAGCCGTCCAAGGCCTGAAAGCCCAAGAAGCGCCACCACCTATACAACAAGGCCTTATGTGGCAATGCCGCCAAAAGGCATTGAGAAAAAAGAAGAGCTTATAGTTAAACCAACCGTACTACCTGGGCCTTTGAAATATAAACTGCTGATACTCTCCTTTGAAGATTCTCACCTGGAACACAAGTTCAGAGGGGTCGGACAGAGGGCTCAAGAACTATTACAAAAGGCCCTCCAAGAAACTCAATCCTGCCTACCCCTTAAGCCAGAAGAGCTCAAGGTCTCACCTCAGGTGGCTTCTCAAAACTTATGGGATTTGTGGAGGCTTTATGGCGTCCAGGGCTTAGTAAGAGGAAGGATAAAGGAAATCCTAAGGGGCGAAGATGCCCAGCAGATTTACTTATTGGTAAGGATCGAAGCGGAACTCATAGATACTGAAAGTACAAGACCCTTAAAACTCGCGTTCGGCCAAAGTACTGTCTCTTTTCCCATTTTTCAAGGAAAAGAAGGAAGTGAGAAGGCTCTGGAAAAGGCCTTAGATGAAGCCTTAAAACAGATAAGAGACGGTATCCTTTTGGGGCTTTCGAAGCTCGAATGGAGAACTTCGGTACTTATGGTAAAGGAAGGGGAAATCTACCTTAATGCGGGAAAAAACTCGGGGCTGAGAATCGGACAGGAATTAGAGGTTTATTCAGTTGGCCCTCAAATCCATCACCCAGTAACTGGAGAAGTTCTCGGCAGATCCCTCGGGCCAAAGAAAGCTTCTATTAAAATAACGGGTTTCTTAGGTATCGATAACGCTCAGGCCTCTCTGATTGAAGGTTCAGGCATCAGAGAAGGCGACGTGATTAAGCTAAAAGAGTAAACTTAAAAGCTACCACAGATCACCTTGGAGAGTTCCTTAGCTGTTGAGGCCACATGAGGGCCGTAAAGATGAGCAGTAGATTCATCAAAGGTTCCCACCACAAATACCATTCCTATCACCCTGTTGGTGGGATCAAGAACAGGTGAAGCCACGCTGCTGAACCTTGGATCCATCTCCTTTATATCTTCAGCATATCCTTCTTTGCGAAAGCGAGAAAGCTCCTCTTCAAGATTTACCCTTTCCGCCCAAAGTTTTAAGCGTTCGTCCTCCAAAAGGTCTCTTTTTCCTTCCTTATCTCCAAAGGCAAGCATTAATTTGCCAAGCGCCCCATAACTCAAGGGGAATCTATAACCCAAGGGAATGGTAATTTTTACTCCATCATCAGCATACTCTTTGGCCACCACATATATCTTTCCTTCCGAAATTTTGCCAAAAAAAGCAGTACACCCCGTTATCCGAGCAAGCTCCTTAAGAAATGGCTCCGCCTTGCGCCTGTAATCTAGGTTTTCAAGCACCTTTTCTCCCATGAAAATAAGAGCTGGACCAAGCGAATAGGCTTTAGTGGATGGATCCTTTTCTACAAGCCCAAATTCCCGCAAGGTGTTCAAAATATAATAAACCCGACTCTTATGAAACCCCAGATCACGAGCTATATCGGTAAGTTTTACCTTAAAATTAGGCCCCTTCGCCAAATACGAAAGGACCTTCCCCACTTGATAAACCGCTGGAACAGTCCTTTTCCCCACTCTTGTTCTCCTCGTAATACTTTTGTTCTAATTTACCCTCTTTTTCTTCGGAGGGCAAGTTCTTAAGGGAAAAGCGGAAGGGAAGTCAAAGCCGTAGTCTCTGGCCATCCCATCATTATGTTCATGTTTTGGACGGCTTGACCCGAGGCCCCTTTTGTTAGGTTATCAATTGCGGTGATGACTACGGCTCTTTTGTCTTTTACCCTAAGACCTATATCACAGAAATTGCTCCCTCTAACTTGAGAAGTGGAAGGGAAGCACCCTGGTTCAAGGACTCTTACAAAGGGCTCTTTCGAAAAGCGCTCGAGGTAAAGCTCATAAAGGTCTTTTTCGGTCATCGAGACCTTCAGGTTCACATATATGGTCGAGAGTATCCCTCGGTTAATGGGCAAAAGATGAGGGACAAAATCCAGTTGCGGTTTTTCTCCGAGGAGATTTTCAAGCTCTTGCTCCATTTCAGGTAAATGGCGATGTTCCAAAACTTGATAAGCTCGAAAGGATTCGGCCACCTCCGTGAACATCAGATCTTCCCTTACGCTTCTTCCGGCCCCACTTACCCCGCTTTTTGAGTCCGCTATGATCCTTCCTTCTATTAGCCTTTTCTCAGCCAACGGCAAAAGCCCCAATAAAACCGAGGTGGGATAACACCCGGGGTTCGCCACAAGCTGAGCATCTTTTATCTTATCCCTATAAAGCTCGGGCAACCCGTAAACGGCCTCTTTAAGAAGCTCAGGACAACTGTGAACACCATACCACCTCTGGTAAAGCTCCACGTCCTTGAGTCTAAAATCGGCGCTAAGGTCAATGACCCTTTTCCCATTTTGAATTAATGCCTTGGCCACCTCCATCGAGGTCTTATGGGGAAGGGCCAAAAAGTAAAGATCTGCCCTCTGAGAAATCGAAGGCAAATCCAATGGCTCAAGTTTAGGCAGCTTCAATCCCTTAAAACCCGGAAACACCTCCTCTAGGGATTTGCCCTTTTGCTTTTCGGCGGTTAAAAGGAGGATCTCTACTTTTGGATGATTACTCAAAAGCCTTATTAACTCCCCGCCTGTATAACCACTTGCCCCGATTATTCCTACTTTTAGGGAATCCATTCACCGTTTCGAATACTGGAACCGAGCCCGAGCGCCCCTTTGCCCGTACTTTTTCCTCTCTTTCTTTCTGGCGTCTCGGGTGAGTAAGCCAGCTTTCTTCAAAATCGTACGCAGGTCGGGGTTATAAGCCACAAGGGCTCTACTTATGCCATGCCTTATAGCCCCTGCTTGTCCCGAAATGCCTCCTCCTTTTACGTTTACAAGCACATCAAATTTCCCCAAGGTATCGGTGAGCCTAAACGGCTGAAGCACTATGAGCCGTAAAGTCTCTCGAGGAAAATAATTTTCAAAATCCCTCTTGTTTACGATAATACGGCCCTCTCCGGGCATTTTTAGCCAAACTCGCGCTATAGCCGTTTTTCTCTTACCCGTTCCATAAAACCGTTGTACTTCCATTTAAACCTCCTTTACTCCTCAAGGTTCAAAGGTTCGGGGTTTTGAGCCTTATGAGGATGATCAGGTCCCCTATATATTTTTAGCTTTTTCAAAAGCTTTCGTCCAAGACGGTTCTTAGGTAACATCCCCGCTACCGCAAGCCTTAATAACTCCTCGGGCTTACGGGAGAATAATTGCTGAGCGGTCTCAACCTTAATCCCTCCTGGATAACCCGAATGCCTAAAATAGAGCTTTTTATGCCACTTGGCACCCGTTAAACGTATCTTATCGGCGTTTACCACCACCACAAAATCCCCCACGTCAAGATGGGGGCTGAAGATCGGCTTATGTTTTCCTCGAAGAATTTTAGCTATTTGGGCCGCTAAGCGGCCTAAGACCTTACCTGTGGCGTCAACTAAGTACCATTTCCTTTGATTCCGTGCCTCTTCAGCTGTTAAATGAAAAGTCCTCACCTTTTCCTCCTTTAACTCAATACAAAAAGCCGGGCTTGAAACCCGACCTTTTAAGGATGTTTAATACATAAGACCCATACTTGTCAACAAGGAGAGATTCGAAATGGAGCTTAAGAAACTGGCCGATTTCCTTTTTGAACTGGGTATCCTCCAAAAAACCCCCCGAACGGGTTACCGGTTCCTCGGCTCTGGGGAACAATCGGTCGCCGAACATCTTTTCCGAACGGCTCTTATAGGCTACTGCCTTGCCAAGATGGAAGGAAATGCTGATATTTTTAAAACAGTCCTCATGTGCCTAGTGCACGATCTTCCGGAGTCTCGAACAGGTGATCAAAATTACGTTTATAAAAAATATGTCCAAGTTAAGGAAGAAAAAGCCTTGGAGGATGCCCTTAAAGGTACGGACTTAAGAGAGATCCTGGAGCTTTTTAAGGAATTCAAGGAAGGAGAAACGCTTGAGGCAAAACTTTCTCATGATGCGGATCAGATTGAATTGATCCTGGAACTTAAGGAACAAAAGGACTTGGGAAATCCTTATGCTGGGGAATGGTTAAAATATGCTTTAAAGAGGCTCAGGACCCAAACTGGATTTGAACTTGCAAAAGCCATCCTGGAACGCCATTATTGTGATTGGTGGTTTGATCAGGACGAAGAGAGTTGGTGGGTGGAGGGAAAGTAAGGCGTTATTTCGCAATCGGTGATATTCACGGGTGTTTGGAGTCCTTAGAGAGGCTTTTGGAGAAGATCCAACCACACCTTAACCCCCAAGAGGACATGTTGGTTTTTATCGGTGATTACGTAGACCGAGGGCCTGATCCTCGGGGGGTAGTGGAAAGGATCATAAGGTTAAAAAGGGAATATCCTCATGTGGTCTGTCTTTTGGGAAATCACGAAGACATGTTCCTTCGGTGGGTGAAAACTGGACAAGATCTTGACCTTTATCTTTACAACGGAGGAGGAGGGACCATTCGAAGTTATATGGAAGGTGGAAAGTTCAAATTACCGGAAGAACATCTCCAATTTTTCGAATCCCTTCTCCTATGGTATGAAACCGAACAATACCTTTTTGTTCATGCGGGATTGAGACCAGGTATACCCCTTGATAAACAGGACCCAATGGACCTTCTTTGGATAAGGGGCGAATTCATCATGTCAAAACAGGATTTCGGAAAGATCGTGGTCTTTGGCCATACTCCCTTGAGGCAAGTCCTCATAATGGAAAATAAGATTGGAATCGATACCGGTGCGGTTTACGGGGGGCAACTTACCTGTGTGGAGCTTCCTGCCTTGAAAATTTACTCGGTTCCCGGCTGGGAAGGCTTTGGCCTTTTTGTGTAGAAGTCGAAAATGGCCAAGCTAAAGGCCACGATCACCGGAGCAGCCACAACCCCCAAAATGCCGAAGGCCTTTATACCCCCCAAAATGGCGAAAAATAAAAGCAAAGGATGAACCTTTACCCTTTCGCTTATGAAAATGGGCCTCAAGAGATTATCAACGGTACTTACCACCAAAACCCCCCAACCTGCCAGGAATAGGGCTTTCCACAATTCTCCCTGACCAAAAAAAAGCCACAACGAAGCAGGTACCCATACAAGATAAGCCCCTACTACCGGAAGAAGCGAAAGAAGGGCCATCACACTTCCCCATAATATAGGAGAAGGCAAACCTACTATCCAAAATCCGATCCCTCCAAGTGAGCCTTGGACCATCGCTACAAGCACGTTTCCATAAAGGCTTGCGATTATCATCTCGTGAATACGTCGGATCAGTTCCTCTTTCTCCCCTTTCTCTAAAGGCAAAACCTCTTTAAGTTTTTCCAGTAATAAATCCCCATCCCTTAAAAGGTAAAAAATGGCCACGAGCATGACCAAAAACTGCACCACCCCCAGAGAGACCTTCTTTACCAATAGGGTCGTTTGAGAGGCCAAAAATCGGGTGATTTTTTGGCCCAAGATCAGAAGGGCATCTTCAAGCTGGAGAGGTTGATTTCCGTTGGAGAGGAGTTCAAGAAGCCTTTGGATTAGTTTTGAATCTTCGAGTT
>OGCH01001105.1_pt1 | contig 11059 bp, 9 predicted proteins | sample 1570111 | NCBI WGS metagenome assembly OGCH01 (sample SAMN03436243, study PRJEB24508) | hot springs metagenome | biome: Desert Springs; feature: Hot Springs; material: Water | place: USA: Great Boiling Spring, Nevada | collected 2008-12-01 | depth 0 m m
AGGTTTTGTCAATAAAAAGAGCTCCTAAAGAAAGAGGGCCAGCTAAAGCACCTCTTCCAGCCTCATCAATACTTACAAAATTTTTATATTTTTTTAAAAAATTTTTTTCAACACTCCAATCTTTTTTATTTTTGATTCCTTTTGATAAAATTTTTATGAAATGAAATTCGTCCATCTTCATGTACATTCTCATTATAGCCTACTTGACGGTTTGGGCAAAATAGATGAGTTACTTCAAAGAGCTAAGGAACTTGGCTATTCTGCTTTGGCTTTAACTGATCATGGAAATCTTTATGGGGCTATTGAGTTTTATAAAAAAGCTAAAAGTTTAGATATTAAACCAATTATAGGCGTTGAGCTTTATGTAGCTAAAAGATCAAGATTTGATAAAACACCAAAAATTGACTCAAAAAGTTATCATCTTACAGTTTTAGCAGAAAATGAAAAAGGATATAAAAATTTAATTAAGCTCGTTAGCAAAGCTTATCTTGAAGGTTTTTACTATAAACCAAGAGTTGATAAAGACCTTTTGAGAGAATATAGCGAAGGATTAATTGTTCTCTCTGGTTGTCCCAATGGTGAAATTCCTCGGCTTATTTTAGAAGGAAATTATGATTTGGCTAAAAAGAAAGTTTTTGAATATATAGAAATTTTTGGTAAAGACAATTTTTTTATTGAAATTAACTACCATCCCAATTTAGAAGATGCAAAAAAACTTAAGAAAGCTTTAATAGATATTGCTAAAGAAACAAATCTTAAAATGGTAGCTACTTATGATGTTCATTACGTTTATCCTGAAGATAGAGAAATTCATGATATATTTTTAGCTATTCAACAAGGAAAAGATATTGAAGAAGAAGATAGGCTTTCTATGAAAGAAGATGATTTTTCTTTAGTTGATGAAAAAAGAATTTATGAACTTTACGGAGATATCGAATCCGCCATTTTAAATACTTTAGAAATAGCTGAAAGAATAAATTTGGAAATAGAACTAGGAAAACATCAATATCCTATTTTTCCTTTATCACCAGGGATAACAGAAGATGAATATTTGAAAAAATTATCTTATGAGGGTCTTAAAAAAAGAGGTTTAGAGAATAATCAAAAAGCTATAGAGAGAATGAATTATGAGTTGGAGATTATTAAAAAAACAGGCTTTTCTGGATATTTTTTAATAGTTCAAGATGTTGTTAATTTTGCTAAAAAAGAAGGAATTTTAATTGGTCCAGGAAGAGGTTCAGCAGCAGGAAGTTTGGTTTCTTATCTCTTGGGGATTACCGAAATTAATCCTTTAAAGTACGATTTAATTTTTGAAAGATTTTTAAATCCTGAAAGATTAGAAGCACCAGATATTGATATTGATGTAAGTGACATTAAAAGAGATCTAATTTTTGAATATTTGAAAAAAAAATATGGTGAAAATAGTTTTGCTCAAATAATTACTTTTGGAAAAATGGCCTCAAGAGCAGCGGTTAGAGACATTGGTAGAGCCTTAGGTTTTTCATTTTCTTTTGTTGATAAACTAGCTCGCCTTATTCCTCCAAATATGAGTTTAAGCGAAGCAGAAAACTTAAGCGATATTCAAAAAATTATTAAAGATGAACCTAAGTATAGAACAATTTTAGAATATGCTAAAAGAGTAGAAAAGGTTGTTAGACATGTTTCGGTTCATGCTTCAGGTGTTGTCATTACACCAGGAGATATTTTAGAAATTTTACCACTTCAATTTGCTCCTCAAGAAACTTCAAGAATAATTACACAATACGATATGAATGCTATTTCACATTTGGGGCTTTTAAAAATGGATTTTCTTGGCTTGAGAACTCTTTCTATCATTGAAGACACACTTAAAATAATAAAAGAAAGACATGGTAAAGAAATAAATTTTGAAAAATTAAATGAAGATAATTTTGAAGAAGAAGTTAAAGGAATTTATGGAGAAGGTAAAACAGTTGGTATTTTTCAAGTAGAAGGCAAGGGAATGACAGAGGCTTTAAAGCAAATAAAACCAAAAAACTTAGAAGAACTTTCTGCTGTTTTAGCTCTTTATAGACCAGGACCTGTTAAGCTTATTCCCAATTATGTAAAAAGAAAATATGGAAAAGAACCAATTGAATATCTTCATCCTCTTTTAGAACCAATTCTTTCTGTAACTTATGGGATTTTAGTTTATCAAGAACAACTTATGAGAATTGCTACAGATTTAGCTGGATTTACTTTAGGAGAAGCAGATGTTTTAAGAAAAGCTGTTGGTAAAAAGAAAGTTGACTTGCTACAATCTCTTAAAACAAAACTAATTGAAGGAATGGTAAAGAATGGAATTTCTGAAAATTTAGCTCAAAAAATTTGGGATTGGATAGAACCATTTGGACAATATGGTTTTAACAAAAGTCATTCAATTTCTTATTCTTATGTTTCTTATATTACCGCTTATCTTAAAGCTTATTACCCATTGGAGTTTATTAATGCTTGTCTTATTCATGAAGGTCATAACGTAGAAAGAATATATGTTTATCTAGAGGAAGCTAAAAAATATGGTTTTAAAGTTTTAGCTCCAGATATTAATGAAAGTGATTTTTACTTTAAAATTGTAAGTGATGACACCATTCGCTTTGGTCTTGGAAGTATTAAGAATGTAGGAAAACCCCTTGTTGAAGCTATTTTAGAAGAAAGAAAAATCAACGGACCATTTAAATCACTGTCAGATTTCTTTTCAAGAATAAAACATAAGGATTTAAATAAAAAATCTATCGAAAGCTTAATTAAAGCAGGTGTTTTTGATAGATTTGGAAAAAGAGAAGTTTTTATAAGTAATTTAGAAAAAATTTTGGATTATGCTAGTAAAGTTAAAAATTTTACTTTAACTAAAAGTTTGTTTGGAAATAGAAACTCCGATTTAGTTTTTTCATCATCTACCCCTATTTCTAAAATAGAAATTTATAAATATGAAAAAGAACTTTTAGGAATTTATCTTTCAGGACACCCCTTTGAGGATTTTGAAAAAATTTTAAGAGGAAAAGTAAAGAAAATAAGTGATGTTTTAAATTATGGAGAAAATATTAAAATATCCTTAGCTGGTGTTTTAAACAACGTTGAAAGAAAGATAAATAAAGATAAAAAACCATTTGCTTATCTTGAACTTGAAGATCTTTCCGGTAGAATAGAAGTTTTTCTTCCTCCCGAAGTTTATGAAAATTATTTTGAAATTTTAAGAGAAGGAGATATTTATTTTATTGTTGGAGAAACAAGAAAAAAAGAAAAAATATACATTATAGCGGATCTCATTCAAAATATCACTGATCTTAAAAAAATTAAAAATTTAAACCCAACTTTCATATGAAAACTAGGCTTTTTATTGCTCTTCCGCTTACTTATGGTCTTAAAAAAAAGATTGCTTTTCTGGAGAAAGATTTAGAAAAAGAGATAGGTTTTAAAATTAATTGGATTAAATTAGAAAATCTACATCTGACTTTAATTTTTTTAGGATATGTAAGCTTTGAAGATTTTTTAAAAATAGAAGAAATTTTTAAAACCTTCCCTTGGGGCAAAAGGAATTTAATGAGAGAATTTAACTTAAAAATTAAAAAATTAGATTTTGGACCACCAGGAAAAGAATCAATGATTTGGCTTTACGTAGAAAAAGAAAAGAGACTTGAAGATCTTAAAAAAGAATTTGAAGTAAAACTTGAAGAATTTAAAGTTGATTATAAAAGAGAAGAAAGAAATTTTTTGCCTCATATTAACCTTTGTCGTTTAAAAAGAAAAAGAATAAATAAAGAAATAAAAAAAGACCTCAATTGGAATGTTGTTTTTAATGAAATTGTTCTTTATGAATCTATTCTAAAAAGGGAGGGTGCGGAGTATGAAGAAAAAAATAAAATAAGGCTTATTTCTGAAAGCGATATGATATAATTTAATTAAAAGCCCGGGTGGCGGAAATGGTAGACGCGGCAGACTCAAAATCTGCTGGCCGTTAAGGCCTTGTGGGTTCGAGTCCCACCCCGGGCACTATTTTTTAAAAACTAGTTTTTTGTTATAATTAATTAAGCGAATTTTTAATTTTTTTAAAAAATGCCAACAATCAATCAACTTATAAGAAAAGGAAGAGAGAAAAGAAAATATAAAGTAAAAGCAGCAGCTCTGCTTTACTCTTATAATTCTCTTAAAAGAAAGATTTATTATGCTCCTTCTCCTTTTAAAAAAGGAGTTTGTGTTAGAGTTTATACTATGACACCCAAAAAACCTAATTCAGCTTTAAGAAAAGTAGCTAAAGTAAGGCTTTCTAACGGTATTGAAGTCACTGCTTATATTCCTGGTATTGGTCATAATCTTCAAGAGCACTCAATTGTTTTAGTAAGAGGAGGAAGGGTTAAAGATCTTCCTGGTGTTAGATATCATATTGTTAGAGGTGTTTATGATGCTGCTGGGGTTGAAGGAAGAAGACAAGGTCGCTCTCTTTACGGAGCTAAAAAACCTAAAGAATAATGCCCAGAAGAAGAGTAAAAATTGAAAGACATTGGCAACCAGATCCTGTTTATAATAGTGTTTTAGTATCAAGATTTATAAATAATCTTATGAAAGATGGTAAAAAAACTAAAGCACAAAAAATTTTTTATAAAGCTATGGAAATTATTGAAAAAAAGACAAACGAGGAACCATTAAAAGTTTTTCAGCAAGCTCTTAAAAACGTAGCTCCTCTTTTAGAAGTTTGGCCAAGAAGAGTAGGTGGTGCTACATTTTTAGTACCAAGATCAGTAAGAACAGAAAGAAGAATTTCTAAATCTATTAAGTGGATAATTGAAGCAGCGAGAAACAAAAAAGGAAAACCTATGTTTGAAAAATTAGCTGAAGAAATCATTTTAGCAGCTAATGAAGAAGGAGAAGCTTATAAGAGAAAAATAGAAATGCATAAATTAGCGGAAGCCAATAAGGCCTTTGCTCATTTTGGTTGGTGGAATCGAAAAAAGCCTCCACAAGAATAAGGTCATAGTTATATGTTTTTGATTTTTAAATGCCACGTCTTTATTCTATTGAAAAAACAAGAAATATAGGAATTATCGCTCATATTGATGCTGGAAAGACAACAACTACAGAGAGAATTTTGTACTATACTGGAATTTCACATAAGATTGGCGAAGTTCATGAGGGTACTACGGTAACTGACTGGATGATCCAAGAAAGAGAAAGGGGAATTACTATTACTGCTGCTGCGGTAACATGCTTTTGGACGCAAAGTTATTTAAAACAAGCAGAAACAAGAGAAGAAAGAATTAAGGGAGAATACAAAATAAACATTATTGATACCCCAGGACATATAGATTTTACTGCTGAAGTAGAAAGATCTTTAAGAGTTTTAGATGGAGCTGTAGTTTTATTTGATGCTGTTCAAGGAGTTGAAGCTCAGTCAGAAACAGTTTGGCATCAAGCTGATAAATATAAAGTACCAAGAATTTGTTTTATTAATAAAATGGATAAAATTGGAGCTGATTTCGAAGATGCTTTAAATTCAATCTATGAAAAACTTACAAAAAATGCTGTTCCTGTATGTATACCTATAGGTAAAGAAGAAAATTTTAAAGGTGTAATAGATTTAATTACTATGAAAGAGGTTTATTTTGAAGGAGAAAAGGGAGAAAAAGTAGTTTATAAAGAAATTGATCCTTCTTTGGAAAGCTATGCTAAAAAATGGAGAAACCATATGTTAGAAAAATTAGCCGAAAGTGATGAAATTTTTATGGATAAATATTTTTCTGGAGAATTTAATGAAGATGATATTAGAAAAGCTATAAGAAGAGCCTGTATTAATTATCTTTTTATTCCTGTTTATTGTGGTTCTGCTTTAGATAACAAGGGTGTTCAGCTTGTTTTAGATGGTGTGGTTGATTTTCTACCTTCTCCAATTGATTTACCTCCAGCCAAAGGCATCAATCCAATTACAGGTAGCGAAGAAATAAGAAAAGCTGATGATAATGAACCACTTTCCGCTCTTATTTTTAAAATTATGGTTGATCCTCATGTTGGTACTCTTTCTTATTTTAGAATCTACTCAGGAACTTTGAAATCAGGTATAACAGTTTTAAATACTTCCAATGGAGAAACTTATAGAATAGGAAGAATAGCCAGGATGCATGCCAATCATCGTGAAGAAGTTGAAGAAATGTTTGCAGGAGATATAGGAGCAATTGTTGGAGGAAAGGATTTAAAAACAGGAGATACTATTTGTGATCCTAAATACCCTATTATGTTTGAAAAAATACAATTTGCTGAACCTGTGGTTTGGATGAAGATTGAGCCTAAGACAAAAGCTGATCAAGAAAAAATGGGTTTAGCCCTTAAAGCTTTAACCGATGAAGATCCAACCTTTAGAGTAACTGTTAATCAAGAAACGGGAGATACTTTAATCGGTGGGATGGGAGAACTTCAGCTTGAAATTATGGTTGATAGGTTAAAAAGAGAATTTAAAGTAGATGTTAATTTAGGTAAACCCCAAGTTGCTTATAAAGAAACTATTACGCAGGTTGTGGAAAGAGTTGAAGGTAAATACATAAGACAAAGTGGTGGTCGAGGACAATATGGACATGTTATTGTGAGACTAGAACCTCTTGAAAGAGGAAAGGGTTTTGAATTTGTTAATGCTATTAAAGGTGGCATTATCCCCGATAATTTTATTCCTGCTGTGGAAAAGGGAATTAAAGAAGCTATGGAAAAAGGAGTTATTGCTGGTTATCCAGTAACAGACATAAGGGTAATTTTGTATGATGGTTCTTATCATGAAGTTGACTCCTCTGATATTGCTTTTAAAATTGCTGGTGCCATTGCTCTTCAAGAAGGAGTTAAACAAGGAAACCCTGTTATTCTTGAACCAATAATGAAAGTAGAAGTAACTGTTCCTTCAGAATTTGTTGGTGATGTTACCGGTGATCTTTCATCTCGAAGAGCTCGAATTGAAGAGGTTATTGACGAAGAAAGAGTTAAAATTATTAATGCTAAAGTACCCTTAGCAGAAATGTTTGGATATGTTACTGTTTTAAGATCTTTAACTCAAGGAAGAGGATCTTTTTATATGGAATTTTCACATTACGAAATAGTACCACCACAAATCAAAGAAGAAATCCTTCGTATGAGAAATAATGTTAAAATCTAAAGCCCAACTTCTTTTGGAGGTTGTTTTAATTTTAGGATTAATAACTATTATCCTTGGTATTTTCGCCTCAGCTCTTGTTCTTTCTTTTAATGCTCTTCGTTATAGTACTATAAGTCAAGATATTACTATCTATGGCTTTGAAAAATATAAAAACGCTCTTTTTGATATTGCTCAAAGAGATTTTAATTCTTTAAACACGCTTTCAACTACAACAGATTATTTTTTAACTTCAACAGTTTTTGGTTGGCAAATTGTTTCTGGTAAAGAAAGAGTTAAGTCCGGTACAGAAGAGTATTTCTTTAGTTTTAGAATTGATAATTTTCAAAATGATATTAATGTAAAATTAATAAAAGTAACCGGAGAATCTCAAAATATTATTTTTAACGATTATTTTCTTCTTCCTAAACTTAATGTCAACTTTTAAAAAAGCATTAACCCTTCTTGAAGTAGTTGTTTTTTTAGGTGTTTTTTCGATTGTAGGACTTATTGTTTTTCCTCTTCTTATTAATACTTTGAATTTTTATCAAGGAAGCGTTGGAGAAATAGATGTTTCTCGTGAAGCAAGAAATTTAATACTTACTTTTCAAAAGGAAGTTTATAAAAGTAAAAATATAAATTTTATCACCGACTATGAACTTCTTTTCGAAAAATTCAATGGAAATAAATCTATTCTTTTTCGAACCTCTCCTGTTTTTTTAAATTTTGAATCTTCTACCTTAGAAGGAATGATAAGCAATGTTAGAATAGGTTCAATAAGTTTGAAGGGAGAAAATTATTCTGTAAGTTTTGTAAATTCTTCGTCTTGTGCTATTTCTTCTAGTACTTCGATAACATCTCTCTATGCTTTTTCAGGTTATGCTTGGTCACCTAATATTGGTTGGATAAGTTTTAGAAATTCTCCAGGAGAAAGTATTATTTATGGAGTTTGTTTAAGTTCAACTACTGAACCAGAACTTAGAGGTTATGCTTATAATGATGTTGTAGGTTTTATAGTTTTTAATTGTTTAGAATTAGGCACTTGTTCTTCAAGTAATTTTAAAGTTAAGTTGTATGAAGGAAAATATTTACAAGGTTTTGCTTGGAATGATGTTTTAGGATGGTTATTTTTTGATGGAAATCGTGGGCAAGTTTATTTAGCTGAGTTGGACAATAATTACAATTTAAAAAGAATTTCCCGAGTTGTTGATAGAAGAATTAATGTTAAAAACCTAAGTTTTCAAAAATTAAATGGTTCTTATAAAACCCTTTTTACTTTAAGTGATGAAACTAATAAAAAAGAAGTTAGTTATGAAACAGCTATTAGTTTGCCTTTTAAATAAATGAAAAAAGGACAAGTTTTATTAGGTTTTTTAGGAATTATCTTGATTTTTTTTGGTTTTTTAGTTATAATGTTATTAAATTATCTTTCTTTTTCTTACAATTTAGCCTTCATTTTTCAAAAAAACATTTCTTTAAAATCTTTAGAAATAAGTGGTTTGCGTTATGCCTTATATAGAATTAATCAAGATAGGGATTTCACTACTACTTCAATGCAAATAAACTTACCGCAAGGTTACGTTAATATTTCTATTACTACTACTTCTTTAAGTTCTAATTTAAGACTTATTTCTTTAACTTCAACTCTTACTTCAACTGCTATCTCTAAAAATCTTTTTGCTACCGCTACTATTGATGTAAGTTCACCAAGTTCAACTATTTTAAATTTAGAAGTGTCGGATTAGGGCAGGTGGCGGAATAGGAAGACGCGCAAGGTTCAGGGCCTTGTGGCTAAAGCCGTGAGGGTTCGAATCCCTCCCTGCCCACGGAGGTTAAGTTAAAAAATAATTATAATGGTTACCGATATTCATCAAGTTGAAGAAATAAAAAGAGAAGAATTTAAATTAAGAAGAAAAGAAAAAAAGGAAGAAAAGAAATACTTCGGGACTTTAAAAATTATACCCTTAGGAGGTTTAGAGGAGGTAGGAAGGAATTTAACGGCTTTTGAGTTTAATGGTAAAGAAATTCTTATTGTTGATATAGGTTTAGGTTATCCATTTTTTGAAGAAATGCCAGGTGTTGACTTTTTAATTCCTAATGTTGAATATTTAGAAAAAAACAAAGAAAAAATAGTAGGCATTGTTATCACTCATGGGCACTATGATCATATTGGAGCTATTCCTTATCTTATTGATAAATTAGGTAATCCTCCTATTTATGCCACGCCACTTTCAAAAGGAATTATTTTAAAAAGACAAGAAGATTTTCCTTCTGCTCCAAAATTGGAAGTTATAGAATTTAAAAAAGATATTTATAAACCATTAAGAATTGGTTCTTTTGTTATTGATTATTTCCATGTTAATCATAATATTCCTGACTCTGTAGGGCTTTTTATTCAAACCCCTGTTGGCAATATTATGCACACTGGTGATTTCAAAATAGATTTTACTCCTTTTTTTGATAAACCAGCTGACCTTTCAAGGATTGTTAAACTTTCTCTAAGAGGTGTAAGGCTTTTAATGATAGATTCAACCAACTCATATCAACCAGGTTTTGTTATTTCAGAAAGAAAAATTATGGAAACATTAGAAGAAATTTTTAGAAAAGCCAATGGAAGAATCATTGCTGTTACTTTTGCTTCACTTTTAGAAAGAATCCAACAACTTATTTATCTTTCAGCTATTTATGGAAGAAAAGTTGTTGTTGATGGACACACCATGAGAATGAATGTTGAAGTAGCTAGAAACCTAAGATATCTTCAAATGCCTAAAGGAACAATTATTAAACCAGAAGAATCATTTAAACTTAAACCTCACCAATTAACTATTATTTGTACAGGTTCTCAAGCTGAAGAAGGTTCAGCCTTAATGAGAATTGTCAACGGTGAGCACCGTTATTTCAAGCTCATAAAAGATGATACTGTTATTTTTTCATCTTCAATTATTCCTGGTAATGAAAGAATTGTTCAAGAATTAAAAGATGATATTTTAAAACAAGGAGCTAAGGTTGTTCATTATCAGATGATGGATATTCATGCTTCTGGACACGCTTTTTCTGAAGAAGTAAAGCTTTTTATTAGTTTAGTTAAACCAGAATATGTAATGCCCATTCATGGTCATTATTTTATGCTTAAAGCTGTTGAGGAAATAGCTATTAACTTAGGCATATCTCAAGAAAAAATTATTATTGCGCAAAACGGTGATGTGATTAAAATGGTTCCAGAGAAAATATTTAAAACTGATGAAAAAGTACCAGCTCACACGGTTTATGTTGATGGTTTAGGAATGGGTTCAGTTGAAAGCATTATTTTGAGAGATAGGAAAAATTTAGCTAAAGAAGGTATGTTTGTTATTATAGTTACTATTGATAGCCAAACTGGAGAAATCAGAAAAAATCCAGAAATTATCTTTAAAGGTTTTGTGTATTCTAAAGAATCGAATAAAGAATTAATCCAAGAACTTTCACAACTCATAAAGAAAATTGTTAAGAGAAACATAAAATTTTTAGGAGAAGAAGCTCCTTTAATTCAAGAAGAACAAATTAAATATCATTTAAGAGAAGAAATAGCTGATTTTCTTTATCACAAAACAGGTGGAAGACCGATGATTTTACCTGTAGTGATAAAAATTTAAAAATGAAGGAAAGAAAAAAATATGAAGTTATTAAAGCGCTTTCAGAAATTATGCAAAAATTTAATATTTTTAGAGACATACTTTTTACTATTGTTGATGTAAAACTTCCTAAAAAAGGTGGTTATTTAAGAGTTTATCTTAGCGTTTTTCCCGAAGAAAAAAGAAACGAATTTATTTCCTATTTTCAAAAAATAAGTTCTACTCTTAAAAATGAGCTAAAAAGAGAAGTTTATTTAAGACATTTACCTTCTAAAATAGTTTTTTATACTTCTAAAGAATTTAAGGAAGCGGAAAGGGTTTATAAAAT
>OGCH01001110.1_pt1 | contig 11024 bp, 8 predicted proteins | sample 1570111 | NCBI WGS metagenome assembly OGCH01 (sample SAMN03436243, study PRJEB24508) | hot springs metagenome | biome: Desert Springs; feature: Hot Springs; material: Water | place: USA: Great Boiling Spring, Nevada | collected 2008-12-01 | depth 0 m m
GTGTATTTCGGAGCTCTTTCTGCTGTTCTGTTAAAAATTGCAACAAAACTTTTTGCAATATGACGTCAACGGCTGTTGTTGGCTCGTCAGCGAAGATAATATTTGGTTTAAGTTGAAGTGCCAATGCAACTACTATTCTCTGTCTCATGCCTCCACTGAGTTGGTGTGGGAATGCTTTTAAAACATCTTTTCTTAAACCCATAGTACTTATGTATTCTTCAGCAATTTTGTAAGCTTCTTCCTTGCTTATTTTAAGATGTTTACATAGAACTTCCGAGAAATGATCACCAATCCTCATAAACGGATTTAAGACGTTCATAGAATTTTGAGGAATATAAGCTACATTCTTCCACCATATATTCTCTCTCCTATAATCCTCTGTAACAGATAGGATGTCAATATAATAACTATTCGCGACTTCTAGTATGACTTTTCCCTTAGCTGTTAAAGGAGGATCCATAAATCCATAGAGAACTTTTATAAGTGTGGATTTACCACAGCCAGACTCGCCGGCTATACCTATTATTTCATTTCTTTGTAACTCAATAGAAACATTATTCACCGCTTTAATAGAAATTTCTGGGGATATCACATATTCCCCATACACATCGACAGCCTTCAAAGCTGCATTAGTTTTGACAGACATCACCCACCACCCCTCAGTCGTGGGTTCAAGTATGCTGACACACTCACTGATATTAGATATAATCCTACGAAAATCAGCACCAAGAGCACTACTGGTGGCAGGACCCACCACCACAATCCCCTGAATACGGCGCCATAGTTAAGGATCCAATATATCATCGTTCCTAGAGTGTCTTCTGATAAGATTGATAATCCGAATATCGCTAATGCTGTTTCCATCCCGATCGCCCATATAATAGTGTTTATGAAGTTTGTCAAATGCCACCCCAATATATATGGCATGACCTCGTAGAGTAGTATGTTGAAGAAGCTGATACCACTATATGACGCTATTGTAACAAAATCTCTATTCACAACAGATAAGGCTATTGACCGTACGTTTCTAGCGGGCCAAGCCCATGCGATTATTGATAAAATGATCGGTATCGTATAAATACTCATGGATTGTTTCAAAGCTAAAGCAAATATAATCAATATAGGTAGTCCTGGCATCACTATGAAGGGATCTATCAAGAGAATCAACGCTTGCTCTAATCTCCCACGCAAGGTTCCTGCGAATAAGCCCACCAGCAACCCTATATGTGACCCAATCAGAGCAGTAAATAATCCAATATACAATGAGTTGGTCAGCGCGTTTGTCGTTGCCCAAAAAACTGGTCTTCCATTAGTTGTAGTACCTAAAACTAAATCTATGGACATTAACTGAGGCGGTTTATCTTTAGGATACGTGTACCACTGTCTATGGTTTTGTGGTGAAATTAGTGACATTACTGATAGAGCGGCTAAGAAAAAGATGATGATGAGACCAAGTTTAAATCTCTTATAATTTAGTAAAAATTTGACGGTTCTTATGACTGGTTTGGTTTTTTCCATTTCATCTTACCTCGCGAATCTTATCCTAGGATCAACAAGATAGTATACAACAGTATCGAGGAAAAAAGTAGAGAGTGCTACCCCTACTACGGAAAGTGATAGTATTGTAAACGCAATCGGGTAATCTCCAATAATTATCGCTTGATACAAAAGTGATCCAAGTCCAGGATAAGCGAAGATATATTCCGTTACTAGGGCTCCGCTGAATATAGCGCCAAGCGCGAGTGATAGTGCAGTAATCTGTGGAATCATTATACTCCTTAGCACATATTTGCTTCTAATTTTTCCCATACTTACTCCTCTGAGCTTCGCATAAACGACATAATCCTCGGTCATCGTTGCTAAGGACAATGTCCTAGAACTTATGAACCACCATCCTAATGCACTTATGACAATGATTGAGAGGGCTGGAGCTGATGCTGTCTTTAGGATATGGAAAGTAACTTCTACTAACTCATTAATAGAAGTTATTTCAATTGGAGGTATAGTAGCAGGGCTTAGAGAAAAAATTGGAATTAAGTATGCAAAGATGTAAATTAATGCGAGTGAGAAGATATAGTAGGGTATGGGGTAAAGTATTAAAGCTATATTTTCAAGGAGTGTTCCAAAAGCCTTCTTCTTAGAAAAACTCACTATGACTCCTAAAATGTTTCCTAACATCCATGCTACAGCAGTTGCAAAAAGTGGTAGACCCACGGTCCAAGGCAAATATCTTAAAACGATTTCACGTGCGGGGCTCGGGAATACGATGAAGGAAGATCCAAAGTCAAGTGTGAAGAACCTTAGTAGATATATTACATACTGGTCCAGCGGCGAACCTGACAACCCGAACAACTCGTAAAGCACTTGCCGCATTTGCATGTATTCCTCAGGATCTAACCTCTGCCCTAGCTGAGCAATGGCATTAAGCATTGCATCCACAGCACTCGTTGGGATCGCTCTAATTAGGAGGTAACTTATATTGAAGGCGAGAAAAAGCGTTATTAACAACGTTAAGACCCTGTTTATCAAATGTCTGACATAAGGTCGCAATTATCGCCCCCCAATAACGATTTTATGATACTGTCTAATAAACGTTCCCCCTAACATTAGATTTGACAAATAAAAGTGTTGTGACCATTAACACACGAGTCTCGTTGTGATAGAGTAACTTCTTTAACGGCTGCGGTCGTATCGGCGTTGAACCTGCTTTTTCCCTAAAGATCAATCTTGTCCAAACCGTCACTCTTTTCCTGTTCTCTAACTAATAATAAGGGTGAGTAAGATCTTTTCGTGTGTCTGTTGTGTTGTGCCTTTTTGAAAAATCGCTAAGGACATCTCCTTTACATCATTCTTGACCATGGTAACCCCGTGCAAGTTCAAAGATGAGCCAAAACTTACGGGAGGCGGTACGCCAGGAGTCTCCCAGCGCCCCTATATCTTAGCATCATAGCGATATTCGCGGAGTAGGAATGTTTTTAAGCATCTTTAAACTGTTGAGCAGCAAAATATATAAGTCAGTACTATTTATTTCTAGAGTCGCGCAGCAGGGGAAAAAAAATGAGATGTGAGTCAATATTACCCCAGAAAGTATGCAGCATGATTGCTGTCGCCCTTCTGGCCTCAATGATGATATTGTCCATACCGGTTGTTGTCCACGCACAACCCCCACTACCACCAGGTGTGGTTAGAGGTGATGTATATATCGCGGAGAATCACTGGGGTCGTTTCCTCGACCCATATCATTTTAACTGGCTTGTACCCGGAGTACCAGTAGGTTATGGCTATGGCCACGCGTGCGCGGGGTTCCTCTGGTTTTATAACACTACCACAGGGAGACTTATTCCATGGGTCGCTGCTGTAGAACCTGAATATTCTAAGGATTACAGTAAAATGAAGGTTTACATTAGAAAGGGAGTAACTTGGAGTGACGGAGTGCAATATACTGCTGACGACTTGGTGTTTCAGGTTAATTTAATCAAAGAGAATTCCAAGCTAGCTTGGCATGCTATTCTTGCTAGGTGGGTCAAAGATATTCACAAGATAGATGATTATACTGTCGAATTTGAGCTAACTTCACCTAACACAAGGTTCCACTATTACCTGACCTCGCAATTAGGAATGCCACTCTTACCGAAGCACGTATTCGAAGAAGTCATAAAGAAGGGAGAAGATATCACAAGATTTAAGTTCTATCCGCCGCTATGTTTGGGGGCGTACGTGCTTAAAGATGTGGATCCAGCCGGATACTGGTTCATTTGGGAGAGGAATGAGAATTGGTGGGCTACGAAGCTTTATGGTATTAAGCCGGGACCAAAATATGTTCTGTTCATACACTATGGCCCTGATGAGAAGGAGGCTCTAGCTTGGAGAAAATTCGAGCTAGACTCTGTGAGAACTTGGCTTCCTGAGGTATTTGAGACCGTTTACAAAGATCCAGAAGTTGTTAAATACTTAGGAGGCTTCTATGGTGCTAAAGCACCATACGCATGGCCTTACGACGCATGCAAGAAAGGGCCTGTATTTAATGTTCTAAAGTCTCCCTACGATAATAGTGAAGTAAGATGGGCGCTAACATACGCGCTTGATATTCGTGAAGCCATAGAAGCGTTCACAGGTATTGATGGCTCAAAACCCGTGCCGTCTCCCTTCCCCATCATTCCATACCCCAAGAGCGTGGAAATATATATCAAACCGTTGGAACCTGAGCTCGCAAAATATGGGTATGACGCAGGTCTGGGATGGTTTAAGCAAAACCTCGCTAGGGCGGAAGAGCTTTTAACTAAGAATGGATTTAAGAGAGGCCCCGACGGCAAATGGTATCTACCATCCGGCGAAAAATGGGTCATAAATATAATGACATTTGCGGAAATAGAACTCGAGTCGCAAAGACTCGCGTTTATAGTCGCAGAGCAGTGGAGAAGATTTGGGATCGAAACGAATGTAGAACCAGTAGCACCTGGCCCATTCGATTCGAGATTGACTAGGGGAGAATGGGAAGTAGTCACATACTTCCCCTCATGTAACTTCTTACCGGTCGACTTAGGAGACATTCTACCGAGATGGCATAGTAAGTATTGTAATCCGGAACTACCTGGCCTCGCATGGCTTACATACAGTAATTGGGCTTGCTATAACTTCCCGAGGAGGGCTGAACTAGATAAGATTCTAGAAGAGCTGGAGATGACTCATCCAGAGGACCCGAAACAGGCGGAACTAGTTAAGAAGGCGCTGGTTATATGGCTTGAACAGATGCCTTGGCCCCAGTTCTTCCCAGTCCCATTCTATACCCTAAACAATAGATATTGCTGGGAAGGATTCCCAGAATACCCGGCCAACTACTACAATGATCCAGTATATTGGTGGCCTCATTTCCAATTACTACTGCTTCAGCTAAGGCCTACCGGTAGGTGCCCAGTTAAAGAGGCATATACGCCGACGAAATTCCAGATAGTGCCTCCAGAAAAGCCGGCTCCCCCAACCCCACCGCCCCCAACACCAACTCCCACGACGGTTACCGTAACCGTTGTTTCAACAGCCATACAAACAGTCCTCTCAACCGTGAGGACCGTTGAAACATTTGTAACCACGGAAAGAATTATGGAGTGGGGTACCACGGCGGCTCTGTCTGCAGTATTGCTAGTAATCGGGCTAATAATTGGACTGTTTGTTGGAAGGACCACGAAGAGGAAATAAACCCCTATCATTTTTTAGGACACTTTTTATTCACATCATCTATAATTGAGAATAGTGGAATTTCGGTGAGAAAGTCATATAAAAGACTTAAATACCGCGGCCATAATTTGAATAACACCCCGAGAGATGTCGACGAAGACCTTAGTTTTTCCGCAGTGTACGTCTTGTAACAGGCCGGTAACTCCTGATATGCGTGCTGTGAGTTTTCCGTGTCCGAGCTGTGCCAAGGTGACGATTTGGAGGTGCGAGATCTGTAGGGACCTCGTGCGGGTTTATGTCTGTCCTGCGTGCGGGTTTGAGGGGCCGTAGGGATTATGGCGCGGGTGGTTCTCGCGGTTAGGATAATGCCTCAGGACTCTGAGGTCGACTTGGCTAGGCTGGAGGCGGAGCTGCGCGACAGGCTACCGGAGGGGTTTAAGCTGCTGTCCGTCAGCAGAGAGGCCGTGGCCTTCGGGCTGGAGAGTCTGGTCGCCTGGTTCTCGGTCCCTGAGAGCGAGGGAGTCTCCGACACTCTCGAGGCATACATAACCTCGATAAGCGGTGTGGGCGAGATGAGCATCGAGGCCATGTCTCGGGCCAGTGACTAGCTCATCTTTTCCTTCTCCGCCTGCGCGACCTGCTCATAATCACTAGGCCTGCCGCGGCGATAAGCACTACAAAGAGTGACATCTCAACGGAGAGCATGATGAGGGACTGGAACTCCTGCCCCGATACCGTCTGTGGGGGTGGGGTCCCGGAACTCTTTACTCTCCCGCCCGAGACCTCGAAGGCCCCCACGTCCACCCTCACCCTGTTTCCACCGGCGTCCGAGGCCTCGACCACCACCCGCAGGGTGCCCTCTCCCTCAGGCACCCTCAGCTCGGCGTAGTATATGTCGCCGCTCTTGGACATGGCGGCCGTGACCACGGTCGTGCCAAGCATGGCCAGCGCCGTGGGCCCCTCTGCGAGGTCGTTGTCGGGGTCTGAGACCCTGGCCCGTAGCCTGATGCTGGCCCCATCCTCCGCGGGGCTTGCTGAGGCGTCGGATATCGTGGGGGGCCTTGAGAAGCTCGCGACAAGTATGTTTTTGAGCGACTTGCCTAGGATATACACCTCTGATCCGCCGCGGAGAGCCGCCTGCGCCACTCCATCGTAGAGGGTCTCCCTCACGACCTCCGACCCAGATACGTGGATGATGAGCTCTGTCACCGGCGAGAGCAGTACAAGCCTATCGGCCTCTAGTGCCAGCGCCTCGTCTCCGAGGTATATTCTCGTCTTTAGGTCAACCCTCCGCTCCACGCCGCGGACTGAGACAAGCGCCGCCTCGCCCTCGCGGCTTATCGCCCATACCTTGCCACCAGCGGAGGCCAGTAGTAGCGGCTCGAGGCCGGGCTTGAACTCCTTGTAGCCCTCCCTCCCTATCTCCACCATGAGGAGGTGGCTAGCCTTGGTTCTCAGCCAGACATATCGCCCAGATCCTGCGGCCACGCCATATCTCTCGAGCTCGACGGGTATGTTTGTCTCCCAGAGCACTCCGCCCGAGGGTGAGACGTGCTGTAGGAGTGTGGTGGTGGGCAGCTTTCTGATGAGGGCGAAGCCCGCGTCCACGGGCGTCACATCGTCTATCATGCCTGGGCCCGAGGTCTCTAAGACTATCTGCGCGCTGGAGGCATCGATGATCGCTAGCCCGGGGGAGCCCGGTGAATAGGCCGCGATGGTGCCAGCGCTGAGGGCTAGATTTGTGGCTCTAAACCCGAGTCTGAGGTATCGAAGCCCCACATCGGGCAGATAGACTCCGATAGAGCTCTGACCGGGCAGGGCGAACCACACCGCCCCCGAATCAGTAACGACCATGTCGCTGGGTTGGGACTCGAGGGGAATGTTCTCGAGAGAGCGCACGTACCTGACAGCCTCCGCGGGCGCCGCCGCGGCGAGGACAAGGAGGAGCACCACCAGCACCTGTGGACGCATGGCCTCGGCTCACCTCGGCCCGCGAAGCGGAGGGCTGCGGCCTCGGGGCTCGGCTGCGGGGAGGATTGGTTGGTGGTGGCCTTGCATGGCGCCTATCTACCCCGGATGGGGCCGCATAATAACCGTGACGGCCGGGTCAAGGGTTTTATCCCGAGCCGCGCCTGTCACCCCGAGGGCTTGAGGGCCGTTCTCGTGGGTGAGGATGGATACGTGGTGGCGGAGCTGGATCGGCCGGAGCCGGGGCCCGGGGAGATCGTGGTCAGGATGCTCTCCTGCGGGCTCTGCGGAACCGACGTTGAGAAGCTTGAGGGACGCTATAGAGGCTCCAAGCCGGTGGTAGGGCACGAGGCCGCGGGGGTTGTGGCGGCCCTCGGTGAGGGTGTCGAGGGCTTTAGGGAGGGAGAGCTCGTCGTGCCGCACCACCACGTCAACTGCGGCTCCTGCTACTACTGTCTGAGGGGGAGCCCAACCATGTGCCCAAGCTACAGGGAATACAACTTCGTCCCTGGAGGCTTCTCGGAATACTTCTCCGTCCCCCGCTGGATAGTGGAGAGGGGCGGGGTGCACGTCCCGCCCCCAGGCCTCTCCGCGCGGGAGGCCTGCCTCGCCGAGCCGACCGCCTGCGTCCTAAGGGCGCTGAGAAGAATAAGATTCTACGAGCCGAGCAGCTACGCGGTGGTGGGCCTCGGCCCCATGGGACTCACATTCATACAGCTCGCGAGGTGGGCAGGCGCCGAGCTGGTCATAGGGATAGACGTGAACCCGGCGAGGGTCTCCGCAGCGGAGAGGTACGGCGCCGTAGGTCTATTGGCGGGGGTTGAGGACGATGTCGCCGAGGTGGAGAGGCTTACAGGGGGGAGAGGTGTCGACGCCGCCTTCGTCGCGGCCGGCTCACCCGCGGCACTCTCCAGGGCCATCTCCATCACGAGGCGTGGGGGCGTGGTGTGCCTCTTCGCCGTACCGCCCCACGGCTCAAGCCTGAGCCACGACCTGAGCGACTTGATAGTCAGAGAGGTCTCCATAATCTCTAGCAACGCCGCGACAGACCGCGAGATGGCCGAGGCCCTCCAACTACTCGCCAACGGGGTTGTCGACGCGAGGAGCATGATCACACACACCTACTCCATCGGGGAGTTCGGCAGGGCCCTGGAGACCTTCAAGTCCGGGACCGGGATAAAGATACTTATAACCCCTTAGGGCGCGGCGGCGCTTGGCAAGTTTTTAAGCGGCAGAGGCGCAACTATGGCGCCAGGAAGAGGGATGCGCGTTCTAGTCACCGGTGGGGCGGGCTTCATCGGGTCCCACGTCGCCGAGTACTACGCCTCCCGCGGCGCCGAGGTCATCGTCTACGACAACCTTCTGAGGGGGAGGCTGATCGGCAGGGAGGGCTCTTGGGAGCGCTACAACCTCGATTACCTCTCATCCCGCTTCGAAGGCATCAGGTTTGTCGAGGGCGACGTTAGGGATATGGAGAAGGTTGCCGAGAGCGCCCGCGGATGCGACCTGATCGTCCACACGGCGGCGCAGGTGGCCGTGACCAGCTCGCTCAAGGACCCCGTGACAGACTTCATGATAAATGCCTTCGGAACGCTCTCCGTCCTGGAGGCAGCGAGGCGCAACGACTCGGCCCTCATATTTCTCTCGACGAACAAGGTCTACGGTGACGGCGTCAACAGGATCGCGATCAGGGACCTCGGTACAAGATACTGGTACAGCGACCCGGGCTACGCCGACGGGATACCGGAGACCCTCCCCCTCGACGGCTGCGCCCACACACCATACGGCTGCTCGAAGCTCGCGGCCGACATATATGTGCAGGACTACGGGCGCGTCTATGGGCTCCCGAGCGTCGTCTTCAGGATGAGTTGCATCTACGGCGAGAGGCAGTTCGGCGTCGAGGACCAAGGCTGGCTGGCCCACTTCGTCATGAAGGCGCTGAAGGGGGAGGAGATCACCATCTTCGGGGACGGGAAGCAGGTGAGGGACGTCCTATATGTCGGGGACTTGGTCAGGGCCATAGACCTGGCCTACAGGAGCTCGGAGAGGATGCGTGGAGAGGTCTTCAACATCGGTGGAGGGCCCGAGAACGCCCTCTCACTCCTAGAGGCAATCCGGCACATCGAGGGGCTCGTGGGGCGGAGCATACGCCTGACCTTCAGGGACTGGAGGCCCGCAGACCAGATAGTATACGTGAGCGACATCAGGAAGGCCGGAGCGGTGCTTGGATGGAGGCCGGCCACGCCGTGGAGGGATGGGATCAGGCTGATGTATGAGTGGCTCCGGCGGCTGGTAGGGAATGTGTAGTGAGGAGATAGAGGTAGACCTATTTCTCTCCAAGCACCCTCTTTGGAGCACTCTTACCAGTGCCCCGCCCTTGGGGGTCAGATACATAACGCGCAGCGGTGTCTGGGGTAAGACATACCTCGCCCTCAGCGGCCTGGTGAGGGTCAGGAGGCTAGCCCACTTCTGCAACGGCGTCAAGCTAGCTCCAGGCAGAAGGTGGGTCGCCGACATGGAGTCGGCAAAGGTGTTCTTCAGGGCCTATGAGGAGATGCTCGACCCTGACAAGATCGGCTCGGCTCAGGGGAGAATAGAGACGGGGGAGTGCGTGGCCCTTCTCCCGCTGACGGAGGCCGCCAAGAGGACGATCACGCGCCTACTCAACACTCGCAACATAAGGGTGAGGGTCATCTATCCCACCGTCCACGCTGATGCGCCGCCCCCCAAGGCCGCGCGGAGGGATGTGATCCTCTTCGTCGGAGGCTCGTGGAGGGATAGGTCCTTCGAGGCGAAGGGGGGAAGAGAGGTTGCGGAGGCCTGGCTCAGGATCAGGAAGAGCTATCCGGGGTTCCGGTTCCTCATGCTCTCAACTCCCCCGCCGAGCCTATCCGAGACCCTCAGAAGATCCGGCATAGAGGTCGGGTATCTGCCGCGCCACACCCTCCTCTCGGAGATTTACCCGAGGACGCGGGTGATCGTCCTACCCTCCATGATGGACACCGTCGGGTACTCTGTCCTGGAGGGGATGTACTTCGGCGCCGTCCCCATCGTAAGCGACCACTTCGCCATGCCCGAGCTCGTGGGCGACGCGGGCTTGGTGGTCCGGACGCCTACTGGGATCTGGAGGCCCGACGGGTCGCCGAACCTCTCTTTCGGCGAGGAGTTGGCCCACGGTCCCTTCGAGGAGCTTACGGAGAGTCTACTCGACCGCCTCCACCAGCTGCTCGGCGACGAGGGTCTGTGGTCGAGGCTCTCCGAGGCCTGCTGGAGGAGGCTGAGGAGCCCCCCACTTAGCGTCGAGCACAGGAACAGGGAGCTCAGGAGGATCTACGAGGAGGCGCCCCCCTGAGACCTAGCGCTCCGAGAACCTGGGAAACGAGCTGCCTAAACTCACCGTCGATAACGTACAGCGCGGAGAAGTAGGTCAGGGCTGAGAGGGCGACGGGCGGAAGCGTCGAGGCCAGGGCGTCGAGGACCCTCTCCGGCAGGCCCACCGGCTTCACGAGATAAAGGACCGCCGCCATCACTAGCGTCGCGGCTAGGTACCTCGACACGGCCCCCGCGGGGAACCGAAAGGGGACCCTCGCCACGGCCAGCCTAGCCTTATAGGCCAGTAGCCCAGCAGAGGCGGCGAGCCCGGTCAGCACCCAGACCCACAGCACCTCGACGGGGCCTCTCAGACCCATGAGGCTGAGAGCGAGCGAGAGCGCCGGAAGATAGACGAGCGCGTAGACGTAGTTCAGCGTCGGGATGAGGAAGAGTCTGCTGCGCAGGAGCCTCCTGAAGCCGGCGCCCTCCCCGTAGTCGGCCCTCTCCTCCCCGACTATGGTGTAGTCCATGATGCCGAGGAGCAGCGAGACGATCGCACCCAGCTGAAGGGC
>OGCH01001116.1_pt1 | contig 10987 bp, 6 predicted proteins | sample 1570111 | NCBI WGS metagenome assembly OGCH01 (sample SAMN03436243, study PRJEB24508) | hot springs metagenome | biome: Desert Springs; feature: Hot Springs; material: Water | place: USA: Great Boiling Spring, Nevada | collected 2008-12-01 | depth 0 m m
AGACATTCTCCCCTGCAGGTGCCCGCACCGGGAGCAGAGGCGGGTGGAGGGGAAGCTCCTGGGAGCCACTATTAGGGTCGCTCCGTACCACTCCGCCTTGTATTCCAGCATCCGCCGAAAATCTCCCCACCCCACGTCCGCCACGGACCGGGACAGGTTTCCTTTGACAAGACCCTTGACGTTTAGGTCCTCAATCACCAGAACTGGCTTGTCTTTCGCAAGTTCGGTGGTGAGCTTGTGGAGGAAGTCTTGGCGTTGGTTCTTTATCTTTCTGTGTAGCCTTGCCAGTTTTAGGGCGGCTTTTTTCTGGTTGTTTGAACCCTCCTGTTTCCTTGAAAACTGCTTACTTCTCCTTTTGAGTAGCTTTAAGCTTTTGGCTAGAGGCTTAGGAGCTTGTATTTTTTCCCCGGTAGACAGAACAGCGAAAGACTTTAGCCCCAGGTCAATCCCCACTACGTCTTCGTGGTTCCTCACCTTTTTAGGTTTTGGCTCTTCTTTCTCTACTTCACAAGTCAAACTAACGTAAAAGCGGCCAGCTTCTTCTGATATGGTGGCGCTTATTATTCTCGCTTTTCCCTCTTCAATGAGCTTTAGGAGCCTATCTGTAGGTTCTTTTGACCTAACCTTTCCTATTCGGGGTAGCTGTATGTGATTTGGAAAAACCCTTACTCCGTATAGCCTGGCCTTGTTATCGTTGTTTATCTTTTTCTTCTTGAACCTGGGGAATCTGGACCTCTTAGCCCGCCAGTTCTTCAGGGCCTTTTCCAGGTCCCGGAGAGCTTGGGTAGGAGCATTGCTGGACACCTCTTTCCACCAAGGGGCGTTCTCCCTCTTCCATCTATTCCATTCGTTTATGAGGTCAAAAGCGGAAGGAATCTTTTTTCCTTCTTCCAAAGCCCGCTTACACCTCTCTAGGCCCCAGTTGTAGGCGAAGCGGGCGGCACCTATGTTTGCCAAGATAGCCTTCTTTTGCTCCTTGTTGGGGTCAAGTTCAAACCTAAATGCCTGGTTTACTCTCATATCCCGTTAGCACTATAACTGGTGGGGTGTCGTTTTTCAACATCCTTGGTCTTGAGTCTTATTGAGTTATGTTGTGTTGTTGGATTTCTTAACTACTGGTTGGCTTTTAGGATGTGGGGATAGAGAGGAGCCAACCCTAACAGGGGAAACTAAAACCTGGCCCACGTGGGCCAGGTGAAAGTGTAAGAAAATGGAAAGCGACTACACCACTATCTGAGGGAAGAACCGAGCTACAGACTTTCCTACGATATCACCCTCTACCTCCTCTACCAGAAATAGGGGGTTCTTCTTGGATAGCGCCTCCACCTCCTCGGCCAGTTCGCCTAAGGCTTCGGCCTGAAAGAGAGACCCTATTTCGTGTAGCAAGTCTCGGGCGGCCAGCAAGCCTTTTATGAAGTCTTCCACCCTTCCCCCACCTTCGGCGAGTATGGTTACCAACTGTTTCACCTCTTTCTGGTACTTGTGGGAGGGAAAGGGGTAGGCTTTGATGGTAGGATGTGTGCCATATTCCCACCCCACCCTCTCCGCCATCTCCACGATCTTTCTAACCTGGGTAGAGACGACTACCGCCGTTCTGCCGGAAGTGTTTGCATGGTAGAGGGCTACTCCCAATACCAGGGTTTTCCACTTGGGCGGGAAGGAAGACGTTCTGAGGTCTACGCCACGGCCCTCAACGAGGGCTGAGAGGATGTCCCAGTCCAGGATGGGGCGGGCGAAGTGCTCTCCTTCTCCCGGAGGTAGGATGGGTTTCTTGAGGGCTCCTATACCCACCACAAGCCCCGCTCCCTTGAGGAGGAGTTCTTCCCTCTCCTTCTCGGGAAGAGAAAGGAACTCCTTTTCCACCTTCTCTTGTTCCTTTCCCCAAAGGGGAAGGGTAAGGTTGTGGGAGTCTGTGAGGATAACAGGAAGGGTGGGGTAGGTTTCTTCCAGCACCCGCATTAGACGGATGCGGGCCATGGCAAACTGATCCACATCCTCCGTTTCTACCTGGATAACTAGCCCCCGCTCGGTTGGGCGAAGTCTAAGAGTCAAGGGAGGAACTTTAACCTCTATTTTCTCTGTTATTCTATCCATTCCTCCTCCTTTCTCTTCCTGTTTTAGGGGAACCTATCCCTTTTGCATCATAGCAAGTAGGGTGTCAGTTTGCAAGAGCTTGGGTCTTGGGTCAGGTTTGTCCAGGTTTGTCTTTGTCAGTTTCCTCTTCCCTTTATATAATGTCCTTGTGGAACTCTCATTCTACAGGAACTTGAAGGAGGCTCTGGACTCTCTTGGAGAAGGAGAAGCCCTCTGTACAGACTCCTACCTTACTCTCTTCCCCCTGACCGTTTTGTACAGGTGGGAGGGGACATCCGGTAAGTACTTGGGCTTGAAGCTTGTAAAGGGAAAGATAGCCAAGCCCGAGGTCTTGTCCTATTCCAGGACTAAAAGCGATGCTAGTAAGTTTGGAGTTGGACAGGTTTATGTAAGAAAGGAAAAAGAAGGACCCGCCCTTCCAGTTAGTGGGCTTTCCGGCATGTCCCTTTCCTCTTTTTACAGGTTAGCTCTACTCAGGTCCGAAGACCTATCCAAGAGGGCGGAAGAACTTTACTCTTCGTTAAGGCTTAATAGGAACGCTTTTGCCCCCTACTTTTATAGCTTCGTTTCCTCAGGGTTGCGAGAGATAGCGTCTATTGGTGGTGATTATGTTGGACTAGGGGTCTACTCCCTTGTAAGGGGAGAAGAAGCTTACAGTAAAAGTTCCATAGTGATCCAAGTTATTCGTGAAAACATCGCTCATTCCCTAGAGGGTATAGGCGTTGATTTTAATGATTTGGACCATACCCCCATAGAGGAGGAAATAAAGGACTACCTTTCCTTTCTCGTTTCAGTAGGCTCTGGTTCCCAATGTAAGGGGTTGATAGAGTTTGTTGACCGAGATTTGGACTTTGTAGAGGGAATAGTTGGTAGGATAGTTTCTACCAAGTGGTTTGACGATCGTGGTCTTAGCATATTTGATGTTGAGGGCAATGAACACTTGGAAAGGTCCTTGAAAGGTAAGGTCAAATCTATGGGTCTTACCAAAAGCCAGGAGGGAATCCGAGAAGTTAAGAAGTTGTTGCCCAACTTCGTAGGTCGGTTTATGGTTTCTTTTTCTTCTCTGGATAAGGCGGATGGAGGCTCGGTTGGGGAGGGAGATTTTAGTAACTTTGTAGCTATTCCTATTGGTTATCGGAGTAGAAAACGAGGAAAGCCTAAGAGTTCTGTTGATGAACTTGAGGTGGATTACCTCATTTTGTCTAGAGTAAGGTTGGAGAAGTGTGAGGTTGAATATGGAATAACTAGGTCAACAGAAATAGAAGAGAAGATTCCCTACATTGACTCTTTGGACCGGATTATAGACCCCTGCCTTTCAGAAAGTAGGAGAGGAACACTAGTGTTGGAGGAGAGTAGGTTGGTAGGTAAGGAAACTCGTGGTTACGGTGAGGGGGATGAGAGAAGAGTTATTAGGGTTATCATTGATTCCTCTATTTATCCCGTGGAGGTTGGGGCGCATAATGAGAGGAGGAATATTTCCCAAAGGAAGTTTAACACTCTTCTCAATACACCCGACTTCTCTCTTATGATAGACCTGGATTACTTTTTAGGTTTGTCAAAGAACTATTACCTGGACTTTGAGTTAACCGATGATTATAGATTGGTATTACTTGGATTATCCAGTACAGAACCTATTATTTGGAAGAACCTCCTATCTATGTCGTTTTTTGCTAGTAAGGAGCTTGTTTCCGATCAAGAGAGGGAGGGTATGTCTAATCTGGATTGCTCAGAAACCGATATGGTAAGAAGGATTTACGAGTTTGTTGATAGTCTAATCCGCTTTATAAGCTCAAAGAGAAGTTCTATAAAAGGGAAAGCTGAGTCAAAGACGGTCAGCTACTTTTTGTCTATCCTTGAAGAGTTGAAGAGGGTTTTGAGTAGTAAGGCTTATTACGAAAAGTTTGAGTGCAAATACGATTGGAGACTTCAGCGCTTTTACTTCAAAATCCCCGACTTTGGCTACCTCTTTCCCCCCGGCCTCCCCTTGAATCCTGGGGATATTTTCAAACAGGAAGATTTTGACTCCCCCCTGTCCCGATACCTTAGCAGGCTACACAGGTCCCTTTTGGAGGGGCAAGAACTTTGTGCTAGGGTCGGAGAAGAGACTCATCGCTTCCCCTTTAAAGAGGGTCTGGATTTAGACATCGTTGAATCCAAAATCTTGGGAAAAGTTGTAGAGGGCAGGCACCGACCCGAGGTAGAGGCTTCTCGTTCTAAAGCTGGTCTAAAAGATATAGACCCCAAAATAGCTAACTTTTCCTGGAGTCTTTCAAGCAATATAGTCTCGTCCCTAGTAGTCTATGAAAAAGACAATCCTTTTATCTTGGGAACTCCTTGGTTAGAGGGGATTGTTAGGAAACTTGTTCTCAGATTGGTTTCTGTTTTAACTGAAGGCCAGGAACACTACTATTCTTATCCAGAACCGATTCCTTCTTTTTCTACCGGGGATAAGCGTTTGCCTGTATTAAACATAGAGGGATTTTTGAGTTCTCTTGAGTATGTTTATGTAAAGGTTTCATTCAACGTTGTTGCTAAGATTAAGTTTTCTTGTGATAACGAGGGAAACTTTGATCCCAACTATATTGAGGTCTCTTTTCCCGTGGACTACAGTAAAACTAACACATTTGATGAGCTTAAGCGTTTGGATTTCTATCTACCTTCTGGTGTCCCGGGAAAGAGTCTGAAGGTGTCGCCGTGAACCTCATGACCTGTTGGTCTAGTCATTGAATCTAGGGTAGGTGAGTGGTTGATCCCGGCTGAACTTCCTCCGGTTGACTTTTTCCCCTTCCTGTGGTAAACTCTTCCCAGAATGGCCGCTGAAAGCTCCTGGAAGAAGTACTTGAGGGAGTACGAGGGAATAGCCTCAAGCCTTGGACTTGAGCCCAAGGAAACCGTTTACGAAGAGGTGGAGCAGGGATTGATAAGGAGGTTTGTCGCTCAAGGAATACCATTTGCCCCCCAGTACTGGAATAGGGGACGTGAGTACCTTAGGACCTCAAATAGCTCTTCGGTGTACTACGAGATAGTTTTCAATCTTGACCCGGCCAGGGCCTACATATCTAGGGAGTACGAGGACCCTATAAAGTCCCTCACCGTTGCCCATGTTATGGGACATTCTCACGTCTTCAATAAGTCCCCTTTTGAAACATCTAGAACCTACTCTGATGTAGCCTTGGAGTCGTACGTGGAGAGGGTTCACGAGTACGAGCAGGTCTATGGCCCTTACCTTGTTGAGAAGGCCATAGACTTGGCTTTTGCCTTGAACCCCACCTCTTTTAATAGAAAGACCAAGAAGAAACTTGACTTGGAGTCTTCAAAGGAAAGAGGTGTATCCACCTCAGAGGTGGTTTTGGTTGAGTCATCGCTCGGGGTCTCCCTTGACTACCTTAAAAGGGTATATCTCTCTGAGGGGGAGGCTGGGCTTAAGAATCGGGGCCTGGAAAACCTTTGCCAGGAAAGGGGTTTCTCTTTCTCCTCTGTAGTTGACCTTATAAAAAGGTATTTGGTTTCCTCTTCTCCCTACTCGTTAGATAGGGATCGTTTGCAGGTCAATCTCCTTGACGGGGAGGAGGACCTTATTCACTTCTTCTCCAACGAGGTTGACTTCTTCCCCGATTGGGTAAGGGACATTCTTAGGATGGAGGGTTTGATATATAGATTGACTCACTCTGATATACCACTAAGCATAGTTCACGAGGGTTTCGCCACGTGGACACATTTGAAGGTTTTCAACCTATCTTCAGTTCCTGATAGTTGGAAGATAGAGTCGGTACGATTCACTTCAAGGCTGGCCGTTCCCTTCTTTGTCAACGTTGAAGAGTACAAGATACCTATACCGGGAACATCCGGGAGATTTGACCACTTTGCTCGCTTCCACATGACTGTCAATCCCTATGGGTTTGGCTTGATAGTCATGAACTACTTGGAGTCAAAAGGCAAGCACCTTCCCACCTTCGTCTCCTCAGTATCTGATTACTCTTTGTTTGACTATCTGGGAGAGGACTTCTTTTTCAGTTTCTTGCCAAAGTTCATTAGTGGGACCAGGGAGCAGAACCATCATGTCTACTCTGACAAGGGTACTTCTGGTATGCGACATATTCCGGCCTCGGGGCTTCATGAGAACTTTTATGCCATATTATCCGATACCCATAGGCTCATAAAGGAGGAGGGAGAGAGGGAGGTTGATACCTACGTTGCCTACGAATACCTTGACGGGTATGTATCCGAGTACTATCTTCTCCTTTACTCCCTCGCCAAGTACATGTTGAGTACGGGCATTGAGAGTCCCTACGAGGCCATCGTCAGAATGTTCAGGTCTGGGTATGGGTTTTCCCTCCCCAGAGTGTCGGTATACACCAACCCCAGGTCTAATCGTAAAGTTGAGAGTATATTCCTTTACCAGAGTGAGGGTAGTAAATACACCGCCTTCCGCTCCACAGTTCCTTCCTCCAACAGCTACTCTAATCCTTTAATCCCCATTACTGAGGTTAAAGAACTTAAAGATATTCCTTTGTCTTCGGCTTATGACTCTTTGATATTCTTGTCAGACTCTCCCCTTGACCCCAACTTTGCTTCGGAAGTTTGCTCCTTGGTTTCAATGTTTGTCTCTTTAGGTTCCATTGGACGGTCAAGACCAGTTTTTAGGGATGTTATTGTACTCTCTCCCAAGGAGGAGGAATAGGAGATGAGTGGCCGCTTCGGGGTCCTCGGAGGACTTGACAAGTTTCGTGGTACGAGTTAACCTTCTTGAAAAGGGGGACGGAGATGGGAGATAAAGAAGTGAAGAAAGACACAGGACCCAATGTTATAGAGAGGATTCTCAAGGACAGAGGGGAAATGCCCCAGGAAACCATGACCTTTGAGGAATACCTTAGGGAGGTATTTCTCTTCAACCCGAAAAAGTACTCCAGGGGCGCTCATAAGTATCTTGTGGATGCCATAGAGAGCTATGGCACCGAACCAGGGCTTAAGTTCTTTGAGGGAAAGATTTTCGGCGCTGATAGACAAGTAAGGGAGCTTTACGAACTCCTTAAATCAGCGTCTCTTGGAAATGATGTGAAGAGGAGGATTATTCTCCTCGTTGGCCCTGTGGGTACGGCCAAGTCCACTACCGTCTACCACTTGAAGAGGCTCCTGGAAGAGTACTCCAGGTCAGAGGACGGGGCCTTGTACGCTATAGAAGGATGTCCGCTCCACGAGGACCCTCTCCATCTCCTATCAGAGTCCGCTCGCCAGGAGTTGCGAGGAGAATACGGGGTGGTTGTTGAGGGACAGCTTTGTCCCGTGTGCTCCTACCGACTCCGTGAGGAGTATCAGGGGGATATTTCCAAAGTTCGGGTAAAGAGGATTTACCTTAGTGAGTCTGATAGGGTGGGTATCGCAACCTTTGCCCCTGGAGACCCGAATACACAAGACCTCTCTGACATTGTTGGAAGCATAAACATCTACACCATCCAAAGGGAAGGCAAAGGAGACCCCGCTCACCCCCTTTCCTGGTCTTTTACCGGGGCCGCCTTCCAGGCCAACCGTGGCATTTTTGAGTTCATAGAGTTGTTCAAGGCAAAGAGGGAACTCCTCAACGCTTTGCTTACCCTAGCCCAAGAGAGGCAGGTCAAACCAGGGAGATTCAACCTGATTTACGTGGACACCGTTATTCTGGCCCACACTAACTACACCGAATACAACCGCTTCTCAAACGAGCCTGGTACTGAGGCAATAAGAGACCGCACTAGGGTAGTGGAGTGGCGATACGTCCTCAATCCCTACGAAGAGGAAAGGGTTTATAGGCTTATGATCCCTAACCTGGACGATTACGACATGGACCCCTGGTCTTTGCGCTACCCCGCCCTCTTAGCCGTCCTATCCAGGCTCTCTGACCCCGAGCATAAGGAGTTCCCGGCCTCGGTTCGTCTGAAAATCTACTCTGGGGAGCCAGTTGAGGGTCTTTCAGAGTACGCCATTTCTAGCGTCTACAAGAAGTTTGAGGATGATGGGAGGAGTGGGCTCTCCCCAAGGTGGGTGGTTGACCAAATAAACCTCATTCAGGTTAAGAAGGGGTACGTTTCTACCCCTGACCTCATTTCCCACTTCTCCGAGATTCTTCCCAAGGTTATAGGGGAAAAGATGGCATCCATCATTCGTCCTATAGCTGTAGGGAGGTACAACGATTACGTGAAGAGCCTTCTTTCCGAAGTAGTTGTGTCTGACTTTGAATCCCTCGCCCAGAGCTACTTTGATCGGTACCGTTCCATGGTCCGTTCGTGGAGGTCAAACGAAAAGGTGTACGTACCTTCCACCGGAGAATGGCGTGAGCCTGACGAAGAGTTTATGCGCTCTCTTGAGTCCCTTATCGGGATTACTAGCCCGTCCGAAGCCTCTGTCTTCCGAACCAACTTTCTCATTAACGTAGGAGAAGTGGCGGAGCGTGGGGAAAAGATCACTTGGAGGAGCCACCCAAAGCTTGAGGAGGCTATACGTGCCCTGATTATAAAGGAGCACAAGTCCCTCCTCCGGGCCGCTCTGGTTTCACGAGGCATTTCTGACGAGGCTGATCGGGCTTACGAGAGAATCGTCCAGAGGTTGGTGCGGGACCACGGTTACTCTGAGAGGACGGCCAAGAGGCTCCTTGAATACGCCGGAGAACTTGTAACTTACACATAGTTATCTATCTCTTTCCCATAACCACTTGGTGGGGTATGGATTTTAACCCCACCTCTTCCTCTTTTATATAATGTCCTCGTGAATGTAGCGAACGGAGAGATTAATAAGGTGATCCAGAATCTCCTTGCCCTTGAGAGTAAGGTTCAAGGACTAAGGTCACCTTGCCCTTGGGGAAGGGAGCAAGTTGAGGATGTGGAGTTTTTCAGGAAATATATCACTCAGGGAAACACCGCTTTCCTTTCTCAGTACAATGGATATAAGAAGCTAAAGCCTTTTGTGTACACCCTTTACCAAAACCCCAAATCCCCTTCCCTTTTGGACTCCAACTGCCTGAAGAGTTTTTCCTTTTCTTCACTCAGGATCGCTTGGTCCGAGTACCTTTCAAAGGGAGAGAAGTCCAACAAGAGGTTTTCTGAGGGAGTTGGGGGTCCTTATGATTTCAGGCGTTTTTACGAGAACCTTGATAAGTCTGTTGAGTCTTTTGCCAAGCAACTTATTGAGAAGCCCTTAAGGGACCCCAATCTAAAAAACCTAGGACAGATTGTTGAGTCATTCTCTATAGCTATCCTATTTAGGGAGGTCTTTGATAGGTATATTTCAAAGGTAATCCTATCAAAGGAGCAGTCAAAAATCTCTGATAAGATAGTGAAGGTTCTTGAAAAGAAGTCTGATGAAATAAAGGCGGCTTTGTTTGCGGAGCTTGAGAAAAACAAGGAATCTTTTTCCCTTGAAGACGTTGACCTTGAAGAGATTAAGAAATCCAAGGACTTTGACAGGGTTTTGGCTAGAGAGTACTTCTTGAAGAACCGTGGAGTAGTTAACAGAAACAAGGTAGAGTCTCTGGTGTCAGAGATAAGGCGCTCACTATCTCCCAAGGACAGGGAGGCCGCTGAAGAAATACTCACTTCTTCCAAGCAGTTCTTCACCTCTCCGGGACAGATAAAGTTGGGTGATGTTCCTAAAATCCTTGGGGGAGCGGAAGCCATATCTCTAGCTAGAAAGATATACTCCTACCTCAAACTCCTTGAAGACATAGCTAAGGACCTGGAAGAGCAAAATAGGAAGCTACAAAAACTGGTTTCTAGAGAAAGCGAAGAAGATGTAAAGAAGAACGGGAACGGTAGAGAAAGCAACGGGCGTAATGAAAAACAGAATCACCCACCTATCAGTACACCCAACAAAAAGCGTTTGGAGGAGTTTTTTCGTGGCGTTCTTGAAGAGATTTCAATACTATACGAACTCCTTGACTTCCTAACCAAGCGGTATCGGGGATTTGAAAAGCTCAAGCGGGACCTCAGAAAGACGTTTAAGAGGATAACTGATGCCATAAAGTCAATAGCGGAAAAGCTAGGTCTTAGGAACCTCCTCACCCCCCAGGGAATCGTCTCTCTCCTCTCTGAGCTAGCCCTTCAACTTACCTAGTCTGACATTGCCTATCGTTGGCTTGTGGTTCTTGGGTTTCCCCGCTTTGCCCCATTGACAACCTCTTTCTCCTGTAGTACCATCCATTTGAAATGATCGCCATGGCACAAGAAACCACGAACAGACCGATTACGGCGGGTGGCTTTGGTCCCCAAGACAAGTATGTGGACTCTCTTTACGCTTCTTTCCTAAAGAAGCGCCCCCTTAGTGAAAGCCTCTCTACTCGGGCGGCCTACGTCTACGTGTCCCTTGGAAAAGTCGTTCGTCCCTCGGACCTTTCCAACGAGAACCTTATTCCTTTCTTCCTTAGCCTTTACCCTGAGGAGAGGAGGAGTCTGTTTAACATGATTTTCTCCGTTGAGTCTCCTAAGCTTCATTACCAAATGTTTAAGGCTCTCCAAGAAAGGTTGAACGTTTACTCAAACGACCGCACTTACTACTCTATACACGATGCCTATTGCTACGCTCTTTCTCTAGTTTCCAGGATGTTTTACCGGAAGTTTACTAGGGACCACTTCCACAGCTACTCGCTCTTCGTAGCGGACTTACTCTCCATATCTGAGGCTCTAAACCTCCCTCCACAAGATTTTATGGACCTCATCCAGGACCTTAGCCAAGACAAGTCTAGGATTCAGGAGGAGCTTGAGGGGGACCTTTTCTTTTACCCCAGGAAGCTATCTGGCTCTTGGAGATTTGTGAGGCATGGAGATTTTCTTTCCATGGCTCCCAAGGATGAGGGGGACGTTCCAAAGTTTTTCTCTCCTGCGGTTTCTCTTCTTCCCTGAGATTTTGGGAGTTCTCTCTTGACTTA
>OGCH01001129.1_pt1 | contig 10915 bp, 10 predicted proteins | sample 1570111 | NCBI WGS metagenome assembly OGCH01 (sample SAMN03436243, study PRJEB24508) | hot springs metagenome | biome: Desert Springs; feature: Hot Springs; material: Water | place: USA: Great Boiling Spring, Nevada | collected 2008-12-01 | depth 0 m m
TAAAGACAATGCCATTTAAAGTAAAATTAGTTAAATCTAAACTAGAAAATTTAGCAGCATTATATGGAGGTTATTATGTTTTAAATTATTTCAGATAATCAGAAACATCTATAACTAGCAAGCCATTAGTATCATCAGCTACATATAATATTCCATCTTTTACGTAAGTAGCTAAAGCATTACCTGGGGTATCTATTGTTTTTACTATATAAGGATTATTGGGGTTTTTAGCATTTATAATTTGAACGCCTGCACCGCCATCTGCTAAAAATACATATCCACTTGTAGCAAATACCTTACCTGCAAAACCAGGAGTGTCTAATTGACTCAATAATATAGGGCTATAGGGGTTAGAAATGTCGAAAGTAAAAAGGCCAGAAAACCCTACTCCTACATATGCTATATTATTCTCTAAAAAAACTCCATAACTACCTTCGGGTAGCGAGTATATATAGGTAGAAGTAGGAGCAGAGGGGTTTGAAACATCTACAATATGAAAAGCCTTGCCGTTTCTATCTGGAACATAAGCATAATTCCCTTTTACCTTTACATCATGTGCATACCAAACTGGATAAGTAGATAACCAAACCAAAGAATTTGGATCAGTTCCATCTACAATCCTTAAACCTCGATATCCTGCTGCAAAGTAAATTATGTTACTTTGAACATCCACCCCTCTACCATGCCAATGTCCTGGACTATAGCAACCAAGTTGCTGAATATTAGATGGATCTGAGACATTCAAAACACAAACTTTTGCTGCTCCTATATCTGAATTTCTCATATAAGAAACATAAGCATAAGGAAGTAAAGTTTTTACACCCCAAGAAAAACTGATATCTTTATATTCTCCTAAGATGACTGGATTAGAGGGTGTCGAAATATCTATAACTACTAAATCAGGTATAACAGCAATAGTGGATGTAGGATCTGGAGGGCCATCTCGTGCACAATATCCTGTAGTAATATATAGAAGATTACCAGCAATATCTACATGATTTGAACACCCTACATATGGTTGATTATCATAATAACCGTAAAAATTAATATGTGCTAATAATTTAACTGTGAATGAGAGCTCCACATTAGGATTTAATAAACCCTTATCACTTCCTCCTTCATATAAATATATATTTGTTCCATAATCATTAGCAGAAACTGAATTTTCTCCTTTATTTCTTTCACTTTCTAAATATGCTGTAATTTCAAATGATTTTTTATTGTTATCTGCTACATATGCAAAGTAATAAGGAGGACTATTTATAGGATCAGTAGATAAAGAAGAAATATTAGTTATTGATGATTTAGTAAAATCTATAGGTATCCAACCTGTACCATCAATATTTTGAGGATTAGCTGAACATCTGTATTCATAGCCTGAAGGTAAAGGAGGAAGTTGACTTATCCAAGCTGAACAGGTAGGTGAATTATCAGGTAAAGAAATATATATTATTGTAGATGAACCTAAATCTAAACTTTGATTTTCTGTTAAGTATAATTCTATTGCTTTTTCTATTTGTTTTATACTAGTTATTCTTTTAGTATCTCTTGCAGCTTTAAATGTTTCTTGAGGTTTTAATAAGCCTACAACTAATATGGAAACAATAGATAAGATTGTTAGAGTAATTAATACTTCTAAGAAAGTGAGGGATTTGTATTTATTCATATTAAGTATATTATAAGATAAAAGATGGATAAGAACAAAGAATAAATTGGATTAATAGAATATATTTTTGAAGTGTAATCTTTATAATTTAATTATGAAGAAAAAAGTTTTTGTCTTAATGTCAGGAGGAGTCGATTCTTCTGTAGCAGCTTCTCTTTTAAAAAGAGAAGGATATGATGTAATTGGGGTTCATTTAAAAGTTTCCAGATATTGCAATCCTCAAGATGAAGAAGATGCGAGGGCAGTAGCTAATATTTTGAATATCCCATTTTATGTAATTGATATTACAAAAGAATATCAAAGTACTGTAGTTTTAGATACTATTAAAAATTATGCCATTGGGCTAACTCCCAACCCTGATGCTTTATGTAATAGATTAATAAAATTTGGTTATGTTTTTGATTTATTAAAAAAATTAGGAATGGATTATATAGCTACAGGTCATTATGCGAAAAAGGATAAGATAGATAGCGAAGAAGTAATTAAAATACCTAAAGATAAAAATAAAGACCAGACATATTTTTTGTGGTGGATAAAGAAGCAAAGAGTAAAAAGAATTTTATTCCCCCTAGGCGATTTAACAAAAGAAGAAGTCCGAAAAATTGCTAAAGAATTTAATTTGCCAGTAGCAGAAAAAAAAGATAGTCAAGGAATATGTTTTTTGGGCTCTATAAAGTTGATAGATTTTTTAAAGGAATTTTTACCGGAAAATGAAGGGTTAATTTTAGATTCTAAAGGAAAAATTTTAGGTCATCATTATGGTTATTATTTCTTTACTGAAGGACAGAGACACGGACTAAATATTAAAACAGGAGATGGTCCTTATTACGTAGCTTTAAAGAATCCTAGAAAAAATTATTTAATTGTAGCCAAAGAAAATGAAGAAATTTTATATTCTAAAAAAATTAGGTTAAAAAATGTGAATTTTTTAGTAAGCAAAAATTTTTTAGAAAAAATTATAGAAAACAACAAAATAATAGTTTTAGCTCGATGTAGATATAGGCAACCTTTAATTAAGTCCTTTTTTGATTTGAAAAATAAAATTTTAGAATTCGAAGCTCCAATAAAAAGTATAGCCTTAGGTCAAAATGCAGTTTTCTATTATGATAATATTTTATTAGGAGGCGGAGTTATAGCTGAAAGATTAGAATAAACTATTTAGGGTATAAATTATGGTATAATAAAAATTAAAATGAAATCAGAAGATATCAGAAAATATTTTTTAGAATTTTTTGAAAAAAGAGGGCATAAAATAATTCCATCTTCATCTTTGATTCCAGAAGATGATCCTTCTGTGCTTTTAACTACAGCAGGTATGCAACAGTTTAAGAAATATTTTACAAGAGAAAAAGATCCTAATATTGATTTTGGTACTCAGAGAGTAGCCTCAATTCAAAAATGTTTTAGAACAACAGATATAGAAGAAATAGGCGATGAAAGACATTTAACCTTTTTTGAAATGCTAGGTAATTTTTCTTTTGGCCCAATAATTAATGATAATCCAAATGATTATGGAAAAGGTGGATATTTTAAAAAAGCATCTATTTATTGGGCTTACGAATTTTTAAAATCTTTGGGGGTCATTATAGATTTTGTAAGTGTTTTTAAAGGAGAAAATAATATTCCTTTTGATGAAGAAAGCTATAAGATTTGGAAAGAATTAGGTTTTAGCGATGAAAAAATAAGAAAGTTTGGTAAAGAAGATAATTTTTGGGGTCCAACAGGAGATGAAGGCCCTTGTGGTCCTACTACAGAAATTTATGCAGATAATATTGAAATTTGGAATTTAGTTTTTAATGAGTATTACCAAAATAAAAATAAAAAATTAGAAAAGTTAAAATATCCTGGAGTAGATACTGGTATGGGGTTTGAAAGATTGATGAAAGTTTTACAAAAAACACCGACTATATTTGAAACAGATTTATTTGAACCTCTAAGAACTAATGTTTTAAATGAAAATCCTGATATCATTGAAAGAGATTTAAGAATAATTTTAGATCACACAAGAGCAAGTGTTTTTTTAATATCAGATGGAGTAAGACCAAGTAACTTAGAAAGAGGTTATGTGCTAAGAAGAATTTTAAGAAGATTAATGTTAAAACTAAAAATTTGGAAAATTTTGGATAAAAAAGATATTTTTATTAAAGCTGTAATTGAAAAATTTAAAAATACCTATAGAGAATTAGAAAATTATGTTAAAATTAAAGAAGTAATGGATAAGGAATTTAAAGAATTTCAAAAAACATTAGAAAGAGGCTTAAGAGAGTTTAATAAAAAAATAAAAGGAAATGAATCAGAAGAAGAAATGGGAGAAAAGTTATTTTTGTTATACACATCTTATGGATTACCTTTAGATATTTCTAAAGAACTTTTGAAGAACATAAATATGGAAATTTCAACAAAAACGGTAGAGGTATTCAACGATTTATTCAAAAAACATCAAAAAATTTCAAAAAGTCAAAATATATAAAATGGCCCAAGAAGAAAGAGAGTACTTATACTTAAAAGGAACAGAAGAATTAGGTGATGTTGTAGATGCTTTAAAAAATGTAGAAGCAAAAGAAATAATTTTAGTAGTCCCCCCAAATACTAAATGCTTACTTCATCCTACTAATTTAGAAATTTTAAAACACGAAGCTAATAAACATAGAAAGAAGATATATATAAGTACAGAAGATAATAGATTGTCTAGTTTAGCAAAAAATGTAGGAATAGAAATTTTCCTTGAAGATTTTGAATACGAAGAGGCATCTAAAATCGTTACAGACATTATACCTCCTTCAAAAGTTAAGCCTAAAATAGTTGTAAAAGAAGAAGTTAAAACTAAGCCTATTTCTAGAAAGAAAAATTATAAAAAAAGCATCTTAACTATTGTTATTTTATTGATGTTAGTTACTGGAACTGTAATATTTGTATCTAATTTAAATGCCTCTGCAACTATTGAAATTTATCTTAAAAAACAAAAAATTCCATTTGAAGAAACTATTATTTTAGATCCAAATTCTACCTCACCTGATTTAGAGAAAGGAGTACTTCCAGCGGAATTTGTAGAAATTACTAAAAACCATACAGTAAAACAACCTACTTCAGGTACAAAAGCTTCTAAGCCAAAACCCTCTGGTAAGATTACACTTATCAATGAAGATCCACAAAATTCTATTTCTATTATCCAAGGAACGAGAATACAATCAGAAAAAGGCAATATCTACAGAACTACAGAAAGAGTATATTTAGAACCTAAATCATCAAAAGAAGTTTATGTAATTTCAGAAAAAGCTGGTTCTGAATATGAAATAACAGATCTTAATACTAAATTTACAATACCAGGATTGATAGGTACGAGATGGGAAAACCTAATACAAGCTAAATTAGTCGAACCAATAATAGCTGGAGAAGATATAAAGGTTGTTACAGTAGATGATATTAACGAGGGGAAAATTAAATTAGAAAAAGAATTAAAAGAAGTAATACTTCAAGAACTAGCAATTAAGTATAAAGATTATATATTCCCGGACGATTTAAATTTGGTTGATATTAAAATATTAGATATTTCTCATTCTATAGGTCAGCCAGCTAAAGAAATTGTAATTACTGGTAGTGGTAAATTGCAGTCAATAGGAGTGAAAAAAGCTAGGTTTGAAGAGTTTATTAAAGACCTTCTTTCTAAAGCTAATTTAAAAGAAAATAAAGATTTTAATATACTTAATGTAAAGATAAATAAAATGAAGTTATTAAATTTAGAAATGAAATCAAAATCAGCTACAGTTTTAGTAGAAGGAGAATTGACGGTCCAAGGTTATTTAAATACAAAAAAACTGGTTGAAGAATTAGCCGGGAAAAATTTAGCTGATGCTAAAAATATATTTGATAATTATCCTGTTATAGAAAAGGCTGAACTTACAATAAAACCTTTCTGGATAAATAGTTTACCCTTTGATATTTCTAAAATAAATGTTAAAATAAAATAAAAGAAAGTTATTGGTCGTATTAAATTGCCTCAGAAAAAAATGGATAAACCAATATATGTAGAAGTTTTAGAAACAATAGTAAAAAATTTAGTCAATAATCCAGATGAAGTAAAGATAACAAGGTCGTTAGATGAATTAGGAGTACTGTTAAAAATAAAAGTACATCCTCAAGATATGGGTCTTTTAATTGGTAGGAGAGGTGAGATGATCAGAGCTATCAAAACAATAATGAGAGCTATTGGTATTAAAAATTACGCTAGGATTAATATAAAAATTGAAGAACCAGAACCTATTTCTCAAATGAAAACTTCAACAGATCAGATAATCGAAGAACTTAAAGAATCTTAATCAAATGCCTCAAATTCGTTTTGACATATTAACATTATTTCCTGAATCCTTTTCCTATTTAAACCAATCTATCTTAAAAAGAGCACAAGAAAAAGATATTATTGAAATAAAAATCTGGAATTTAAGAGATTTTGCTTTAGATAAACATAAAACAACAGATGATTATCCTTATGGAGGAGGTCCAGGAATGGTGCTTAAGATTGAACCTATTTACTATGCCTTACAAAAAATTAAAAAATCATATAAAACTAAAAGAAGAAAAATAATCTTAACTGATTTAAGGGGGAAGATATTTAATCAAAAAATAGCAAAAGAGCTATCAAAAGAAAAACAAATAATAATCATTTGTGGTCATTATGAAGGAGTAGATGAAAGAGTTAAAAAACTTGTTGATATGTCTTTATCTATAGGGAAATATATTCTTACTGGAGGAGAATTACCTGCTATGGTAATAATTGATGCAATTTCAAGGTATATAAAAGGAGTATTAAAAAATCCACTATCTTTAGAAGAAAAAAGATTTAATAAATTGGTAAGTATACCGGTTTATACTAGACCAGAAATTTTTATTACAGAAGAGGGCAAAAAACTTAAAGTACCTAAAATTTTACTTTCTGGTAATCATAAAATGATAGAAGAGTGGCGTAAAAAACACGCGAAAGAAATTAAAATCTAATTTAAATTTATTACAATAGGACCAGATTTAGTATCTTGGATATAGATAAATTTTTCTTTTAAGAAATCTCGTATTTTATCAGCTTCCTCAAATTTTTTACGCTGACGTAACTTCTCCCTCTTATTTATAAGATCCAATAATTTTTTATTTAACTTATTCCACGAGTAAAAGCATAAAAATATTTTATCCAATTCTTTTAGAATTTTTATAAATTCAATATTAGTCTGTTGAGTTTCCTCAATTTTATTTATCTCTTTAAGTATAAGATTAATCACCTTTGCAGTATTAAAATCAATTTCTAATGCTTTTTGAATTTCTTTTTTTAATTTTTTATAGTTTCTTTCTTTATTTATTCTAAATAATTTAAATTTTGCTTAAAACTCATTAATTTTTATGTATTTATTCCAAAGATCATTTACAGTGTTTTGATTATAATCTATAATTGCTCTCCAATGATGTGCCAAAATAAAAAATCTTAAAAATCTTAAAGGATATCTTTTAGCAAAATCTCTAATAGTAATAAAATTACCTAATGATTTTGACATTTTTTTGCCGTCCACATATAAAAGATTAACATGCATCCAAATTTTGACAAAAGGTTTTTTGCCTGAAGCTGCTTCTTGCTGAGCAATTTCACATTCATGGTGGGGGAAAATTAAATCTATGCCACCTCCATGAATATCATATTGTACTCCGAAATATTTTTCCGTTATAGCGGTATCCTCTATATGCCAACCTGGCCTTCCATATCCCCAAGGAGCTTTCCATATCGGTTCAAATTTATTTTTTTCAGTTCTTCCTTTCCATAAAGCAAAATCTAATGGATCTTCTTTTTCTTCGCTTTTTTCTATATCTTTTAATTGATTTATATCTTGGCCTGATAATTTTCCATAATCTTTAAATTTCTTTGTTCGAAAATAAACTGATCCACTTGGAGTAACATAAGCATACGATTTTTCTAATAATTTTTTAATCTGTTTAATAATCATATCAATATGTTGAGAAGCTCTAGCAAATTTATCTACTTTAATTTTTAATTCTCCGATATCTTTTAAGAATTCTTTTTCATATTTTTGTGCAATATAAAAAGAAGACTTATTGAGCTCTTTCGCTTTATTTATAATTTTGTCATCCACATCGGTAATATTCATCAAAAATTTAACCTTATAACCATTTTTTCTTAAAAATCTAACAAATGTATCAAAGAAAATATAAATTCTTGCATGCCCTATATGACTAAAATCATAAACAGTTGGGCCACAAACAAATAATTTCAAATTTTTATTTTTAATTTGTGTATAGTTTTTTGTTAAAGAATTATAAATTTTGATCATTTTGATTTATAATTTTAAATAAATGGTAGAAGAAATTCAAGGTCTAAAAAAAGGAGAAAAAGAATTTATAAAACATTTCGAAGAACACCCACATTTTGAAACGTTAAGAAAAGAAGGAAAAAAAGAAGAGGAGGCAAAAAAAGAAATCTCAGAATTTTTGAGAAAATTAACAGAAGAAATAGAAGAATTGCCAGAAATAAAAAAAGAAGCAGAGATTCATCACGAGCCATTAAAGGATATTTCATCTACATTGGCTCAAGCAATTTATACAGCACTCGAAGAAGGCGTCTTAGAGGGTTTAGCATTTATTAAAAAATTAAAAAATCCATATTTATTAGATCAATTTCATGATTTATTAGCAGGTCATTTTTATGATCTATTAGTAAAACATGGTAAGTTAAAAGTGATAAAATGAATTTTATTCAAGAATTTATAACAACACATAAAATTTCATTTCCTCCCAGTCTTGTATATTTAAGTGGTTTTATTACAGGAGTAGTAGGTTTTTTACTTATCTATTTTACCATTCTTTTTTTAAAGAGATATATGGAATATCAAAAAATAAGATTGTCTCTAAATTATGCTCTGTTGCTTGTAGAACTTCCTAAATATCATTATTTGCCTAAAACAGAAGCCCAAGTTAGGGTTATAGAAGAAATAAACAATTTTGAAAATTTTATAAATTCTTTAATCAATATAAAAAATCCAATTGTTTTTGAAATTGCGACACCTCATTATGGAGAAGAAATATTTTTTTATGTAAGTGTTCCTAAAAAATATATTCAACAAATTCAAAAAGCAATAAAAGCATTTTGGCCTGGCTCAGAGGTTTTATTAGTAAAAGAAGATTATAATATTTTTAATCCTGAAGGAGTTGTTTTAGGTTCTTATATAAAAATAAAAAATCACTATTTTAGGCCTATTAGAACATATAAAGAAATTGCTATAGGTAACGTAGATACCTTAGATGCATTTTTAGCAGCTTTTAATAAACTTAAAAAAGAAGGAGAAGGCTTAGCTTATCAAGTTATTATACAACCCTTAGGAGGAAGTGAATCTAAAAAAGTTAAAAAGGTTTTAGAAAAGTTAAAAGAAGGAAAACCATTTGAAGAAGCTATCAGCCACAAAGAATATTTAGAAATTTTTAAGACTAAAGAAGAAAAAGAAAAACAAGAAGCTGAAGAAAAGAAGAAAATGATTGATGAACATCTTATTAAAAATATTGAAAATAAAATGCTGAAACCATTCTTTAAGGTAAATATAAGAGTTCTAATGTCTGCAAATAATGTATTTGAAGCAGAAGAAATAATATCGACTATAGAATCAGCGTTTCACCAATTTATTAATCCAGGGGTAAATGAATTTACTATAAATAGAGTAAAAGGTAGAAAGCTTTCAAATCTTATTTACGAATTTTCTTTTAGATTATTTAATCCTTCTCAAAGTATAATATTAAATTCTGAAGAAATAGCATCAATTATTCATTTCCCAACCTCTTATTCTAAATCACCTATAATTCATTGGTTAGCATCCAGATCAGCTCCTCCTCCGGCAAATTTACCTTCAGAAGGGGTAATTTTAGGTGAAAGTACTTATCAGGGAAATAGGGTTTTAGTAAGGATAAAAAGAAATGATAGGAGAAGACATATATATGTGATAGGGCAAACTGGGACAGGTAAAACAACACTTTTAAAAAATATAGCGATGCAAGATTTGGAAAATGGAGATGGAATATGTTTTATTGATCCACATGGTGATGTAGCTCAAGAACTTCTAGGTTTGGTTCCTCGGCATAGAATTGATGATGTTATTTATTTTAGCCCCGGCGATATAAAAAGACCTATAGGCCTGAACATTTTAGAATATGACCCCAATTTTCCTGAACAAAAAACTTTTATTATTAATACTTTAATTGAAATAATTGATAAAATTTACAATCTACAGCTTACCGGAGGTCCAATGTTTGAACAATACTTAAGAAATGCTTTACTTTTAATAATGGATGACCCATCTTGGGGATATACTTTATTAGAAGTTTCAAGAGTATTTGTTGATGAAAGATTTAGAGAAGAGCTTTTAAGGAAATGTAAAAATTATCCTGTAATAGAATTTTGGACAAAGCAAGCTCCTGTAGTAGGAGGAGAACTCTCTTTACAAAATATGATTACTTGGATAACTTCAAAGCTTAATCCTTTTATAACTAATGATTTTGTAAGGCCTATTATAGCTCAACCAAAATCAAGTATTAATTTCAGATATGTAATGGATAATAAAAAAATTTTAATTGTTAATCTTTCAAAAGGAAAAATAGGAGAAACAAGTGCTTATCTTTTAGGTATGATTTTAGTAGCGAAAATATTATCAGCAACATTTTCAAGAGTAGATATTCCTGAAGAACAAAGAAGAGATTTTTATCTTTTTATAGATGAGTTCCAAAATTTTGCCTTTAAAGGAATAGCCTCAATATTATCTGAAGCAAGAAAATATAGACTTTCAATGGTATTAGCCCATCAATATATAAAACAATTACCAGAAGAGATAGCTTCTGCGGTTTTTGGTAATGTAGGCACAATAATGTGTTTTAGGGTAGGAACTGAAGATGCTGACTTTCTTGAGAAACAATTTGCCCCTATATTTACAAAAGTAGATTTAGTTAATATCCCTAATTACAATCTGTATATAAAACTTCTCATAGATGGATATGTTTCTGATCCTTTCAATATTAGAACTCTACCACCAAAACATATTGACTTTTCTTTGGTAGATAAAATAAAAGAATTAAGTGCATTAAAATATGGCAAACCATTAGAGGAGATAGAGGCAGAAATTGAAGAAAGATACAAACATGTAAAAAGTGTGTTTTAAAAATATTTTTTAATATACTTGATTCATTTTTGATTTTTATTTATAATTTATTTAGTAT
>OGCH01001131.1_pt1 | contig 10905 bp, 7 predicted proteins | sample 1570111 | NCBI WGS metagenome assembly OGCH01 (sample SAMN03436243, study PRJEB24508) | hot springs metagenome | biome: Desert Springs; feature: Hot Springs; material: Water | place: USA: Great Boiling Spring, Nevada | collected 2008-12-01 | depth 0 m m
CATTATGCCTGGAATGGGCAAGTTCCTTAAATCTGTAAACGACCTAGCTTCAGCTAACGTAAAGTGGGCTCTTTCCAATAGGTGGGCTGTTTCCCTTGAAGACCCTAAGTTTAACATACCTGAGCCCTTTAGCAGATTTTTTCCTGCAGAGAGTGTTGACGAGAAGATATCAAACGTAAACGATGGACAGATAACTATAGGACACTATCAGTTCCGGTTTCCTCAAGACCGGATTTCCAAAGAACTTTCCATCACCTTCCTTGACGATGACAAATATACCCTGTTGGAGATATTTAGGTCTTGGATGGACGAGCTAGTGCCTCCCACTAAGGGGGCTATTAACCTCCTTTCGGAAAGCGTGAGAGTTATAAATGTCTACCGATTTGGATGGGACAGAGAAGTAAAGCATGCTCGGTCTTATTGGGTATACCCCTCGGGCATGCTGACTTTCTCTGGAAACCAGTCCTCAGACTTGGTTCGCTTTTCCCTAGAACTTGTAGTGGTTAGGGAGCAGGTTATCTGATTGTTATTTCTCCCTGTTTTGCGGAAAGGTGGTATAACTCTTTACCTTGTTTGTGTTCATAAAGTCGTAATCACGGGCTACCTTTCTGGTTCCCATCGCTCTTTTCAACCTAGGTTCCTTTACTACCTACCACCTCTTTATTGTTTCCTGGTATATCCTCACTCTGACTTCATTCTACCTTTACCGCTTTTTGCCCGTGGTAAAATGGTTTGCGATGAAGGAGGATAAATACAAAGACGATGCCCTAACCCTTGATGAGTTTCTTAGGGGGAAGAGCAAAAGAGAGCTATACTCCATAATATCAAAGCTCCTTGGATACGACCAAGTTCCTCCTGATATAGACGAGTTTATTTCGGACCCAGCGTATTTAGGAGGGGTTTTGGAGGGAGGGGCTAGTGTATACGAGTACTGGAAGTCAGCCCTTCGTATTATCTACCCCAATCCCTTTGTGTCCCCATATTTGGAAGTTGTAGCGACCGGGGCCATTGGTATCGGGAAGACTACTCTCGCCAAAATCGGTTCCTCCTACGATATAGCTAAGATGACAATGCTTTCTGACCCCCACCGTTCTTTTGGCATCGTAAAGACTGAAAAAATCCAGTACGCCATAATAAATGCGACAATGAACCTAGCTAAGTCTGTCATCTACGATGAGCTTATATCCTGGTGGAACGCTTCTCCCTACTTCTCAAGCCTGATGAAAAAGAACAAGTCTAATGATTCTCTTTTTCCTAAGAGGATACACTTGACTGTAGGTTCAAGGCCACAACACTTTATTGGGAAGCACATTTTTGGGGCCATAATGGACGAGATGAACTTTCAAGATAGGGTAGCTAATCAGGCTTATGACAACTATACCAACGTCCTCCGAAGGATGAAGTCCCGTTTTGGAGTGTCAAAATACTTCCCCGGGCACTTGTGGCTTCTCTCTTCAAAGAGGAGGGACACAGACCCGCTACAAGTGCACATAGAAAAAAGCCGAGATGACCCCTCAACTATTATCTTTGATGCCGCACTATGGGAGGTGAAGAAGGAAAAGCTCAACCTCTCTGGAGAGTACTTTTATGTTTACGCTGGAGACGGGTCAAGAGACCCCTTTATCATGGGTGATAGGTACGACCACAGACTTCACTATCACCTAGACGATTCCAGGATCATCCGGGTTCCGGTGGAGTTTAGAAAAGAGTTTGAAAAGGACATATACAACGCCCTGAGGGACCTGGCTGGAGTTTCTGTTCAAGGCGCTCACAAGCTCATCCCCAGCGTTGAGGCTGTGGCTAGTGTGATGACTGGAAAGAACATAACAGAGAAGGAAGTTCTTGAGCTTGACTTCTATGACGACTCCTCTTTGCTATCTCTTCTCATTCCAAACATAGACAGAATCAAGAGCCCAATGGTTCCCAGTTCCCCCAGGTTTATCCACCTTGACCTGGCGCTCACAAAGGACTTGGTGGGAATAGCCTCCTCTTTTGTTATGGACTACACGGAGGTTGTTCGGGAGGACCCGATTTCTGGGGTGTCTTCCGTTTTTAGGGAACCTATATTGTTTGTGGACTGGGTTATCTACATCAAGGCCAAACCTAATCAGGAGATTCCCCTAAACAAGGTAAGGGACTTCATTTTGGACCTGAAAAAGCTTAAATATCCAATCGCTATGGTTAGCGCTGACGGATATCAGTCGGCCCTTCTCCTTCAAGATATACACAAAGCTGGTATAAAGTCCGAGCTACTATCTGTTGATAGGGATGTGAATCCTTACTTGAATCTGAAGAGGGCTATATATGAGAAGAGGATAGTCTTACCAAATGTCCTTAGACTCAGGGAGGAGCTTTTGAACCTCATAGAGCACGGGAAAAAGATAGACCACCCCCCTGGAGGTTCTAAGGACGGAGCCGATGCTGTGGCGGGGAGTACTTGGATGGCTACGTCTTCCGTTTACTCAGGAAGGATCAAGGCGAACCCCCTCTTGGCCTTGGCTAACCTTACTGAGGAGGAGATAGCTAGGATACAGTTTTCGGTGTAACTTCCTTTTATGGTATTGTCTAAGGGGGTTTAGGTTCCCATGTGTTGTATAATAATCTGAGTATGGGAGATATTATAAAGGACACTTTTGACGGGGCCTTGGTTTATGTGCGCCCCCTAAATGAACCTCCAAAAGTGGACCCAGAGTCCATAATGATCCATGACAAAATAATGGAGAGTGTTTCTAAGGCCCGAAAGTCAATGAACAATGTTCTGGGTATAATAGAGGGTCCTTATTTTGTCCCCGATGGCTACTCCCGAAACAAACGCTTTTATCCTAAGGAGCTGTGGGAAGAGGCTTTGAAAAGGGTTGTTCCCACTTTAGACAAAAGGGCCATGGTGGGGACTTTGGAACATCCCACCACAGAAGAGGCGGCTCACCCCAAGAACGCATCGCACGTTGTGAAGAAGCTTTACATAGGCAAGGATGGGCGAGGATATGGAAAGTCTTATATCCTAAATACTCCCATGGGCTCTTTGGTCTTTGTACTCGGTTCTGCCCGTGATGAAGAGGGAAACCCTATTGTTCCTCTTTACATGTCTTCTCGTGGTTTGGGAAAGATTTCTGGATATACCCGTGATGGGTACGAAATAGTTGACCCTAAGAGCTACATACTAGAAAGTTTTGACGTTGTACTTGACCCAGGGTTCCTGGTAGCCAAGCCCAATCTAAGTGAAGTGGTGGAGTCCGTCTTGCCCGAGATAAAGAAAATGGAGGAAGGAAGGGAGAGATTTTTCATAAGCCTTTTGGAGTCTATCCCCTCTCTGGAAGTGGGTGATGAGGAATCTACTGGGTACGAGGGTCCTCCTTCTGGGTTCATCAACGACGAACCTTCTTTGATAGAGGAGTCCCCTGTTTCCGAGGTTTCTAGGGACGAGGTAGGTTTAGGTCTTATGGAAGTGATCAACGAGAAGAACAATAACCAAGATAACGGTTATGTTGAGCAGACTCTTGGCTCGTATTTTGATTTCACTCCAGTAGAAGAGGGATTATCTGAAAGGGACCTCGCCTCTTTTGCTCAAATGGTGGAGAAGATTGAGCTTAGTGGAGGGGGTAGAGCGATTCAGGCAAAGGAATCTCTATCTTTTGAAAGCTACGCAGGCCCTTCCGCCGCTCCTCCTAACAAAGGTGGCGAGATGGTCCAGATTTCCCAGGGAGACCTTTCCCTCCTTTTGGAGGGATACAAAGCCTTGGTAGATAAGGTTAAGTATCTAGAGGAGGAGGTTAAGTCCTTGAAGATTGGTATTCTTTCCTCTAACGGGGTTTCCCCGTCCAAAGCTAAGAGAGTGCTGGAGTCCAATGGATGGGACCTTTCCCTTGCTAGAGAGAAACTTTTAGAAAGCTCTTCCAAGATGTCTAAGACTGTCAGGAAACGCCATGCGGAAACCCTTGAGTCTGTATCCATTGAGTCCAAGAGCCATGCTAGGATAGAAGAGACCAAGGACTCGCTAAAGGACTTTAATGAAGATCGGGACTTGTCCCTGCTTGAGTCCCTTCTTAACAGGATTTAGATAGTGTTGTATTATCCTATAGAGTATGTACCCACCCCCTGGCCCTAGACTTAATCCTAAACTCTTTGACAGGAGGATAAGGATGGCCTTGGGACTAAGTATAGATGAGCCCAAGACCTATTACACCCCCATAAACTATGGAAGGTTGAGCAAGACCCCTTTACCTAGCCAAGTCTCCGAGGCCCAGATAAACCAGTCCCTGGCTTCCGCCCTTTTCCCATCTATACAGACAAAGAAGGCGGTCAAGGCTTTCCACGACTCACTTTCTGACCATTACATGCTCCGACTCATTAAGCAATCCATTTACCATGATGTGTTCTACAAGTTTGTTGACAACAACCACCTTCCTGCGGGACTTCCTGTTTCTATTGAAGCTAGCAACGAAAGGCTCAAGAATAAGATAATAGAAACCTTAGAGGAGATTCGTCTTTCCGATATTGTTAAGGAGATTCTTGACGCTACTCTCTACTTGGGCGAGTATCTACTATTCTTTGACGAAGAAAACTTCCAGATAGACGAAACCTTCATTGACCAGACTTCCTGGCGTGCCGTATATCAGCGGGGGTCCCTGTCTAAAATAGTCATCTATTCAAACACCCAGGAAGACATAGAGTCAATGAAGGATAAAGCCATCATTTTTAGGATAAAGTATCTGCCCCTAAAGCTACCCGTTATTGGGTCTGACGAATACCCCTTTTACGCCTATATAGGCCAAGGCATAATAGGCATTGAGATTCTTAACCTTATAAACACCATCAGACTTATAGAAACTCTTTTGCCCATAAACCAGGTGCTCAATGTAGCCGCTGGTCAGCTTATTTACGCTCGTTTTCCTGAGGGGCCTACCAACGTTGGAGAAGCCTTTGACATAGCCCGCCAGTACGAGAGGCTTTTAAACGCTAGCGTGGAAACTTCCTCAAATACCACGGGAGGACCTGTTTCCATACAGGACATCATTTCCTCGGTAGCCAAGTGGAGGGTCATCCCCCTGTTTGGAGATAAAGGCTCGCTTGAGCCGAGGGAACTACCTCGCCCTAACCCTATAGACACACAGACTATAGCCTACTTTAAGCAGGCCCTGGCCGATGCCATCCCTCTTCCAGCATCGTATCTCGGGATACCTGAGGCTGGTGGCGAGGGTCCAGATAGGAACAAGCTGGCCCAGTACTACACGATGATAACTGAGATACGATCGGCCATCGCCGATTTGGCTGAGATTGTCATCTCCAAAGCTATTTCTTACAAGAAGCTCCGTGTTTCTGGAGAGTATTCTATCCTCCCTATACAGGTATCTGGGATACTTGAAAACCAGATGGGCGACTACTTTGAGTTGGCTTCTTTTGTAATGGACTCTATTTCAAGGTCCATCTTGTCCATAGCTGATGTGAGGGACCGCTCATCTGACTATGTTAACCTTGACATAATGGGTAGGATTCTCAACCAACTCTTTTACCCCCTGACTTTGGGAGAGGACTTGATAAAGACAGATTCCCTTATGGAAGGTGACGAAGAACAAGTGCTTTCTGGAGAAGAAGTTTTCCCTGAAGAAGAAACATCTTTCGGGGAAGAGGAGGAGCCTTCCCCGTTGGGAGGAGAGGGGGGAGAGGAGATAGAGGAGCCCGGAGAAGGTGAGCTACCTGAGGAGCCATCTCCTGAGGAATCCGAAGGGGAAGAAGGGGAAACCTCCCTTGGCAAAGGGAAGAAAAAAGAAGAGAAAACTACGCTCTCAGACGACTTTATAGATGGGCTATTCAGATGAGAGATCGGTTTGGTATAATGTTGTGGTAAGATGGATAACACTAGGTTTGTAGTGTATAATGAATAGGAGCATGGCTGGAACAAAGGAAGCCCTAGAAAAAGACCTCAATGAGGAGCTTCACGGCTCCATAGACTTTGAAGTAGTAGATGTTTCCGAAGGACAGCTTGTCCGGTTAAAGGACGGGACTCTCATTGATCCTGAGATTTTTGTATCCTACTTCTCCGATCTTAGCGCTTTTGAAGAAGAGTTTGGTCCACTCCACGAAGCCAGGGAAAAACTCCGGGAGCTTAAGAAGCTTGAAGAGGAGTTTGGTCCCGTTTCTGAGCTTTCTGAGTCCCTTAACCGACTATACGAACAGGCCGAGCGTCTTCTTGAGTCTAACCATTACGCTGACGATGATGACTATGAGGAGTACCCCGAGGATGAGGAGCTTGGGGACGAAGACGAAGAAGAGTATGATGTAAGTGAACTCACAGTAAAACAGCTACTGGCCCTTCTTCTGGCGGCCCTTGTGGATGAAGATGACGGCGCTGACGATGACGTTGACCTTGAAGACCTTGACCTTGAGCGTGTTGGTAACATGACGGTAGGAGAACTCCTTCAACTCATTAGGGAAGGTAAGGTTGAGGAGGTTTCCGAAGGCTCTCGTGGTGGGGGATGCGGATGCGGAGATAAGAAAGGAAATAAGAAGAACTATAAAGAGAGCTATGACCTAAATGAGATTGTGGATAAGCTTTTTGAGGAGGTTGAAGAGGGGGGCCTAGATAGCCAACCTACCCTAGGAATGGTGGAAGAGCCCAATGTGGAGAGGGAAGGAGAAGATGATGACGAAAACGAGGTTGAAAAAGAAGAGGATCAGGAGAAACAGGACCAGGAAGACCAGGCCGTGCAAGTGAAAACGATGGAGAGCTTTGACCTTGACATCTTTAAGCGTCTCTTGGAAAGGATTGGCTAGAAAACCATTTATAGGGATTTTGCTATAATGTTTGCTAGGTTTACAGACTTATTAGGTTTGGACAGAAAAGATATGCTATCAAGCGACATCTTGGAAGGAAAGTTGTTGGAAGAGGCGAAGAGCTACGAGAAGGACCCCAAGTACTCTCAGTACCTGGAGCTTGCCGAAAACTTCCGCCAGAAACTTTTTAAGAAGAGCTTGACTCCTCACGACAAGGTAGCTCTGGGTCGTTACCTCCGCACTTGGGAGTCCATGCTCCCCATCCTGGAGTCTGATGCCACTACTAGGGACGCTCTAGGGGACATAATCCGTGCTCGTTTGGGTCTTGTAGCGCTCCAATACTCCACCCTACCCATTACGGACTTGGCCTCTGTTCAGCCCCTGAGCGAGGAAGCGGGTATAGTGTACTACCGCAAGCTTGTGGCTACCACGACCCGTGGAGGGATCAACGCCGGAGATGAACTTGGAAACGCTTTTGGTATTTTGAACACCGATCCCGACTACTACAGCGAGGTCCGTACCGAGACCATAGCCACCTCTACTGGTACTACCACCTATAACTTCACCCTGGCTGGTCCTTTGCGCAAGCGCTACATTAGCATCCGTGTAGGCACCACCGCAAAGGCCATTGACGATGGCGAGGGGAACATCCTCGGTAACATGCTCTATGGTACGGTCAACTACGATACCGGGGCGGTTTCTCTCACTCTGGACAGCTCCCTGGTTTCCGGCCCAACGCCTCCTCCCATCGTAGTTACCTACCATCAGAACCTTGTAGAATCTCCTAACAACTTGCCCGGATTCAGGTGGGAGCTTCGTAGCAAGCTTGTTCAGACTCAGTTCTTCACCATTTACAGCCAGTTCTCCTCTGTAACCGAGCACCTGATCAAGCAACGCTTTGGCCGCCTCTTCGCCGAGGATATTGTCTATGACGCTGTAACCCAGATAAACGCCGCTGTCCTGTCTAGGGCCGTGCGTGCGCTTGACCAGGCCGCTAGCACCTGGACTACCCTGACCTGGTCTCAGACCGCTCCTGCTGGGGTTTCCGCCGCTGAGCATCGTCTTACCTTCCTGGACATGATTGAAACTGCGGTAACGGAAATCGGACGGAGGAGCGGTGCCGCCGCCCGGTCCTTCATCGTAACCGGGGTTCGTGGTCGTGTCGTCCTCGCCACGCTCGGCCTCCGTAGCCAGCCCAAGAATGCCACGGGTCCCTACCTGATCGGGTACTGGGACGGCACCCCCGTTTACTACGCTCCCCCCTCTGTTCTCCCTGATGACACCGTGATTGTGGGGTACCGTGGAGAGTCTTGGTTTGAAGCTCCCATAGTTTACGCCCCATTCCTGCCTGTTATGACCGTAAGGGCCTCCGCATCCCCCAACCCAATGTTGCAAAACCTTGTCACGGCTCACGCCGCTGGACTTGAGACCGTAGCTCCTGAGTTTGTCCAAAAGATTCAGATCGTCTAATCTCCCTAGGCCCTAGTGAGGACCAGGTATAAAGCCTGGTCCTCTTTCTTCTTCAATCCCTTGACTCTATTGACAAGTCAATGTGTTTGTGCTACCCTGATATTGGAGGTGATGGAGATGAAGAAGCTAACGAACACGAAAGAGGCGGCGAAGGTCATCGGCAACTTGGGCAACTTGGCTCCAATCCCTGAGGAGGAGGTTCTTGTCCAGAGGGGCTATAGGCTTATTGGGAAGTCGGACTTCCTTGGCGTGCCCGTCATGTACCATTACGTCAAGGACATTGACGTTTCCGATGCCTCTAGCTTCCTTGGTGAGAGGGTCGTTGATAGGGCTCTTTCTTACCTTTCCATCTTGCAACCCTCCCCTTCCAGGGAAGGTTATAAGTCTTTCGGCTCTTTCCGGGCTACCCTCTTCCTTCCCATGAACAACGGGGATGACTCTACCTCTTATACTCGTTACTCTCACTCTTACTCCTACTCTTTCGTCTCTTTGGCGGGCTCTGAACGCCTTCCTTTCTGGTTCCTCGTTGAAGTTTCAGGAGGCATGAGCGGACCCTACCCTGAGGGCGTTCCTGAGTCCTTTAACTTCGGCTCTCGGATTCTTGTCCCCTCCCAGCATTCCCCTTCCTCCCTTTCAAGGAGGGAACTCTCCCGGAGGGTTAAAGAAATATCCGCCATGCTCTTCAGCCTCTTGTCCTCCCTCAAGGACGTTCCTGGTTTTCTTATGTCTTCCGAAGTTTACCTGGTGTCTGGTAGCCCCATTCCTGAGAAAGACCAGGAAGGAGGAGAGGAAAGTGGCAAAGTCCGCTCTCCTTCTTACCTTTACATCGGCACGGTAGGCGACCTTCTTTCTGGCTTTCTTGGGGATCATGAAGGGAAGGGGGACCTAGAGGAAGAGGAAGAGGAAGAAGAGGACGAGGAGGAAGAAGAGGAAGAGGACTACTGGGAGGACGAGGAAGAAGAAGAGGACGAGGAGGAGGACTACTGGGAGGAAGAGGACGAGGAGGAGGACTACTGGGAGGAAGAGGACGAGGAGGACGAGGAGGAGGACTACTGGGAGGAAGAGGACGAGGAGGAAGAAGAAGAGGAGTAATAGCCCACTAAGTTCCCCAATGGCCGGGAAATCCGGCCATTATTTTCTGTGGTTTCCCCTTGGACAGCTATTGACAAGTCAACTGGTTTATGATATGGTTAGTAATGTGATGGAGGGAAGGTGGGAAGGTGATCAGATCAAGGGACGGCTTGGGGCTCCTAGGGTTCTGGGGTTTAGGCAAAGTTTTATGGGTCTTATGTATGCCCGATTTATAGGAGGAAAGCTCCCCACCTATTACCACCGTGTTGGTGTGGGGACCTATTTCCTTGATTCGTGGTATCATATTCCTATGAACCCGGTCTCTGTTTTGGTCTTGAGAACATTAGACGGCAAAAGCTTTGAGCCATTGACGAGGGAAGACTTCCCCGGATTTTCTGAGGCTGTTCACGCTATAGTGGATGGATACTACTACACATTGAGCGTTTCCGAAGACGAGGAGCCTGAGTTCTATGATTTCTTTGATGAAGCTTTGGAGAGTATATACGGAGAATCTTCCGATGAAGATCGCTCCAACCCTTCTAGTGTCATTCTTTTAAACTTCCCCACTTGGTATCAAGGTAAGGACCTCTCTCCAAACACTTTTGTCAAGAACGGGTACGTCTTCCCCGTTATGCTTTACAGGGACCGGAGTTCTGAGGGAGGAGGAGTCCTAGCTTTTTGCCTTTTTAACGAGAGTCGCATGACATTCCCTGTCTTTTCTGCTATTGAGCTTCTTTACCACTTGGATACTGTTTTTGTTACCGCCGATCCCTCTTTGTTTGGGGTTTCTCTGGAAGACTTTAATACCAAAGAGGGGGTTGATGGTGGGGGAATCTTCATTTTCCCCTTATCATCTAGAGAAGATAATGAAGAGGGGATGGATATCTACGGAGTTTGGCCTTGGGAAGCGTATCTCCTCCCTTCTCATATCGGACAGTTCTGCCAAAACAACCTATATAGAGGTCAGAGTCCTGAGCCCGTTGCCCTTCTTGTTACCCCCGAGGCGGTTGAGGCTAATGGGGGGATAGAGCCGACCATTAAGAAGATTCTAGGGTCGGAAACCTTGGGAGTTCCGGTCATAGTTTCTTTTGGCGAGTTCTCGTTTTCTGAGGATGAGGAAGAGGATTACGAATAGAAACTAGAACGAGATTGAGGGCTTTTATGGGGTGGGAAGAAAGAAAAGGTGGAATATCCCCTCCCCTCAAATGGGCGGGAGGGAAGAGGTGGTTGGTCCCCTATCTGGAAAAGATGTATCGGCCCCACCGCCACCGGAGGCTGGTGGAGCCTTTCGCTGGTGGCTTGGCCGTGGCCCTGGGGTTGATGCCGGAAAGGGCTTTGCTCAACGACATCAACCCGCACCTCATCAACTTCTACCTGTGGCTTAAAAGGGGTTTCCATCCCAGGTTGGAGATGCGCTATGACCGGGAGCTTTACTACGCTTACCGGGCTCGCTTCAACCAGCTGATATCGGAAGGCAAGGCCGATACTCAGGAGGCCGCTGAGCTTTTTTACTACCTTAATCGGACAGGATATAACGGCCTTTGCCGCTTCAACAACCGGGGGGAGTTCAACGTACCCTTCGGAAAGTACACG
>OGCH01001136.1_pt1 | contig 10871 bp, 13 predicted proteins | sample 1570111 | NCBI WGS metagenome assembly OGCH01 (sample SAMN03436243, study PRJEB24508) | hot springs metagenome | biome: Desert Springs; feature: Hot Springs; material: Water | place: USA: Great Boiling Spring, Nevada | collected 2008-12-01 | depth 0 m m
GTTTTATCTCTCTCGTGAAAAACCGGAGGACCCCTTCGGTTTTTCACGAGAGAGATAAAACCCTCATGGACTCCGGTTTTCTCAATGTTTTTGCCGATGGTGATAACAATGTCGCTAATGGCTTGCTTTCTGGACGATTCTGCCAAGGACTGCAGGGGAGGGTCGGGGAGGTGCCAATATCCCTTGTTTATCTGAGAGGCAACGATTACCAGTTTTTTCTTCCCTCCCTTGGGCTTTGTGAGGGCTACCAGGCCATCGTATATTTCCTCCCCTTCCTGGTACAAGCCTTCTGTGGTCCTAGCCTTTATTGAGCGGTCGTAGTCTACGATGACCACATCCGGCTCTTGAGTACGGGACATTACAGTAGCCTGTATGTCTTGGATGTGGGGCCTGACCTCGGTTTCTACTACGATGTCAATCCTTGAAATGATCTCGTTCACCTCATCGTCAAAGAACATCCTGGGATTTCTGGCGTGTATTTTTGAGGGAGAGAGGTCAAAGAGAGGATTGTGATACCCACCAACATCGGCGTAAGCTTGGGCGAAGACTAGTCCATCGTAGGTGTTCTGAATGAACTCAAGCAGGGCCTCTTTTCCTTTTTCTTCCTCTAGCCTCCTTAAGAATCGGTATCCGTAGAAGATTGCGAGGAACTTCAGTACCAGGTCTGCTTTATCCTGGTCGGCCAGGGCGAAGTAAAGAACCCTTCTTCCCCTTATGGCGAAGTTAACCGCCTCATTGAACAAAAACGTGGTTTTTCCACGAGCAGGTGCCCCAGCTACAGTTACCAGTTGTCCTGTAAGGTACCCTCCGTAGCCCAAAACATCGTTAAGAGGGGAGAAGAATGAGGGGAACACTCTAAGCCCGCCCTCGTAGAACTCATCATCTGGGAATATCTCATCAAGATTAATCCTGGAAAGGTTCTCTACTTCCATGGAAAGACCGTAGTGCTTGGAGACGTAGATTATGTTGTTTATGAACTGGTCAACTTCAGACTCAGACTTTGACCCGGAGTCGTATTCTCTTATGAAGTGATGAATCCGGGTTAGCTTCATTCTGAATATTATGGTTTTTGCGGCGACAGAAGCATCTGCTGGGGATGTCATCTGGTTGTATCCCAGGCCCATCTTTAAGGCCCTAGCCCTCTCAGAGTCAGACATACCTCCTACCATGGAGAGGATTGAGGCGGGGTCCAAGAAGGAGTTGGTGTTATCCAAGAGGCACAAGGAAATAATCTCCCTTGACGGAGCGCTCCAGAAAGGGTCATCTTTGTAGTGCTTTAGAAGCCTCCTTATGTGTGGGTTGCAGAACGCTATGGCGTAAGAGGTATCTCGCTCTATTTTTACGGAGTCCATTCCCAAAGAGGCGGGAACCCTTGAGAGGGCGCTTATATCCTGGTTTATGGAGGTTAGGTCCTTGATGGCCTGGTTTTGGGTGTTGGTTTGATTGTAGTGAGTGTGGCTACCCTGATTACCCTCTCTCGTTGATAGAGGAGTTTGGGTATTCTTAGTGTCCTCTCTTTGCCTAGTTTGGGGTAGTTTGGGGAGGACAGCTTTTTCGGTCTTATTGGACAAGTTATCCAAGCTATTTCCAAACTCTAGCATGGGTTCTTTTGGTAGACCGTTAGCTTTTTGGCTATGTACGCTTAGGGTAGGACTTTTGTTTTCAATCTGTTTGGTCTCCTCTTCTCTACGATCTTCGTCATCTTTAACATCTTCAAGGTGAATGCTGTTCACTCTGTTAAGAAGCTTTTTAATGGAAACCCCTTCTTTCTCTACATTCCCCGTGTTAGAACTAGAAAAACCCTGGCCGTTTAGTCTTTTATCTGTGTCCTTTGGCATTTCTTGCAAAGCCTCTTTTTCCACCGATTGATTAGTCTCTCCTTTCCCCTCAGCCTCCCCAGTTAAAGCTTCAGGGGGGTTAGGGGTTTTTTGGACCTCAGGGTTTTCGTGGGCCTCCCTCTTCCTCCTTAGCCTTTCAATCAACTCGGAGCTAGATTTGATTCCGTTTCCCATGGCTCCTCCTCTTTCCTAAGAGAGTATACCTCTCTTTCCCTCTAAACGCCATAGCTCAAGTATAGGCTATTGGCGAAGTCGTCAGGGTCCCCGATGTTTAGGATGTCTATCCTTTCAACGCTGGTTACGTTCTCAACTATTACATTTCTGGCCTGCTCGGAAAGGTGCCTTTCGTCCATGGCTATAACCACATGTAGGGGTGCCATGGATTTTATGGCCCAAAGAACGCTTTCCGAGATTCCGTACCCCAGGGTGGCTATGGGATTTTTCAGGGCCTTTCGGAAGTCCTCCAGAGATATCCCCATAGACAATATCTCTTCCTTGAAAAGTTCAAGGTTCTTTTCAAGGTATAGAATCCCAAATGTTCCAAACACTCCTTCAACTAGAGTTATTGCGTCAACTTCCCCCGTCTTCAATCCGAAGGGGTGGTAAGGAATCTTTATCCCCGGTCTGGTTTCGTATCGGGTTTCTGGTTCTAGGCCGTCTTCTCGGAAAAATCTGACCTGGTAGGACCATACCGCTCCGTCTACTCTAAAGGGGAATACAACCCCTAAAAGGCCCCCGCCGAAGTTGGCCTGATAAAACTCTATCGGATGTTCAACTATTATTTCCCTAAAGTAAGGGCTTCTATTGAGTATGTAGGAAAAGGCCCTCCTCTTGTCTTTCTCTATAGGGAGGGCTAGACTTATGTCTATAGGACCTAGCTTCTTTCCTGATTTTTCCGAGTCTGACAATAGGAGGGGTTGGTTGTCCTCTAACAGGAAGGAAATGCCATCACTCTTAACTATCATGACGGTATTGCATCTAAAACAATACCCCACCCTCTTTAGTGGGTTGTAGTAGAGCTTGGGATAGAATCGCTTATCGTTGGGGCCGTAGCGCTCTTCGCACCACGGACAGTTGTAGATAATCTCCTTCCCCGTTCTGCTAACCTCCTGGAGGGAGGAGAGAAACGCTTCTTCAACCTCCTCTCGGAAACGTGCTGTGTTTCCGAGAGTTTTGTTGATTTTTATCGCTCCTCTGTCCACCACGCCCTTATTCTAGTCCCCCATTGTTGACTTGTCAAGAGGGTCCTCGGCTTCAGACCACCCTTTCTCCGTTTAAGAAAACCACGTATCCATCAATATCGTCCTTTATTTGACGGACCACATCCTCAATCTCACTCTTTGTCGGGTACCTCCCTTGGCGGGTCCATACATCAAAAACCTGTATAGACTTTATTGACTTTATGAAGGTCTGACCGTCTTCTTCAAACCTGTCTTCGTAGCTTAAGACGTATTCGTTTAACACCAGAGGAAGGGGTGGGTCCCCATTTTCTCCCATATCCGAGGGAAGAGAGAAAATCTCTCTGAAAGACCCTGTTTCAATATCTTGTTCCAGAACTACCAAGTTACCCCTCCTGGAGAAGGGTTTGGCCCTTAATAGAAGGCTTTGGGTATCGTAGCTCGTGTTGTGGATAACTAAGACTGAAGCCTTTTCTGGGCAATAGCAGGTGAACCCTAGCTTTACTGGTCCGGGAACCATACTAAAAGTATATCACCTCCCCTTACCTACTTTCCTACTTTATTTCATACCGATCCTCCTTCTATTTGAGATCATGGAGTAGTAGCGCACGAAGGCTTCTGACAATATAAGCTCTATCTTTTCACAAAGGTCGGGCCTATACAGGGGGGACTTAGGGAAGCATATTCCACTAACATAGACCAATGAGCGGGCTATAGCGTAAAACCTGTTTCTGACAATAATCCTAGGAGGAACCCCAGGGTACCCGGAAAAGTCCTCGTAGTACTTGTATATAGCTGAGGCCAGGCGGTTAGGAGAAATGAAGAGACGGGAAACCCAAACTAGGTACCTTTGAGTTCCGGGTACGGGCACCGTTTCCTTACGGTCATCTTTTTTATTGTCATCCTTGTTCTCTTTGTCCTTTACTGCTTTCTTACCTTCTTCATCATTCATAAGGGACTCCTCAACCCCGAACAACTTCTTGAGGAGTTTGTGGGTCTTCTTCCTTTTTGAACATTCCAAAGGATTCCACCTTGGACTACCCTTTCTGCAGAATCCGGCACGGTTGAAGTAGAAATAAAGCCTCCTAACCGCCGTGGCGTAGTCCGGGGACTCTTCATGGAGCACTTTTGCTATCTCCTCTGGCTCCTTGGTAAAGAGTCCTGGAGGCGGTGTCCAGGAGGTTTCCACCTCCTGAACCCAAAGGTTTTTCTTTCTCTCAAGCACCCTGGATATTGACTCAAGCTTGTTCATAAATGGTTCCTTATTAAAACCTAAAGACACTATTGGCCTAAGTACCATTATAGTTGTTTGGTATAATGAGCTATAGCCTTGTTACGGGATGAAGCCCGGGTGTAGGTTACATCTTCTGTCCTAATGACAATACAAGAGGCAATAGAGAAGATAAAGGGACGGATACGGGTTCCGATAGAACTAGTTGAGGAAGAGGACTTTGCCCTGGCCGTGGAGCAGGCTCTTTCAAAACTCACCCAGAGGACCGGGGGGTATTTTTACAGGACTACTAACCCGCCTCCAAACATGAGGGTTGTAAGAAACCCCATACTGGATGAGGTTAGCTACTACATGTATGATTTGGGGGGAATGTGGGCCGGATTTGTCCCCTGGACCTTAGAGAACATAAGCAAGCATCCGGGAATAGAGGAGTACTTTATAGCTCTAGCTACGGAGTATCTTAACTTGGCTGTTTCTGGAAGGTACGCCGTTGCCGATGGTTTTAATGAGTTTCCTTTTCAGCTTGATTTTAGGGCTATATACGATATGGCAAACCAACGCATTGACCAGATAGACCAGGACCTTAGACAGAACTTTTTAGTTCCGGTAATATAGGTGCTTTCGTAGAGTATTGTCAGTTAAGTGTTGTTCGTAGATTTATATCTCATAGGTTTAGGTAAAGTAGATGCCTTATGTTTCGTATAAAGGGGCTCTTTTGAGTGTAGATGAGTACGAGAAGTTTAAGGATAAGCTTGAAAAGGAAGAAATGGAGTATCTAAAACTCCTCCTCGGCCACAATAAGGAGGAGGAACATGACAAGTTGGAGGAAGAGCATAAAGAGGAGAAAAAAGAAGAAAACGAAGATAAAGAGAAAGGAGAAGAGCCACAGACCGAAGAGCTACAGGATGAGTCTTCTGAAGGGTCTAAAGAGGAACCAAAAGAGGCCGAGTCTGGGGAAGATGGTCCGACAAAGGATAAAGAAGTCTCCGAAGAAGCCCAGGAATCTTATAACAAGACTTCCCGCCGTAGGCGCTCCAGGTAAAATAGGGAGGGTAAGTATGAATAGGATAGAGAGAATATTCTCCCTCTTTGAGGCCCTTTCTAGGAGAAGGTATGGTAAATCCCCTCTGGGCTCCTTCTACCGCCCGGGGGCTTTTCCAGGTAAAAGGATTCCTGGAGGGGGAGTTTTCCGAAAAGCTTTGAGAAGGGGGAAAAAGGTCCTAAAACCAGAGTGCCCCCCTGGGCGTGTGTACTCAAAGGGAAGGTGTGTCCGAGTTGGGGGGCTCCTTAAGATTAAGCTAGCTAGAGCGGCCAGGAAGAGGCGGCACAAGATCAAAAGGAAGATGGCTTTGGCTAAGATTCGCCGCCAAAGGACTCTTAGGAAGAGGAGAGCCTTGGGTTTGAAGTAGTATAGGGGTAAGACTAGACACTTAGTAGGATTTGTTCCCTGAATATGCCTAAAAATGTTCTCTACACCATAGACGAAAAGCTTGGGGAGCTTGGAGATAAGCTCCTAAAAAAGCTTCTACCAAAGCTTGGATTTATGTGTGATATCTACTATCCCATTGAGTCTGGGGACTCCATATATCCCTCAAGCGGTAGGTATGAAAGATACAACTCTAACCCCGATAAGAGGGACTGGATGTACATATCTGGAATAATAACGCAAGACAAAGCTAGGGTAGGTTTAACTAACAATGACCCTGGAACCACAGACCAGGAGAAAAGGGCTATCTACACAGAACTCCTTCCCTTAGGTACTAAGCTCCGTGTCTACATACCCGGGGGTAGAGTCATGGACTTGAAGGTAACAGAGGTTTACCAGGATGCCACTCGCACCCGCTCCTTCTTTTTCCACAAGGTTGAGCCTATATTATGACCACTAGTTTGGCTATACAGACCACGGTTGAGCACATTTCTGACCGCATAGGTCAGTTTTTCCAGTTTTTACCTGTTTCGGGTAAGGTTAGCGACCACTACACCACAGAGGTTGACGACCTGTTTGAGCGAGTGCTTATGAAGGGTTTTCCTTCTTCCAGGGGAGCCGATAGGCTAATGACCAATGACCGATGGTGGAGCTATTACTTTGACCGAAACCAGATAGTCCCTGACGTTGATCGTCCTAAGGACATACCTGCTAAGCTGTCCGGTGGAGGATATTTGGTACTGAGAACCCTCCCTTACTCAAAGGTTAGTGTGAACTACAACGTGGTTTCCAACGATATGCGCCTTCTTGAGGACCTTGAGGAGGCCATATTGCTCAGGACCATAACTCTGACTCAAGAGTTTGTGGTTGAAATAGAGGACACCAACTATTCAATGAGCTTCCAGTACGAAGCTGAGGAAGCCTCCATTTCTTACAGAGTTAACCCCACCTCTTATGGTTCAGTTTCAGTTCTTTCCTTTCCCATCACTTTAAGGTACCCTGTGTTTGCCTTACCTAGGGAGGTTAAAGAGATAAGGCAGATAGCTTTCAGAATCTTTTTGGTGAATCAGGGAGGGGATAGGACTTTGTACAAGCGGATTGAAATCAGTTCCTAGATTATCGTTTAGTTCGTCAATCAAACGATCAATCAAACGAAGTCAAAGTTGACGACTTTTGAGATGTACTCAAGATTAAAGTAGTCTTCTTCTCCCAGAAATACCTCATATATCAAGGTTCCGTTGTTTTCTGTCTTTTTTATTGATGAGAAGACAAAGTGTTCCATTGAGTACTTGGCTAGGGAGATTATGTTTGAGAGGCCCTTGAATGACATAACGTGGTATTCCATCCTCTCTGTGGACTTGGTGTTGTTTACAGAAACTATGGAATCCGTGAAAAAAGCCAGGGCCTTTTCTACCAGTTCTCCCCTGCTAGCAATCCCTTTCCATTTGGATTCGGTTAGTTCTGGCGAAGCTAAGAATCCGTAAAAACTTTTACCTACTGGGGATAGCTTTTCTAGACAAAGACTTTCTATCAAAATAGACGGGCTTTTTTCCGCCTCTGGACCTAGCTTTATTATTCCGTTTACTGGGGCCGAAACCATTAGAGGATTTTGGGTTACCTGGTCTATGTCCTTACTAACTTCCCACGATCCCCTAGCCATGTATGGCATTTTAGAGAACACGTCTGTTCTAGTCAATGGGCGGTCAATGACCTTTCAAGCTATATTCTATCTGTAAATCAATGAAGGAAAAATCTAAGTTCCCGGGAAGTGAGCCCGGGAACTTAGTGGGTAGTGCTTGGTGTTTGCTTATACCACTACTACCACAACCTTTCTGGCTAAAGTTTCCCTAAGCTCCTGCCCGTGGCTGTCTAAGAAAGATACATAGGTCAGGTTAACCTCATGGGGGTTGGCTTGGTTCTTTGAGAGGACCAGGTATAAAGCGCCCTGGTTAACCTGAACATCTACTATGGCCTCTTTACCAAACTTATCCTTCAACCTCTTGGCTAGGTCAAGCAGGTAAGGGTAGAACGGGTCGGTGAACAGGGAGTAAAGCGTTTGTTCTGGCTTTGATTCCAAGATGCTCTCTCTAATGAACTCTAGCGCATTCTTGTTTTGTACGTGTATTAGATGCCACTTCTTCGCCAAGAGTCCTAGTACCTGGGAGAAGGAGGAGAAGAAATGTCTCTGAGAACCGGGAAGGTATGGGTTGAAAACAGTATATCCGTCCCTGGTTGGGTCGTAGTTTATTGAGAAGGGCTCTTTTATGGAGTTTCTAAGGCTCCCTAGCTCTACCTCCACAGCGGCCACGCTCTCTTGGGGAAGGGACAGAAGGTAGTAGGTGGCGGAGAGGAGGTTTTCAAAGCTTTCCTGTTGGATTAGGGAGAAGTTGTAGCGGGTCAAGTTAGGGTTAAGCGGTGTTGAGTATATAGAGTATTCCCTATTAAGGGTCCGATTGAAAGAGATGGATACCTTTTTGGCTTGGCAGAGCGGGGCCAGGATTTTGTCAAAAAACTCATCAATCTTGTAAATCACTTTTCACCTCCTAGAGGGTAAGTTTCTGTGGTTCCGTTCATTGAGTCTTGGCTACCTATATTCGTTTCCTTAGAAATCTTTACCATCCTCAGGGCCACCTCTTTTCCCTCTTCAATCTGTCGGATTTGTTTGGGGTCGCCAATCCTTTCCAAGAAGTACCTGTAGACTTCTTCCAGGGTCCTTCCGCTGAGTAATGAAAGGGAGAGGAATAGGTTGGCTATGGTAGACCTGTTGGGAGTCCTGTTGGGGTCTTTTACCTCTATACGGAACAGGGCCGAGCTAGTGATGCCGGAGTTCTCAGAGAGGGAAGAAACAGTAATATTGTGTTCCTTCCTAAACTCCCTGAGAACTTCTCCGAACATCTTGGTCCTTTGTCCCGTCCCCAAAGCCTCTCCTGGGTCTATTTGTGTTCCTAACATCGTTACACTCATGATCAAACCTCCTACTGATGTATAGTAGCTGAACCATTGTTTACAAGTCAAGGGGTTTGACTCAACGTATCCCCGCCCCTGTGGTTTAGAAGAACCCCTAGCCTACCCCTAGCCTTAGGACGAGTCTATCCTTACTTCCTGAGCAGGTACTCCGTAACCATTTTTTCTATTCTCTCTAACTCTTCCCTAACTGACTCAACTTCCTGCTTTATTTTCAAGAATGTATAGTGAAAGTCCAGTATTGAGTTCTCTATCTCGTTTATCCTGTTAGTTATTGAGGAGCTAGCCTCAATGAGGGCTTCGGCTATAGCTCCGACCACTCCAAGAGCCTCTTTTTCGTCTTCCCTTTCTTCCCTTGGCGTGCCATCCCCCCTATCTTCTGTTTCTGTTCTGGATTCCATTACGTAGGATTTTATGCTTTCCTCTATCTGTTTAATCTCCCTCTTGATCCCCTCATTGGGCTTGTCGTTTATTGTCCTGAAAGCCTCCCTATAGGACCGTGATTCTCCTCGTTCAACCATCCGTTTCCCGAGTACAAGGACTGAGGCCGCTTTTAGGGGGATTTGGTAAGAGTTTGACTCCACGTTGTATAGTCCTTCCCCATAAACCATAGAGTACTGGAGGATGGCCCTTTGAAGCTTCTTCCTGTCAACTCCGATGAACCTAGCGAGAGTTGAAAGGCTGATAAAGGTTTTTTCTTCTCCCGCTCCTCCTCCTGCCCCTCCACTTGATTCAGGCCCCTCAGGACGTACCTGACTTCCTGTACTCCTTGAGGTAGAGAGAAGCGAAACCTTGTTTCCTTCTTTCCCATTGGCTTCACTCTCCTTTTCTTGACTATTACTGCTAATCTCTTTTGTAATCTCTCTTGTACTTTCTCTTTCGCTTTCGCTTGAGTTATCCGAGTGCCTGACGGGGCCATTGGCCTTTGTAGACGAGTTGTTATGGTCCCCATACCCCAGGAGGTCTTTTATCCTCTCTGGAAGAGAAATGCCGCCTCCCAAAGACTTGGATGTTCCCGACACCGAGGATACCATTTCGTAAGATTCCGGGTTAGGCTTCTTTAGGATGCGGTTGTAGATTTGGCTTTTTATCCGGGACCTTACATCTGTGTATGTATTCTTGTTTATTGGGTCCATTGTCAACCTCCCTCTTACTCCATTTTTCTCTCTTACCTCTTACTCCCAAGGCTCCAAGACGTGGTAGGACCTAATACCATCTCTGTAAGAAACTGAGGCTAGAGGTATTAAAGCTTCCCCCACTTTGGCCGCTATGTCTATGGTGATGTCCAGAGTGCCAATGGTGTAAACCATATAGGCGGGCAGGACATCCGGGACCAAGCTCCCCAAAGGAGACCTTGAGCGAGCGGTTTTAACGTATACACCGTCCTCACGGATGTCAAAGTACCTTCCCGTTTCCCCCGAGCCGTTATTTTTTATGGACTCGCTTAGGTAGAACAATGCCCCCTTTTGGTCAACCGCTGGACCTTTGGACAGGGGATTGTAGACCACTAGCTCCCCTACCTTGAACAGGAAGGGTATTCTTTTGGGGTTCATGGGGCTTAGGCTCTCCCCAAGAGTAAAACGAACCTCCAAAGAGTCTGAGTACAACCTCATAGAGAGGTAGGGAAATCTAGAGGTACCGGGATCAGGGATGCTGTAAAGGTAAGACCCGTACCTCACCACTCCTCCCTGAGATATTAGGTCGCTCTTGACTGATGCAGGTATTTCAACGATTCCGTACTCCTTAGCCTTAGACCTTACGTCTTCTAAGAAGTGGCTTATAAGCATACTTTTTCCTCCTTCGGGTACCTCTTCCCTGTTCACTGTTCACTGTTCCGTAGCCCGTTCCCAACGGACTACTTCCTGCTTCTACGACCCGTAGCTCGTAGACCAGTTTCCCAACTAGGAAACTGTTCCACCGCCAGAGGAGTCTCCACAGGCGTAACTTTCCGGGGAACCCCCGGTAGGGCCAGGCCAGGTCCTAAACTCCAGCTTGGTTCTTGCCTTTTGGGTAAAAGGATGGGTAAAAAGGAACTGGAGGACCTGGACCATGACCTGTTTAATCTTATACCACAAAGTCGCTGGAGTCAAGACTTGAGTCAAACCTTGGAGGGGATGGAATGAATAACTAGAAAAACGGCAACCGTTTTAACCTTTCAAGAGGACTGAGCGTGGCGGCCTTTTACATTTACTTCCCCTTTTTTGGAGGGGCTTTCCTTTCTACTTAGATAGCTT
>OGCH01001137.1_pt1 | contig 10851 bp, 13 predicted proteins | sample 1570111 | NCBI WGS metagenome assembly OGCH01 (sample SAMN03436243, study PRJEB24508) | hot springs metagenome | biome: Desert Springs; feature: Hot Springs; material: Water | place: USA: Great Boiling Spring, Nevada | collected 2008-12-01 | depth 0 m m
GGCCCCGTCCCCGCCTCTCTCAACGCTCTGTAGGCCGTGCCGTAGGCGCATGATATGACCGCAGCGGTGTATACGTCAACTCCCTTAGGTATGGGGAACACGGCAGTTTCGGGCACAGTCATGTACTCGGCGTGTCCCCCGTTTAGGCCTATGAGGCCGGGCATCCTCGCCGCGGCGTATGGGCAGTAGTTTTCCTCTCCCCGGGCGCACCAGTGGCACTTGCCGCAGGGAATTATCCAAGAAACGACGACGGGATCCCCCGGGGAGAGACCGTGGGGGTTTTCGCAACGGGGGCCGAACTCCACGACCCAGCCGGAGACCTCGTGTCCCAGTATGAAGCCCTCCGGCGGGGGTATCATCTCCCCGTCTAATATATGGAGGTCCGAGTGGCAGACCCCAGTGGCGGCGACTTTCACAAGGACCTCCCCCTCGCCGGGGGTCGGGGTGGGGGCCTCCGCCAGTTCTAGTGGTTGCCCAGGCGCCTTGTAGAGGGCGGCCTTCATCCGTATGGGAATCATTGTGTGCCTACTCTCTGCGCTGCCTTGATCATCGCCAGCGCCGCGGGGGCGTATTGGGCGAGGACGGCAAAGCTCCCCTTCTTCACTTTTATCTTCCCGAGGACCATGGCGGGTATGGGCTGGATTTTCCCCGCGATTACGTCTAGCCAGGTCTTGTAGTCTGCCTCAAGTATGTAGGGGGCGTCTGCCTGGGTTGCGGCGGCGCCTGTATACACCTCCACGCCGCGGCACTGTCCGTGTTTTAGGAGGAACTTCATAGCCGACTTGTCGCCCTCTCCCGCCTCAGGCGGGACGTTTGCCGCGAGGAAGATTATATCCCCCTCCCACTTAGATGCGGTGCTTCTGTAGTCGGGGGATTCGTTGAGGGCTTGGCAGAACGCCTCGGCCCATTCTTTGCTTGGGAACTTGGGCATGTATAAATATGTGTCAGGTATTTTTATGTTGTGGTTTTCGATGTTGTAGTTATTGGGAGCGGTGTGGTGGGTCTCTTCGTGTCTTTTGAGCTGGCTAGGCGTGGGTTTTCCGTGGCTGTTGTGGATAGGTATCCCGAGCCTGGATGGGGCGTGTCTAGGCGGCACGCCGGCGTGCTTCACGTTATTCAGTTGCCGTTTAGTTCTTACAAAAGCCGCCTCGCGAGACGCGGTAACCCCAAATACGTAGAGATCTGTAGGCGGCTCGGCGTTGAGTATAAGGAGGTGCCAGCGTTGCTCGCCGTCGATGGTTGGTGGAAGTTGCCTGTGGTGCTGGCCGCGTTTCTCTATCTGCGGCTTCACGGGATCGATGCCTCTCTGTGTCTGAGGTGCCGGGAGTACAGGCGGGATTTCAAATTCGCGGCCGCCGTGTTGGTACGTGGCTACAAGGTGGTGGATTCCTTCGGCCTAGTGTACCGCCTCTACGACGCTTTGAGGGAGGCCGGCGTGCAGTTCTTCCTCGGGTGCCGTGTGGATCATGTAGAGGAGGGGGCCGGCGGCGTTGTGGTACGTACCTCTTGCGGGGAGCTGTCGGCTAGGTATGTGGTTAACGCCGGGGGGCTGTACGCAGATGAGATAGCCAAGGAGCTGGGCGTCAACGTGGATATCACCCCGTGTAGGGGGGTTATGGCGGTTTTCCACGGCAGGGAGGTTAGGGCTATTCTGGCGCCTCTCACGCTTCGGCCTCACCCCCGGACTAAGGGCGGCGCCATCATACCGACTGTCTACGGCACCGTCCTTTTCGGCCCCAACTTAACCGATGCGAGAGACAAGGAGGACGTCTCGACAAGCAAAGAGGATTTCGAGCTTTTGGCGAAGAAGTTCGGGAAGTACCTCAGAGATTTCGAACACCTCACGCCGGTGAAGATCTTCGCGGGCAACAGGCCTCTGTCGCCTACCGGCGACGTGGTGGTAAAAACGACGGGTAGGACGGTGCATGTCCTGGGCACGGAGTCTCCGACTTTTACCGGGGCTCCGGCTCTCGCCGAAGACGTGGTCAAGGCGCTGGAGGACCTCGGCTTGCCCAAGAGGAGGCCCGGGGAGGTCCCGCCGCTGAAGCCGTATGCTAAGTGTGGAAGAGTGGTGTGTTTCTGCAGGGGGGTTACGGAGTGCGAGATTAGGGAGACCGTGGGGAGGGGGTCCCGGACTCTCGACGGAGTCATGGCTAGGTTTGGGATGGGGATGGGGCCGTGCCAGGGCAGTAGATGCATGGCGGAGATCCTCAAGATAATGTCAGAAGAGCTGGGCGTGGAGCCCAGAGAGATCACGAAGTTCGGCGGGGGGTCATGGCTCGTGTTGTAATTATAGGCGCTGGGCTTGGAGGTCTCTACGCCGCGGAGAAGCTCCACGACGCGGGCCACGAGGTGGTGGTGCTGGAACGTCTCGAAAGGCCAGGCGGCGTGTGGATACTGCATGAGGACTACGAGGCTGGAGACTGGCCTTGGATCCGCTTCGGTGTTACCGCCACCGCTATTGACGGAAAGTGCGTGGTGACGGACCGGGGCAGGTTCTGCGGCGATGTCATAATAGAGGCTACGGGCTTCCGGGAAAAGACGCCGGCGGAGCTGGGGATCTTCGGCACAAGGCCCGCGGGGGTCTTCGCCTTGTGGACCGCGATGAGGATGACGGAGCTGGGGTGGCGTATTGGGAGACGCGTGGTCATCTACGGTTGCAACAAGTGGGCCGAAGGGCTTGCGAGACAGCTCTCAGACGGCGGCGTAGACGTGGATATGTTTGGCCCGTCTTTCTGGTGCAGAGAACGGGCTACCATTAGGGAGCTACGGGGCTCTGAGCGTCTGACGCAGATTGCCACAGATAGGGGTGTTCTCGACGTCGATACGCTGGTTATTGCTGAGGCCGTGCCGCATAGCTGGCTTGGTGCGGCGTATAGAGTTGGCAACTCCGCCATCGTTATCGACGACGTGAGCTACGTGAAGCTTGCTGTGGAGTTTTTCGTAAAGACGCTAGAAGGTGGCGGGTTCAGGGTATACGGAAGCGGGCTTGAGGTCTTCCCAACTACGACGGCGGGAGAAGTCGTCGTCAAGGTGCCAGCTCCCGGCGTTGTGGAGGTATGCGGCGTCGAGGCGCAAGTGTCTACTCAATACGCGGTGTTTAAAGTAAGGGAGGGTTGCTTGTTGAGGTATGTACGGCGTTCTTGACATCGGGACGACGAAGATCAAGATCTTTGTATACGACAAAGAGCTGTCTCTGCGGTATAGAGAGTCTGTGGACAACGTCACATTCCCCGACGGAACACAAGACCCAAACCACATAGCCGCGTCTGTTAAACACTTCCTCAACGTGGCTAGGGAGCGGGGCGTCCGTAGATTCGGCGTGGCGACCTACAGAGCTTCTGTGGTTGCGTGGGATCGAGGGGGCAGGCCTTTAACGCCGGTTTACACCTGGCTCTTCGACAGGGTGGACGATTTATACTGCAGGAGATTTGCGGCGTTGCAACACCTGCCTAAACTAGGCATCCTCTTCAGGAAGTATTCGCCCCTCTTCAGGTTTTTAAGAGCCTATAAAGACGGCGAGCTTGGTAGCTGCCTGAAGGCGGAGACGTGTTTCCTGTGGACCTTGGATGGCTTTGTGGCGTATCTACTGACGCGGCGGTACGTAAGCGACGCCACTAACGCCACTTTAAGCGGCTTCATCACCCAAAGAGCTTCAGACCCATCCCGCTGGTTAAGGAGCTACTCGGCGTGGAGCTTCCGTTGCCAGAGGTTGTGGAGAACTACGGCGACTTCGGCAACGTCGAGGGGATGGAGTTCCGCGTGTTGATAGCTGATCAACAGGCGGCGGCTGTGGCCGAGGGCGCGACGAATCGCGGCGTGGTTAAGGTAACCTTGGGCACGGGGCTTTTCGTGGATATGCCCACGGTTCACTACGCAGAAGGAAGCGGCTTGATCCCGCTGGTTCTCTATAAAGTGGGCGGAGGTACGAGGTACGGCTTGGAGGCCTATCTGCCGGCCGCCGGGCGTTTTATAGACGGCCTAGTCTCGCTGGGTCTGGCGAGTTATGAGGAGCTAAGCGGTCTAGACCCCGGCGGTGATTATATCTACGTGCTTCCTGCCCCTGCTGGTCTTCAGTACCCCCATGCCGCTTGGGTCAGAGGCGCGCTGATGGGGCTGAGGCTCTACACTAAGCGCGAGGAGGTGCTCTCCTCCGTTGTAGCGACGCTAAGTTTCTACGTGAAATACGTCCTGGAAACCGGCGGCTACAAAGCCGAACGCCTTAGAGTAGACGGCGGCGGCTCTAGGTTTGACAGCTTCCTCCGCTGCTTAGCCTCGGTGGTGGAAGCCCCCGTGGAGCGGCCGGACGACTACGAGGGGACTGCACGTGGCGTCTTGTCGCTTCTCGCCTACGGCGACGGGCTTGCGGAGCTGGGGAAGCCCCTCGGGAGATTTACGCGGATAGGCGGCGAGTCTTTATATTGTAAGAGGAACTTTGAGACGTGGGTGAGGAGAATGAAATTCTTAAAGAGCTTGAAGCCCTTTTTCCAAACCGCGTAGTTCCCCCCGTCCAGTACGTCCAGGAGAGTTGGTGGCCTCTTGTCTGGATTAACCGTAGCTACCTCGGCTCTGCGATAGCCGCTGTGTTACCAGAGAGCGTGGAGGATGTGGTGAGACTCGTCAAATTCGCCTACGAGAGGGGGGTTCCTCTAAATATCGTAGGCGGGGGGAGCTCGGTGACGGGGGCCAGCGTGCCGCGCGGCGGAGTCGTGATGGATTTAAAAAGGCTCAACAAAATACGCGAAGTCAACAGCCGCCAGAGATACGCCGTTGCGGAAGCTGGCGTTGTTTTGCAGGAGCTTGAACAGGCCTTGAACCAGACGGGGTTTACCCTCGGGCAGTTTCCGCAGTCCATAGACGTCGCGACTCTGGGCGGCTTCGTTTCGACGATGGGTAGCGGCCACTCGAGTAGCGGCTATGGAAATGTGGAAGACGTGGTGAGCAGGTTGGAGGTTGTGGTACCCCCCGGCGAGGTCTACTGGACGAGTTTCAGAAGAGTGCCCAGGTCTTCTCTTGGGCCCGACTTGGCCAGGATTTTCGTGGGGGCTGAGGGCGCCTTCGGCGTCATCACGGCGGCTGAGGTTAAGCTGTACGACTTGCCTAGGTTCACATGGGAGGACTCGGCGCTTTTTTCCACCTTTGAAGAAGGCGTCGAGGCCGTGGAGAAGCTGGCGTCGCTGGATCTGCCCCCCAAGATTGTCAGGTTGTACGACGAGCTTGAGACCGCGTACTACACGGGGCTGGAAGGCGCCGTGTTGATCTTCCGCTTCGCAACCCAGACCAGGGCCTTCTTGGAGACGGCGAAGAGCGAGGTCTCCGACATTTTGAAGCAGGGCTTTAGAGGCCCAGAGTTGGTCCATAAACTGCTCCAGGAACGGCAGAGCTACCGAGAGCACATCACCAAGATCCTTCAAAGAGGGTTAGTTGTAGATACGGTGGAGCTCGCTACTACATGGGACAGAGTTACGGATCTCCACCGCTCGGTGAAGGAGGCGCTGAGAGGCGTGGAGGGCGTCTACTTCGTCACTGCACATCTCTCCCACGTCTACCGCCACGGCGCTTGTCTCTATTTCACCATTCTCTTTACGCCTAGCGAGTCTCTCTACTTCAAAATATGGGATACGGTGTATTCAGAAGCCGAGAGGTTCGGCGCCACCATCTCCCACCACCACGGCACGGGGGTTCTGAAGCAACGTTATCTAGAGCTTGAGAAACCCGCTGAGCTTTATAGAAGGCTTAAAGCTGCCTTCGACCCCAAAGGGCTTTTGAACCCCGGCCGGCTTGTCCCCTAGCGCGTCTCCGAGTTATTCCTCCGCGCAACCAACATGTCGAGGGATTTCTTCTCAAGGGGCCCCAAGGCTTCTTTCAACGCTCTGCAACCGGCGGAGTCGCTGTCTTTACACCGGCTGTACCTCGCAAGGGCCTTCTCAGCCAGCTTCTCGTCCACGCTTTCCCTTCTCCTCGCCAAGGCCCTCAAGACGGCTAAGGTCTCAGTGACGCAGTCTACATCGGGGCCTTGGGTCCTTTCCACAGTGCCGTCGCGCTTATAGGCAACCAGGTACACGGTGCAGGTCTCGCGGTCGTACGACATCTCCACCTTCTCCGCCTGCTGACCCGCCACGGCCTTTATCCCACCTATTAAAGCCTCTTCTATCTTGGCGGCGTAGCGGAGTAGCTTCATGCCAAGTCTTAGCGACCTCCTGTCTAGCCTCCCCAAGAGCTTATACGCCACCTTCTTCACGTCGAGCAACTCCTCGAAGGTCAGCTGGGTGGGATCTTTGTCGAGTATCTCGTCTACTCTGTCTAGGTCCTCCTCTGTGAGGGGACCTGTGGCAGCCACGCTCTTCAAGGCGTTGGCCTCCGCAGCTGTGATGAGACCCTTGGAGACCAGGAGGGAGGTCAGGAACTCCACCAACACGTAGTCTCTCTCCCTCTTCCTCATCAGTTCCGCATACAGCGGGATCAGGTAAAGTTCCAGCGACTTGATCAGCCTGTATGTTATAAAGCCAAGCGCTATCACCGCCGCCGTGAGTATAGAAAGCAGAACCAGCGTCGTCTCCACAGAAGAAGTATAGACGGATTATATAAATCTACACCGGCTTCCCGCGGAGGCTCTGGCGCTTTCTCTGATAAGCCTAGCTCTCGGAGACAACACCCTACAACTCCAAGACCGTGTATCCGTTCCAACCCACTAGCTAGAGCAAAAACCGATGGGCGCAGGAAGACCCCCGCAACCGCCCGCGGATTGAAAACACATACTCGCTAGCTTAAAAGAGCCAAGACCCGTACCGTTGCGGTCGGAGAAGTCACAGACAGGATTTGTATACGTGGAGACGGCGACTTCACATTTAACATAGAGCCGCGTCCCGAAACGCCAGCATGTTGAACATCGGGAGTTAATCCTCCGGCACCGCACGATCCACATAGAGACGGCCCCGCTGACCGGGGGAAGACGCTCAGGCCTGTAGGCGGTGTGTCTGGGGGACGCGGTCGAAAGCCGCCTTCGTAATCGATGCAGACTACGGAATACATACAGGACTTCATCCCTCATAACATTCAGCTTTTGAACAGACGGCAGAACGCCACATGGCCTCAATTCATTAACGTACCTCCCGGGCTCAGGTAAGAGTTGAGTTAGCGCGGCTGGCATGCGTTTGATGTGAATTTTAAATAGCTGGGTGAGGGCTTACTTATGAGCTGGAATTTAGTAGTCGCCACGGGCTGGCGTCAAGAAAGGCTCTGCATGGAGGAGCTGTATCGCATAGGCGACATCGTGGGGCGGAGGGTGGAGGAGGTGTGGTTCACGGGGTTCGACGGGCTTCTCACCGCGAAGGTCGAGGGCGACCCTGTGGATTTTGTAAAGATGCTCATAGACGTGGTCGGCAGCGGCTACTACATACCTAGGTTCGTACTCAGAGCCACGCCGATTATGGCCGTGGTTAAGACAGACCTCGACGAGATACAGCGTGCAGTCGGCGAGCTTGCGGAGCGCCACATAGCTCCAGAGGAAACGTTTAAGATAGAGCTGAAGAAACGCGGCGTGAAGTTCGACAGAGTCTCCGTCATTGAGTACGTGGCGAAGGCGGTTAACAGGAAGGTCAACTTGACGAAGCCTGACAAGGTAGTGTGGATCGAGATGTTCCCCAGCAGAACCGGCGTGTCGGTGATACGGGAGTCCGAAAACTTCTCCCTAATGCGGGCGCGCTCGGCACATGAATGAGCAGTACATCACCGTCGCAGGCAGAAGGGTAAGGTTCATAGCGGGCGGCTCAGGGAAGCCGCTTGTGCTTCTCCACGGGTGGTCTTTCAACGCCGATACCTGGGTGGAGAGCGGCATCTTCGACGCATTAGCTAAGCACTACGCCGTATACGCCATAGACATGCCCTACGGCGTGAGGACAAAAAGCGAGAGATTTCATGCGCCTAGGCCTGAATACGCCAAGTTCCTGCGGCAGGTACTCGACGCCTTGGGTCTCGCCGATCCGCCGCTGGTGGGGCCAAGCGCCTCAGGCGAGGTGGTGTTGTGGTACCTCGCCCAGCGGCTTCCCGCCAAGGCCGCCGTGGTTGTGGGTCCCGTGGGGCTCGTCGACGAGTTGCTGAAGGCGCTTGAGGAGAGGGAAATCCCCGTTCTCGCGGTGTGGGGCGAGCTAGACGAGATCTCGCCGCCTTCCAACGCGCAACTACTGCGCGGCAGAAATGTGAAAACAGCGATACTAAAGGGGGCTGGACACGCCGCGTATCTAGACAAGCCGAAGGAGTTCGTGGAGCTGGTGCTGGAGTTTTTAGGCTCTGTTTACTAGCTTCAGCGCCTCGGCGAGCTTCACCGCCTGTCTCGTCTCCCGGGGGTTATGCGTTCTCACTACGTGGGCTCCGTTAAGCACCGCGATTGCCTCCGCGGCGAGAGACGCCGGCAGAACCTCCTCTGGACTCTCCACCCCCACCACCCTTCTGAGGAAGGACTTGCGGGAGACGCCGATTAGTATGGGCTTCCCCAGCGCCCTTAGCTTGGGCAGGTTGGCGATTATGTGGAGATCCCACTTCCACCACGGCCAGTTCTCATCGCCGTGTCTGTATTCGCCCTTCACGACATATGGCTCATCTCTTGGAGGCAATAGCGGAAATCCTATACCTGGGTCAATTACGATCTTCTCCGGGTCTACGCCGCACTGCTCAAAACGCTCGACAGACCCCCTCAATGCCTCCAACACGCGGTCAATAGGTTGTAGACCTTTCCTAGACGTTTTTTCTCTTGCCATGAGCACGACAGAGGCTCCGTGGTCCGCGACGACGCGGCACATCTCCGGATACAGCCAGCCCCCCGTGACGTCGTTTATAATAGAGGCCCCCATTTTGAGCGCATATTCGGCCACCTGCGGCCGGTAGGTGTCCACGCTTATTGGGATCTTTACGTTTTTCACGATCTCCGGGAGGACGGATCTGAGCCTCTCCAGCTCTTTCTCAGACGGGATCCAAGTCTCTAGATACGGCGCCGTTGACATGGCGCCTACGTCTAGGAAGTCTGCATGCTTCTCAAGCTCCACTGCTCTTTCTACGGCGTTTCCAAACGCCACGGAGCCCTTGTAAAAGGACTCCGGCGAGATGTTCAGGACCGCCATTATCCTAGTGGGGTGGTCGTCGCCTATTTCCACCCAGCCCAGCCTGCCTCTGATTTTTTGCACGTCAACTTTTTTATTTCTGTTGTAAATAAAGTTGATGCAGAAAGTTATTCGAGGCAAGACGTATATATTTGAGGGAGAGTTGCCGGAGGAGATATCAGGCCTGTTGGAGAAGTGGGGTAGGCTTGTGAAGAGGGGGGAGATCACTACGTATTCCATAGAGTCGGGGGAGATGCGTATGCGGAAGGTGGCGGATGGACCTACGTATTCGGTGAGGAGGATATATGTAGAGCCTGGCTGTGGCTGTCTTCTCGAGATAGACGAGAGACGCGACTTCGAGGAGAACCAAGTCTCCTACTCGATACACCGCAAGAAGCTCTGCCCCCAACATCAAATTTAAATCTAGACTCGGGCTGGCTTCTGTGGGCAAGATTTACGTCGAGACATACGGTTGCTGGCTCGCAAAGGCAGACGCAGAGATAATTAGGCAGAGGCTCGGCTACGAGAAGGTCTCTGCCGCAGAGGAGGCAGACCTTATATTAGTCTATACCTGTGCCGTTAGAGAGGACGGGGAAGTTAGGCAGATGGCGAGGATTAAAGAGCTCACGTTTTTGGGGAAAGACATGATTATAGCGGGTTGTCTAGCCAGACTTAGGCCGTATACTATAAAGACCGTAGCGCCCCGCGCCAAGTTGCTCTACCCAGCCGAGGTGGAGGGCGGGCGGGAGAGAAAGATGAGGATCCTCCCTAGGTACGACGGCGGCCTTATTTACACCGTGCCTCTCCAGGTGGGTTGCCTGGGCAACTGCGCTTTCTGCGCCACGAAGTACACAAGGGGCGGGGCGGGCTACGTGAAGAGCGCAGATCCAGACGACGTGATTCGCCACGTGAAGGAAGCTGTGGCCAAAGGCGCGCGGGAGATATACCTCACGGGGCAGGACGTCATCACCTACGGCTTCGATATGCGGTGGAGGCCTGGCTGGAGTCTTGCAGACCTCCTAGAGAGGATGTTGCGGGAGGTGGAGGGGGAGTATAGGGTGAGGATAGGCATGTCGGAGCCTTGGGTGTTTGAGAAATTCGCCGACCAGCTCCTAGATATCGTGAAGCGGGACCACAGGGTGTACCGGTACTTCCACCTCCCCGTGCAGTCTGGCAGCGACCGCGTGTTGAAGGCGATGGGGAGGAGATACACGGTGGACGAGTACCGTGCCCTTGTGCGTAAAGTCAGGCGGGAGCTGGGCGACCACGTATTCGTAGCCACGGACATCATTGTGGGGTTTCCGGGCGAGGACGAGGAGGATTTCGCCGCCAGCGTAAAGCTGGTGGAGGAGCTACAGTTCGACAAGGTACACGTGGCGCGGTTCAGCCCAAGGCCATTTACAGAAGCCGCCGTGATGCCCCGGCAGGTGCCAGACGCCGAGAAGAAGAGAAGAAGCAAGATCCTGTCTCAAGCCGCCTTGAGGGTTGCCCACCTGCGGAACGGGCTCCGCGTGGGGCAGAGAGACGTGGTGCTTGTGGACGAGGTTGACCACGCGCTGGTGGTTGGGCGCACCAGCGACTACAGACAGGTGGTGGTCAAGAGAGGCTCCGGCGACGGGCTGATGGGGAGATTCGTCGGCGTACCCCTTGTGGCGGCCAGCCCCGTGTATCTATACGGCGAGGTTAGAGAATAACCTGCTCCCAGGGGTACTTCTTGGTAGCCTTCTGGCTTCTCAGCTCCTCCAGCTTCTGTAGA
>OGCH01001142.1_pt1 | contig 10800 bp, 12 predicted proteins | sample 1570111 | NCBI WGS metagenome assembly OGCH01 (sample SAMN03436243, study PRJEB24508) | hot springs metagenome | biome: Desert Springs; feature: Hot Springs; material: Water | place: USA: Great Boiling Spring, Nevada | collected 2008-12-01 | depth 0 m m
GAGGGGCGGGCGGGGCTTTTTCCCCGTGAGGTAGGGCCATTCCCGGGGGTGGGCCAGGACAGGGAGGCCAAAAAGCTTCCAGAGGGCTCTGGCCCCGCCGCTATGGTCCAGGTGGTGGTGGGTGAGGAAGAGGAGCCTGGGCGGGGTCTTGAGGAGGGCGAGAAGCCTCCTGGCCTCCCAAGGAAGGCCCGCATCCACCAGGAAGTACCCCCCCTCCACGGGGATGCGGTAAAGGTTGGCGGCGAAGCGCAGGACCTCAGGCCCGCTCACGGACCCGCTCCACCCCCATCTCCTCCAGGGTCTTGCGAATGCCCTCCGGGTCAATCCCCGCCTGCCGGTGGAGGCTGGGGATGGTGCCGTGCTCAAAGAAACGGTCCGGCAAGCCCAAAAGCCGCACCTCGGGCTTCAGGCCCATTTCGTTCAGGGCCTCCAAAACGGCGCTCCCGAAGCCCCCCATCTTTTGGTGGTCCTCCACGGTGAGGAGCTTGTAGCGGGAAAGCCAGCGCAGCGTATCCCGGTCCAGGGGCTTCAGGAAGCGGGCGTTCACCACGCCCACCCTGGGGTCCTCCCCGGCGGCCTCGAGGGCGTACTTCAACGTCTTGCCAAAGGCCAGGATGTAGACCTCCGTCCCCTCCTTCAGAACCTCCCAAGTCCCCCAGGCGATCTCCGGCCAGATCCCCTCCTCCACCCGCTCCACGTTGTCCCGGGGGTAGCGGATGGCCACGGGACTCCCCAGCTCCAGAGCCTTCTTCAGCATGGCCCGAAGCTCCAGGGCGTCCTTGGGGGCGGCGATCTGGAAGTTGGGGATGGTCCTCAGGTAGGCGATGTCAAAGACCCCGTGGTGGGTGGCCCCGTCCGCTCCCACGATCCCCGCCCGGTCTATGGCGAAGATCACGGGGAGGTTCTCTATGGCCACGTCGTGGATGGTCTGGTCGTAGGCCCTTTGGAGGAAGGTGGAGTAGATGGCCACCACGGGCTTCATCCCCTTCAGGGCCAGGCCCGCCGCCGTGGTCACGGCCACGTCCTCGCAGATGCCCACGTCCAGGTAGCGCTCGGGGTGCTCCAGGGAGTAGCGCACCAGGCCTGAGCCCTCCCGCATGGCGGGGGTGATCACGTAAAGCCTGGGCTCCAGGTGGGCGAGCTCGGTGACCGCGTCCCCGAAGGCCTGGCTCCAGCTGTAGCCCTTGGAGACCTTCTCCGGCTTCTTGGGGTCAAAGCCGGGGGGGCCGTGCCAGTAGATGGGGTCGGCTTCGGCCACCTTGTAGCCCTTGCCCTTCTGTGTGATCACGTGGAGGAGGGTTGGGCCCTCCAGCGCTTTGAGGTGTTCCAGGATGTGGATGAGGCCCTTGAGGTCGTGCCCGTCCACAGGGCCCACGTAGCGGATCCCCCAGGCGTAGAAGGGGTTTTCCTGGTGCAGGAGGAGCTTGGCCGCCTCCTTGGCCCGGTCCACCAGGCCGAAGAGCTGGGGCGATATGCGCTCCAGGATGCTTTTGCCAAGCTTCTCCGCGTCCTGGACCCACTTCCTTATCTGGAGTTCTTTGAAGTACTTGTTGAGGGCCCCCACGTTCTCGGAGATGCTCATCTCGTTGTCGTTGAGGATGATGAGCATCCTCTTTTGCAGCTCCCCGATCTTGTTGAGGGCCGCCAGGGCCATGCCCCCGGTGAAGGCCCCGTCCCCGATCACCGCCACCACGTGGTGGTCCTCCTTGAGGAGGTCCCGGGCGATGGCCATGCCCAGGGCGTGGGCCAAGGAGGTGGAGGCGTGCCCCACGGTGATGGCGTCGTGGGGGGACTCGGAGACCTTGGTGAAGCCGGAGATCCCCCCTTCCTGGCGCAGGGTGTGGAAGCGGTCCTTGCGCCCGGTGACCAGCTTGTGGGCGTAAGCCTGGTGCCCCACGTCAAAGAGAATCTTGTCTTTTGGGGACTGGAAGACCCGGTGGAGGGCCAGGATGAGCTCCACCGCCCCCAAGGAGCTCGCTAGGTGGCCGCCGTTTTGCGCCGTGACCCGGATGATCTCGCTGCGGATCTCCTCGGCCAAGGTAAGAAGCTCCTCCAGGCTCAAGGCCTTCAGGTCTTCGGGGCTGTTTACTCTTTCCAGGACCATGCTCCACCTCTAGCGAAAGTTGCGCTCCACCAGGATCCGCCCCTCCCGGGTGCGCACCTCCCCCACCCGGGGGGCGAACCAGACCTCGCGGATGTCCTGGCTTCGGTTGTCCCGGAAGGTCTGCCGGATGCGGTAGACGCGGAAGGTCCCCGCCGGTACCCGCACCTCCCGCTCCTCCAGGACCTCCATCTCGTAGGCCAGAAGGCCCTGGGCCAGGGGCTCCCGGCCCGAGGGGGTGAGGAGCTCCACCTTTACCTCCGTGGTGCCCCCCCAATGGTGGCCGGGGGTGAGGAGGGCCTCAGGGGGGTACTCCAGGAGGGGTGGGGAGAAGACCACCCGGGCCGAGGGCTCCTGGAAGCCTAAAAGCCTCACCCCAACGGGGCCCACCTGGCGGAAGTAGACCCGGTCCTCCCCCCGGCCATAGACCCGGAAGCGGAGGGCCTCCTGCCCCTCAAAGGCCGCAGGGCCCTCCAGCCGCATGCGGTAGGGAGGGGAGGAAAGGGACTCCCCTTCGGGCACGTAGACCCACTCCAGCCCGGTGCTTTGGGGGTAGAAGGCCCTCTCCTCCAGGAGGGGGCGGGCCTCCGGTTGGGTCACCTGGGGGGCGCAGGCGGCGAGGGTCAGGGCGAGGGCCATGAGGTACGGCCTCATGGTACGGAGTTTACCCCTGACCCTCCCGTAGGCTGGCCAACACTTGCCCGAGGTCCAAGAGGTGGCCTCAAAAAGCCCTCTCCACGGCACTAGCTTGGGCATCCCATGCTGCGAAACCAAAGCGCGGCCGCTTAGGTCTGGCCCAGCTCCCGCTTGAGGCGGAGGAGCTCCTCTTCCACCTCTTTGTCGGCGGAGAGGGCGGAAAGCTCCCGGTCCAGGCCCTGGTCCAGCTCCTTCAGGGCCTCGTGGCGGTCCTCCAGGGCCAGGATGCGGGCCTCCATCTCCTCAAAGGCCTCCAGGGCCGGGTGCCGGTCCAGCCGGGACTCCATGCGCCGCACGGCCTCGGCGGCCTCCACCCCCTTCTTGCGGGCCAGAAGGAGCTTCTTCCGGGCCTCGGCCTCGTCGATCTTGGCCTCGAGGGCCTTGAGCTGGGTCATGAGGCGGTCGGTGAGGCCCTTCTGCTCCTCCAGCTGCTGCTTGAAGCCCTCGGCCAGGTCCAAGGCCCGCTTCCTGCGCCTCAGGGCCTCCTTGGCCAGGTCCTCGCGCCCGGCCTTCAGGGCTTCCTTGGCCTTCTCCTCCCAAAGGGCGGCCTCCTTGAGGTGGCTTTCCACCTCCCTTTCCAGGCGCTTGGCCTCGGCCATGGCGGCCGCCATCTGCTCCCGGGCCTCCTTGAGGGCCTCCTTCATGTCCAAGAGGGCCTGCTCCATGATCTTCTCCGGGTCCTCGGCCCGGCGGAGGAGGTCGTTGAGGTTGGCCCTGATGAGGCGGCTGATGCGATCCAGCAGGTTCATCGCTTACCTCCAAGAAGAGTATGGCATAGGCGTAGACTGGTTTCGTGAGAGGTGGGTGCGCCTGGCTTTTGGTGCTCCTTTCCCCGGTTCTGGCCCAAGGCCGCCTCGAGGCCGGAGCCTACCTGCAAAACGGGGTCCACCCCACCTTGGAGGCCGGCTTTAGCCTGGAGGAGGGGGAGGTCTACCTGCGCCTCCAGCCGGGCCGGGGGGGCTTGGGCTACCTGGGGGGGCTCGCCCTGGGGCCCTTGGGCTTTTTGGCCTACGGGCTCCAGGGGGAAGTGGGCGAGGGAGGCTTGGGCGGAGCGGTCTTCCTGGAGGGCGGGGCGGGGCCCTTGGCCCTGGAGGGGAGGCTTTCTTATCGTCCCCAAGCGGCCTTTCCCCTTTTCCCCGAGGAGGGGCTTTGGGGAAGGTTTGCCCTCCGCTACCGCCTGAGCCCCAAGGAGGTGGCCGGTTTTCTCCTGGAGAGGGGGCGGGCCGAGGCCACCTACGCCCTGAGGGACGGGGCCACCTACACCCTGGGGCTGGGGGTGGCGGGGTCGCCCTACCTGGTCCTGGGCTTTAAGGGGGAGGTGGGGGAGGCGGGGGAGGTCTTAGACCTGGCCCTCCGCCTTGGGGGGGTGAACCGCCTGGAAGGGGGCCTTTACTTAGGGGAGGCTAGCCTTCTTTTCATCCTTTCCCATCCTTGGGCGGGTAGCCTCACCCTGTGGCTTGGGGACCTGGGCCTCGAGGCGGGCCTTCGCCAGAGCCCCTACGCCTGGGTCCGCTACGCCTGGAGGTGGCCGTGATGCAAAAAGCCCTAGCCCTTTTCCTCGTTTTGGCCCTGGCTTTGGCCCAGTCCGTGGAGGAGATCCTGGACCGGGTGGAGCGGAACCTGGCCGAGCCCTGGCAGGCGGTGGTCCGGGGCACCTTCCAGGGCCCCTCGGGTCCGGAGGAGCTGGAGGCCAGGGTCTACGCCATCCCCAAGGAGGGCCTCTTCCGCATAGAGTTCCTGAAGCCTCCATCCCTGGAGGGCAACTTCACCGTGATCACGGCCAAAGAAGTCTGGAACTACCTCTACCTCACCAACCAGCTCATCATCTCTCCCCGGGAGAAGGCCCAGGTGCAGGGGCTGGGCTTCTCCCCCCAGGCCTTCGGGGACCTGAAGGCCCTGGCCAAGGAGGTAAACCTCCGCCTGGCGGGGGAGGAGCGCCTTCCCGAGGGGGTGGCCTGGAGGCTTCTGGGCCAGGCCAAGGGCAACCAGGGCTTCGCCCAGCTGGAGCTTTACGTCCTCAAGGCCGACCCTCGGCCGGTGCGCTTCCTCTTCCGGGAGGAGGGGGGGAAGGTCCTAGCGGACCTGAAGGTGGTGGCCTTCCAGCGGGCGAAGCTGACCCCGGCGGCCCTCAAGCGCTACCCCAAGGACGCCCAGGTGGTGCGCCGCTAATCGGCGTAAAGGGGGGTGGAGAGGTACTTCCAGCCCCCGTCGGGGCTGATGCAGGCCACCCTTTTCCCGGGGCCCAGCTCCCGGGCCACCTGCAAGGCGGCCCACACAATCCCCCCCGAGCTCATCCCCAGGAAAAGCCCCTCCTCCCGGGCGAGCCTCCGGGCCAGGGGGAAGGCGTCCTCCTCCCACACCTGGATGACCCCGTCCAGGAGGGAGAGGTCCAGGTTCTTGGGGATGAAGCCGGGCCCCATGCCCTGAAAGGCGTGCTGGCCCATCTTGCCGCCAGAGAGCACGTTGGAGCGGGCGGGCTCCACGGCGATGACCTTCACCCTGGGCAGGCGCTCCTTGAGGTACCGCCCCACTCCGGTGATGGTGCCCCCGGTCCCCGAGCCGTAGACGAAGGCGTCAATGCGCCCTCCCAGGGCCTCGTAAAGCTCCGGCCCCGTGGTCTCGTAGTGGGCCCGCACGTTGGCGGGGTTAGAAAACTGGTCCGGCATGAAGGCCCCGAGCTCCTCCTTGAGGCGCAGGGCCTCCTCCCTGGCGGCCAGCATCCGCCTCTCGGGGTCGGTGAGGACCAGCTCCGCCCCGAAGGCCCTCAGGACCCGCTTCCTCTCCTCCGACATCTGGGCGGGCATGGTGAGGATGAGGCGGTAGCCGCGGCTGGCGGCGATCATGGCCAGGCCGATGCCCGTGTTGCCGCTCGTGGGCTCCACGATCACCTGGCCGGAGCCCGGGCGCAGGAGGCCCCGTTCCTCGGCGTCTCGGATCATGTACCAGGCGGGCCGGTCCTTGATGGAGCCCCCGGGGTTCTGCCCCTCCAGCTTGACCCAGACCTCGGCCATGCCCGGCTCCACCACCTTTTCTAGCCGCACCACCGGGGTCTTGCCGATCACCCGTTCCACCCGCATACCCCCACTATAGGGCGGGAGAATGGCGCCTTGGGTGGGGAAGAATCCCCTTTCCCCTTTTTTTGGCGGCGGGGGTTTGGTAAGCTAGAGGGAGCAAGCCTATTTGGGTCCCTACCCCGAATGGACTTAGCTTGCGAAAGGGTGAACATGAAGGTTGAACAGGACAAGGTGGTGACCATCCGCTACACCCTCCAGGTGGAGGGGGAGGTCTTGGACCAGGGGGAGCTTGCCTATCTGCACGGGCACGGCAACCTGATCCGGGGCCTCGAGGAACAGCTGGAGGGCCGGGAGGAGGGGGAGCGCTTCCAGGCCCACGTGCCCGCCGAGAAGGCCTACGGCCCCCACGACCCCGAAGGGGTCCAGGTGGTGCCCCTTTCCGCCTTCCCCGAGGACGCCGAGGTGGCTCCCGGGGCCCAGTTCTACGCCCAGGACATGGAGGGGAACCCCATGCCCCTCACCGTGGTGGAGGTGAGGGGCGAGGAGGTCACCATTGACTTCAACCACCCCCTGGCGGGCAAGGACCTGGACTTTGAGGTGGAGGTGGTCAAGGTGCGCGAGGCCACGCCGGAGGAGATCCTCCACGGCCACGTGCACGAGGGCGGCCACGCCCACTAGGCTTTCGGGCTTGGAGCCCCGGGCCAGGTCCCGGGGCTTGACTTTTTCCTAGAGGCGTGAGATAGTGAGGAGTCCCTGGAAAGCCAAGTGGGTTTTCGGGATGCAAGGAGAAACATGAAGAAGGGTACGGTTAAGTGGTTCAACGCGGAAAAAGGCTACGGCTTCATCCAGCAGGAAGAAGGTCCCGACGTGTTCGTGCACTTCACGGCCATTGAGGCCGAGGGCTTTCGCACCCTGAACGAGGGGGAGCGGGTGGAGTTTGAGGTGGAGCCGGGCCGGGGCGGCAAGGGCCCCCAGGCCAAGAAGGTCCGCCGCATCTAAGCGCTCAAGCGGGCAAGGGAGGGCCCCTAAGGGGGCCCTTTTCCTTTAGGCTTGAGGCATGCGCATCCTGGTCTCCAACGACGACGGCATCTTCTCCCCGGGCATCAAGGCTTTAGGCCTGGCCATGCGGGCCTTGGGCGAGGTCTACGTGGTGGCCCCGGACGTGGAGCAGTCGGCGGTGGGGCACGGGATCACCGTGCGCCGCCCCCTGCGCTTCAAGCACACGCAAAGCGCCGGCTTCGGGGAGATTCCCGCCTACCGGGTGGACGGCACCCCGGCGGACTGCGTGGTCCTGGGGGTCCACCTCCTGGGGCGGCCAGACCTCCTGGTCTCCGGCATCAACATCGGGGTGAACCTGGGCCTGGACCTCACCCACTCCGGCACCGTGGCCGCGGCCCTCGAGGGCACCTCCTTGGGCATCCCCTCCATCGCCTTCAGCCTGGACACCTCCGGGGAGGAGCTGGACTTCACCCACGCTGCCCTCTGGGCAGAACGCCTGGCCCGGCTGGTGGCCGAGAAGGGGCTTCCCAAAGGGGTCCTCCTCAACGTGAACTTCCCCGCCGGAGTTCCCAAGGGCGTCCTGGTGACCCGCCTTTCCACCCACCACTGGGAGGATAAGGTGGTGGAGCGCCTGGACCCCGAGGGCAGGCCCTACTACTGGATCGCCGGCACCCCGGTGGGGGAGGAGGAGGAGGGTACGGACCTTTGGGCGGTGCGCCAGGGTTACGTCTCCGTGACCCCTGTGAGCCTGGACTTCACCGCTTCGGACTTCCTCCCCGAGCTTGCCCGCTGGTTTGCCTAAGGGTCCGTCGCCACATGGGATGCCCAAGTCGGGGCTGGGGAAGGGCTTTTGGGGACCCCCAGCGCAGCTTTGGCCACGGCGGGGTACTTAGAGGAGGCGCACGGGCATCCCTTCCTTTAGGCCCAGGGCCTCCCGGGCGCTTCCCCGGTTGACGGCGATCTCCAAAAGCCCGGCGCTTCCCATATAGGCCAGGGCCTCCCCCTCCTGCGCCTCCCCGAAGGTGCGGAGGACCCTAAGCCGCCTCCCCGCCACCTCCACCCACCCCCCCAAAGGGGCGGAGAGGAGGGTGGTGATGGCGTTGCCGAAGCGGTCAAAGGTGAGGACCTCTCCCGTGGGCCCCGGGCTGAGGTTTAGGGGCAGGCGGATCAGGCTTTCCACCGGTACCTCGGGGCCCAATCCTTCCGGGGGAAGCACCAGGGCCAGGTGGGCGGCGGCGGGGGCGAAGAGGTCCCGGCCGTGGAAGGTGTGCCCTCCCGGAGCCCATCCGGAAAGGGGCCTTACCCCTTGGGGCTTGGGAGGGGGAAGGTTTTCCAAAAGAAAGGCCCTATGGGGCGGGTCCAGGAGCCAGGCCAGGGTGAAGAGGCCGTTGTCGGGCCCCACGTAAAACCTCCGCCCCTCTGCGGCGATGGCCCGCCTCCTTGTGCCCACCCCGGGGTCCACCACCGCCAGGAGGACCGCCCCCAGGGGCAGGTAGGGAAGGGCCTCAAAGAGGGCGTAGGCGGCCCGGCGCAGGTCCCCTGGGGGCAGGCCGTGGGCCAGGTGGCGCACCCTCACCCCCGGGGCCCTGGCCTCCAGGACCGCCTGGACAATGGCGGCGTAGGGGTCCTCGAGGCCGAAGTCCGAGAGAAAGTAGACCGGGCGCATGCTAGAAGCGCCGGAGCCAGGAGGCGGGGAAGAGGGCCAGGACCACCCCCGCCACCACCCAGCCCAGGGAGAGGCCCAGGAGGCTTCCCGCCCGCTCCTTAGCCAAAAAGAGGGCGGCTCCCAGGAGGAGGAAGAGGAGGGTGGGCCCGGGGAGGGCCAGGGCGAAGAGGAGGACGGAGAGGGCGGGGGCCAGGTCCCGGTACCGCTCCTTCAGGACCAGGGGGGCGAAGCCCCGGAAGAAGGGCTCCATTAGGGCCAGGCCCAGGAAGGTGAGGAGGTTAAAGGGCAGGGTGGAAAGTCCCAGGAGGGGCCGGACCAGCCCGTAGGCGAAAAGCAGGAGAATGAGAAGGGGCCCCACCCAGAAACCCTCCACGAAGCCCTGGAGCGGGCCCAGAACCTGGGGGAGCCTTTTCCTCTGCCAGAGGAAAAGCCCCAGGAAGAGGAAAAGCCCCAAGAAGAGGTAAAAGCTGGGGAGGACCATGTCCCGCTGGTAGGGGGTGAGGAGGGCCAGGGCGTTGGCGAAAAGGGCCTTGCCCATGAGGACGGCCAAGCCCAGGGCCAGGAGGAGGCTGAGGAGGAGGAAGAGGTAGAGGCTTCCCGGCCCCGGTAGGGGGTTTTCCACCACCTCCACGGTGCGCAGGGGCTCAATGCGGCTCTCCCCCAGGAGGACAAGGCCCAGGAAGACCAGGAAGACCAGAAGCCAGGGCCAGGCCCGCTCCAGGAAGAGGCCCGGCAGGTTCACGAGCCCGGAGAGCTGGGCCAAGGCCGCCTGGCTTCGGGCCAGGTCCCCCTGGCCCAGGTAGGCCAGGACCAGGGTGGAGAGGGCCTGGCCCTGGAGCCCGGGCCTGCCCGCAAGCTCCGGCAGCACCTCCTCCAAAAGGCGGGTGGCCTCCGGGGGCTTCCCCGTGAGGAAGAGGAGGCGGCCCCGTTCCAGGCGCTCCTCCAGGCTGGAGCCCAAGACGGCCAGGCCCTCCTCGGGTCTCCCCAGGGCCAGGTAAAGCCGGGCCAGGAGGAGGCGGACCTCGGGGGTGGGGGGGAGGCCCTGGGCCTCCCGAAGGGCCTCCTCGGGGCGCTTCAGGGCCTCGAGGGCCAAGGCCCTGAGGAGCCTCCCTTCCGGCCCCGGGGGTAGGGAGAGGGAGAGGACCTCGGTGGGCCTGCCCTTCAGGAGGAGGAGCCGGGCCCGGAGCAGGGGGGCCTCGGGGTCCTCCCCCAGCCGCTCCAGGTAGGCCTCCGCCTGGGCGGCCTCCCCTTTTTCCAGGTGGATCCGGGCGAGGAGGCGAAGGCTGGGCCTGTGGGCGGGGTCGCTCACCAAGGCCAGTTCGCAGGTGGCCTGGGCGCTCTCCAGGGCCCCTTGCCGGTAAAGCCTTTCGCAACGGTTGTAATAGTCCTGGGCTTCCTGGGCCAGAGCCTGGAAGGCCAGGAGGAAAAGAACCCCCAAGATAAGCCTCATGGCTTCCAGTCTACGTCCACCCCTTGCCGCAAAGCTTTGACTCGGTATAATCCTCTCGGGAGGTACCCGTGAGAAAGCTCGCGCTTCTTCTGGCTGGTGGGTTTCTTTCCTTGGCCTTGGCCCAGGCCCCCCAGGTGGCGGCCCTGGTGGATGCGGGGCGGTTCCCGGAGGCCTACGAGATGGGCCTGAGGCTGGGCACCCCGGAGGCCTTGGCCCTGGCGGCCAAGGGGGCCAGCTTCTACGCCCTGTACCAGGCCAAGGACGAGGAGAAGCGGGCCTGGTTTGAGAAGGCGGAAAGGGCCGCTTCCCAGGCCATCGCCAAGGCCCCGGACTACCCCGAGGGCTACTTTGAACGGGCCCGGGCCCTGGGGCGGCTTTCCCAGTACAAGGGCATCCTCGAGGCCCTGGCCGAGGGGCTGGCACCCAGGATCAGGGGGGACCTGGAGCGGACCCTCAAGCTGAAGCCGGACCACGCCGGGGCCATGGTGGCCTTGGCCCTGTGGCACTTTGAGCTGGTGCAAAAGGGCTGGCTGGTGGCGGCCACCCAGGGGGCGGACGGGAACCAGGTAGTGCCTCTGATGAAGAAGGCCATTGAGCTGGAGCCCGAGGTCATCATCCACCGGGTGGAGTACGCCCGGGTCCTGGCCGCCTGGGGCAAAAAGGAGGAGGCCAGGAAGCAGCTGGAAGCGGCCCTCGCCCTCCCCGCCAAGACCGCCGCCGACCGCTACGACCAGGAAAGGGCCCGAAGGGAGCTTGCCCAGCTCAAGTAGCCCTACTTGGGGGTGGGGAGGCGGAGGCCCAGCCTCCGGCCGAAGACCCTGAGGAGGACCGTGGCCAGGGCCCCCAGGAAGAGGGCGGCCTCCCCCAAGGGGTG
>OGCH01001144.1_pt1 | contig 10794 bp, 12 predicted proteins | sample 1570111 | NCBI WGS metagenome assembly OGCH01 (sample SAMN03436243, study PRJEB24508) | hot springs metagenome | biome: Desert Springs; feature: Hot Springs; material: Water | place: USA: Great Boiling Spring, Nevada | collected 2008-12-01 | depth 0 m m
CGAAGGTCTATCCGCCCCCTGGGGCGATTGCCGATGTGGTGGATCACTATCGCTGTCGCTTCCTGTTGCGTGAATCGGGTAGCGAGGCGACCGATGCGCAGATTCTTGATCTGGTGCAGCGGATTGGCAGCCGACTGCGCTGGGTGCATCTGGAGAAGTTGCAGGAGTTTGACGGCGCGCCGGGCTTCACCAAAGCGCAGGGCGAAGATTGAGCTTGGAGGGGCGCACCGCCGTGCGCCCCTACTCGGCATGGCTGTAGGGTGAATCTTTCAGGCGGAGAGTGGTGCGTCGCGTGCCACGCTGGGCGACCAGCTCCACCTCTTCCAGTTTCACCTTATCGGGCAATCGGATGCGCCAGCGGTTGCCGCTTGGTCGCTCCACCTTCAGCGGCTTGCGCTTTGCCGAGGCTTTCAGGGTCGCCCCCGATGGGGAGATTTCGCCTTCAAGCAGCCCCTCGCGCTTGGTTGTCCAAATAATGTACGGCTCCTGACGGCTGATGGCACGCATGTAGGCGACCATCGCTTGCAAGCCATCCCCATTCAGCCCGTCTGCGCCCGGCATCGATTTGACCATCTCCACCAGCTCCGATTCCTTCGGATATTTTTGCTCGAACCGCTCTGGCAGGAGCCTCCCTTCCTTGCCGTGGCATGAGGCGCATCGACGCTCAAACAGGCTCACGGTCTCCACCGGCGCCGGACGGAGCGAACCAGACGCCAACAACACCAGCAACAGCAGTCCACTTAGAAGGCTTATGCTAACGCCCTTCCACATCGCGTCCTCCTATCCATGAGATTCGATAAATACGCCCTGTCATATCGCAGCTGAACAGCACCGAGCCATCGGGTGCCTCCACGCAGTCGACGGGGCGTGCTAACACGCGCAAGTCTGGTGTGAGCGTTTTGACAATGGTTAGACTCCCGTACGGCTTGCCTGTAACTTCGTCGAACAGCACACGCTCGATACGGTAGCCGTCGGGGATTCGACGGTTCCACGAGCCGTGGCAAGCAGCGAACAGGTCGCCCTTGTGGTGGGGGAAATGGTCGCGCGTGAGAAAGCAGAAGCCATTTACCGCCCAGTGCGCCCCGAATGCCCATGCGGGCGGCTCCGTCCGATCGGCTAACTCCAGAATGTCTTTGCGCTTGTGATACTCGATTCGGGGCAACTTATTCCCCGTGATAAAAGGATGTCCATAGAACTTGCCCTGCTGATAGTGGTTCAGTTCGTCGGGAGGGTTGTAGTCGGTGACGGGCTGGAACCCGACGCGATCGCCCAGTGGTCGTCCGAACCAGTCGCTGCCGTGGTCTGCCCCCCAGATTTCGCGGGTACCGGGGCGCAGGCGCAGCTTCTCGGTGTTGCGGATACCGCTGGCAAACAGGGTTTTGCCCGTGCCATCTTTGTTGAAACGCCAGATTTTCTGTCGCTCGGTTTGGGTCTCGTCTTCGATGTTGCCCGAATCGCCGATGCTGGTGTAAAGGAACTGTTCGGTGACAAGGATGGAGCGCCACCAGTGCCCTCCTCCTTTGGGCAATTTGCCTTCTGGGATGACCGTGACAATCTCATCGGCTTTGCCGTCGCCATCTGTATCGCGTGCTTTGTGAATTGCGCCCGTTTGGGTGAACCAGAGCCAGCCATCGGCAAAGTGCATCCCATGCACGGTCGGATAGCCTTTCACAAAGCGATTAATAACCCGATAGCGCGTGCCCTGCAGGCGCAACGCGAGGATATCGCCTTCCAACGGACGGCTCACATAGAGTGTGCCGCGATTATCGAATTCCAGAAAACGGGCATTCGTGATGCCCTCCGCCACCAGATCGACCCGATAGCCTGGTCGCACCCAGAAGGCAGGCACTCCCTCACCACGAACGCCTTCTTTGCTCGGCGCTGAACGAGTCGGTGGCAAGCTACCCCGCGAGGCAGCGGGGCGTTGCCCCATCAAATAGCCCACCATCAGCACCAAACCGACCCATCCAACATAGAGAGCAACACGCCGACTCATAATTGATTACAAGTGTACCCAGCGCCACACGCAGTGCCCACCAAAGGCAGGAGATTTTCGCTTGCTTGCGAAATAGTGCAGCGGAGGTGAACCCGCTATGACGGATTACACACCGAAGCCGGAGCATCGCTTCACTTTTGGGCTATGGACAGTGGGCAACCGAGGACGCGACCCGTTTGGCGACTTCGTGCGTCCCCCTATCCCCCCTGTGCGCATTGTGCAGAAACTCTCGGAACTGGGCGCATGGGGTGTGAACCTACACGATAATGATTTAGTGCCCATCGATGCCACCCCCGCTGAGCGCGACCGCATCGTGCGCGAGTTCAAAAAAGCCTTGGAGGATTACAATATGCGCTTGGTGATGGGCACGACCAATCTCTTCTATGACCCCGTGTTCAAAGACGGTGCGTTCACCAGCAACGATCCGAAGGTGCGCGCCTACGCCCTCCAGAAAAGCATGCATGCGATTGACTTAGCCGTTGAGCTGGGTGCGGAGATTTATGTGTTCTGGGGCGGACGCGAAGGCACGGAGACCGATGCCGCCAAAGACCCCGTGCAGGCGCTGCAGTGGTATCGCGAATGCATGAACTTCCTCATCCACTATGTGAAGGATCAGGGCTATCACCTGCGCTTTGCGCTGGAGCCGAAACCGAACGAGCCGCGCGGCGACATCTTCCTGCCCACGGTCGGCTCGATGCTGGCGTTCATCGAAACGCTGGATGACCCCAGCATGTGCGGCGTGAACCCCGAAGTGGCGCACGAGAACATGGTGGGGCTGAACTTTGTGCATGCGGTGGCGCAAGCCATCGAACGCAACAAACTGTTCCATATCGACCTCAACGCCCAAAAATTCTGCCGCTACGATCAGGACTTTCGGTTCGGCGCCGAGGACATCAAGGGGGCGTTCTTCCTCGTGAAGCTGCTGGAGGACAACGGCTACAGTGGTCCGCGCCACTTCGACGCGCACGCCTATCGCACCGAAGACGAGGAGGGCGTCTGGGAATTTGCCAAGGGCTGCATGCGCACCTACCTCATCCTCAAGGAGAAGGTGGAGCGGTTCAACCAGGATGCCGAGATTCAGGGGCTGCTCGCTGAGATCCGCCAATGGGATGTGGAACTGCAGGAGCGGATGCAATACTCGCGTGAAAACGCCCAGTGGCTGAAAAACTATCCCTTCGATAGGGAAGGGCTGGGGCGAAAAGGCTATCAATACGAGAAACTGGACCAGCTGACGATGGAGTTGCTGCTGGGCGTGCGCTAAAGTGGGCATGTCCCAAGGGGGTTGTCAGTCTATCTCGCCGGGCTGCAAGCCTATCGGCAGCGGAGCGGGTCGCTCGCATCGGCTCGGCACATTCACATGCTGTCCTGCAGCCGACGATTCGTTGAAGCTAAGCATCACATCCAGCACATGGTAGGCGAGCGTGCCACTGGCGCGATGCGGTCGCCCCGTCTGGATAGCACGCACCATATCAGCAAGTCCCAGCCCGCGACTCTGCCGTGTATAGCCGTTCACAAGCGGTACTTCCAACCACTCGGTTGACCCTACCCGCCGAATGAGCACTGGTCCGCCGAAACCGTTGGGGTCGGGCACGCCCAGCGTGCCTTCGGTGCCGTAGATTTCGATGGGCGGTAGGCGGTGCGCCCGCACATCGAACGACATCACCACCGTCGCGATGACCCCATTTTCGAACTCCATCGTGCCCGCGATATGGGTGGGGGTCTCGACGCGGATGACTTGCCCACGCTTCGGCTCGCTCCCGATAACCCGTTCCAGTCGCGTGATTCGGGAGATGGCTGCCACCCGCTTGACTGGTCCCAGCAGGTTCACAAGGGCGGTGATGTAGTACGGTCCCATATCGAGCATGGGACCGCCCCCTTCCTGATAGAAAAACTCCGGGTCGGGATGCCAGCCTTCGGGTCCGGACGAGAGCATGAAGGCGGTTGCCGCGACGGGTTCGCCAATCGCACCCTCATCGATCAGCTTGCGGCAGGTCTGTAGTCCCGCACCCAGAAAGGTATCGGGCGCGCTGCCCACACGCCGTCCGCTCGCCTCGGCAAGCTGAAGCACCTGCTGGGCTTCGGGGCGATTGATACCGAAGGGTTTTTCCGTGTAGACATGCTTGCCCGCTTCAAGGGCGGCTTTGTTGACGGGTGCATGCGCCTTTGGTACGGTCAGGTTCAGCACCACATCGATTTCGGGATCAGCGAGCAGCTCTTCAGGAGTGCAGGCGCGTGGGATGTTGAACTCCTCGGCGCGAGCGCGTGCCCGTTCAGGCACGATATCCGCCACGGCGCGAATCTCCAACATCGGAAAGATTTGCGCCACGCGCAAGTAAACAGAACTGATATTACCACAACCTATCACACCAATACGCATCCGTTCACTCATAAAAAAAACCTCCTGTTCTCTATAGTACCCTGCAAACGGGCTACGCCAAACGGCTATTCCCAGCGGATGTGGTCGTTGACGCCATGTTTTTGATAGACGCTCAAAACCTCTCGGCAAAATTCAACCATTTTCTCGTCATTCTCCTTCTCGGCAAGTTGAAGCAATCGAATAAACATTCGCTTCCCCGTCTCGGTCTGCTTATAGATTTTCTTTCGAAAATTGCACTGTGAACAGAGAGTTTGTCCATTTTCGATTTCCGATCGCCCTCCCAAGTGACGCGGTCTAATATGGTCTACATGGAGTTCCACTCCATCAGCACGCCCTTTACCACAGATGACACATCGATACTGGTCGCGTTGCAGGATTGCCTGCTTCTGCTCTGGGGTAAAGTCATCCAGCTCGACCTTTCCTGCTATCTCTGGGTCATATCGGTACACGCCCTTACGCACCTTGATGAGCCAGCCTTCCTGATAAAGGCGGCGTATCACTCTCCATGGATCGCGCGGCGGGGTTTTGTGCCCTTGCTTGCGCCACTGCTCCGTAACCCAGTCAACGACAGGTCCATGGGGAAGGTCAACATTCGGATGCTGCTGGAAATATTCCTGAACCAGTTCGCGGATTGTCTTGCGGGACCTATGTCGCTTCATAAGGGACCGCCTCTTCCTCGATGCTTAGAGCGGGTTGCTGCGCGTTCAGGTAATGCAAGATGCGTTGCCGTGCCAACTCACAGTAGGCAGGCTCAATCTCAATACCGATCGCCCGCCGATTGTGCATTATCGCTGCGAGGAGGGTCGTGCCACTGCCTGCAAATGGGTCCAGTACCGTGTCGCCGACATAGCTGAACAGTTTGATGCATCGTTTCGGCAATTCTAACGGGAACGGCGCGGGGTGTCCAATTCGCTTGCGACTCTCGCCATTGAAGGTCCACAGACCATTTGTCCACTCCATGAACTCCTGTGGCGTGATGTCCGAAATGCGCGAGCCAGAGGTCTTTTTCCACTCTCGCTTGTATAGCACGACGATGAGTTCCACTGGTGCAATCACATATGGTGCGGACGCGCTCACCCACGACCCCCACGCGGTGCGACGAGAGATGTTGCCTTCGTTCCACACGATGGTGGAATGGTACTGGAAGCCCAGTCGCTTCGCCAGTGTGGTAAGGTCTGCACCAACACTCTGCTGCCCACCCTTGTTTTTGTCCAACGGGATATTGAGGCACATGCGTCCATCCTCTTTCAGCCACTCATAGCAGCGTTTCAACCACGCCTCGCAGAACTCCAGATATTCGGCGTGGCTCAAGTCGTCGCGATGCGCCCCATAGACCACCTCCACATTATAGGGTGGCGAGGTGATGATCAGATCGACCGACTCAGGTGCGATTTGCGCGCATAGCACATCAGCACAGTAGAGTTTACAGTTCGTCGCTTCAAAGTATAGCATTTATCCCCACCTCCCTGCTTTCGTCGAGAAAGCATCCGATCCTCCATCGGTAGTAGATTTTACCGCCCGCTTACTGGTTCGGTGCCCGTTTTGCCCTCGAACGACTCGCCGGCGTGGGGATGGGTCAAATCTTCGATGGCGGGTCCCCAAGTGCCTTGTGCGAAGGGGATTTCCTCACCGCCCAGCGGGTAATCTTTGCGCAGGGGATGTCCCACCCAGTCGTCGGGCATCAGGATGCGCTTGAGGTTAGGATGCCCCTCAAAAGGGATGCCGAACATGTCATACACCTCGCGCTCGGGATAGTTCGCCCCTTCCCAGATGGGGGTGACGGAAGGGACACTCTCACCCTCGTTCACCCGCACCTTCAGGAAGATGCGCTGGAACGAGACGGGTGAGTAGAGATTATAGACCACCTCGAATCGCTTCGGCTTTTCGCCTGCCTGCCACTTCGGCAACCAATCGATGCCCATCACATCACTGATATAGAGATAGTTTAGGTCGGGGTCATCACGCAACAATTCGCACACGCGAAGCAGGTAGTCGGGGCGGATGTAGAGCCAAGTGTCGCCCCGAAACTCATAAATCTCCTCGATGGCGTCGGGATAGCGCGCCCGAATTTTTTGAATCTCGATGCGTTCGCTCATGACGGCTTTGCCTCCTGTGCAACAGGCGAATGAGAGGCTGTGGGGCGCACGGGGCGCGGCTCCACCGGGTCTTCCCACTCCAGCGCGCCCTTTTTCAGCTCATAAAGGAAGGTCAGAACGAGCAAGAAGGCGAAGGCGCCCGCGATACTAAGCACGAAGCCACGCGCCTCCACGGGCAAGTCGCGCACCGCCACAAAAAAGGGATAGAGAAAGGCAATCTCCACATCGAAGATGATAAAGAGCATCGCAGTCAGGTAGAAATGCACGGGGAAGCGTTCACGGGCGTTGCCTACCGGGGTGATGCCGCACTCGTAGGGTGCGGTCTTGGCAGGCGTCGGGCGGCGTGGTCCCAAAAGCCATGAGCCGCCCACCATCACCGCTGTAATCACCGCTGCCAGCACAAAGAGGATGAGAATCGGCACATAGTCTATCGCCATCGTGCTAAAATTATACCCGTCTCAGGTACACCCTTAAGAGATGGATTCGCTGTGGCACTCGGAGGCGTGGCGGTATCGGTGGTTGCCCTTGCTGCTGGCGGTGGTGGGCACGGTTGTGCTCTATTGGCTGCAGGAGGTGGCGATTTTTCGTCGCCATGCGCTACTGCTTGCCCTGCTTGTGGGGATGGGCTTTTTCCATCCCACGCTGCGCCATCCGCTGCTTATCCTTTTTAGCTACGGCTTGAGCCTCTATTTTTTGAGCAAGTCGCTGGGCACATGGGTGAGCGCGCCCTTTGGCGGGCTGGGCGAGGTGGAACGCTGGCTGTGGGGCTTGATTGGCATTTTATGCGGCATCAGTGCGGTGGGAATGGGGCAGGCACAGCCTCCCCGCTGGGCGGTGGCGCTGCTGATGTTCGCGTTGGGGCTTTACTTCGTGACCTACAGTTATAGCGAGGGCGTGCAAGGCAACACGTTGCAGGTGATGGCGGGCGCCGGTCTGGCGACGGTGGCATTTGTGGCGTCGCTGGCAACTGCTTGGCAAGATCGGGCACGCTCACGCCCCACAGCTGCACCGTGACCCGAGAACCCTGATACCTTGTTGGTGGACTACCTTTCAGCTCGCCCAAACCGATCGCGCTATCGAGCTCCCATCGTCTATCGCCACAGGTAATAGAAGGTTGCCTTGAGAAAGAGGGCATCCTTCGGTTTTGCCCCGCTGCCTGGTGGGTTCGCATAAGTGACCCATTCCACATTCGGCATCAGGTAGAAGTCCTTCGCCACCTCATAGATAATACCCACTTGATAGAAGCTGGGGCGTGCCGTGTTTGCCAGCGCAAAGTAGCCGATTTTATCGGCATCAGGTACGGGATTATTCAGCCAGTCGGCACGGACGAACAGGCGCGTGCGCTCCGCCACCTGCGTCTCGGCATACACCGAGAAGACCGCCAAATCACGCTGATTCTGGCGGTCTTGATAGGCATACTGAAGCCCAACTTTGGTGCGGTCGGTGCGGTGGACCAGCAGCCCTTGAAGGGTGCGCCAATCGCTGTCAGCCGGGCGGTCATACACATCCCCGTACACCTCCAGCACCCACTGCTCGTTGATGGGGTAGAGCCACGAAAGGTAGACCGCTTTGCCCCTATTGGTTTCGGCTTGAGTGTGGCTACCGTTGCCCACTACAAAATAGAGCTGGGCTTTGCCAAAGCTTGCCTTGACCCCGATACCGCTGTCGCGCGAATTCCCCATGCGCCACAGGTCAACAGGGGTCTTCTCGATGGGACGATAGCCCAGCAGTGACTCCACGCCCTCCCAGGTGGGGGTCGGAATCAACCCCAGCAGATATTGCACCTTCCCCAATGTGTACTGCACGAAAGCATCCTTCACATAGGGGTTCAGTGTGTTAGCTGCTTGGAAGTCGCCCGGGCTGTTCATCTCGAAGCGGAAGCGAATCGCGGTGCGCTCGCCTGTCTTCTGGTCATAGGTGAGGTAGACTCGTCGGAACCAGAAGCCGTTCATCCCCTTGATGGCGGGGTTATGGTGATGGGAAACCATGTAGTAATCGCCGAATAGATAGCCCGAGAGCTTGCCGCTCGTTGGCTGCGCGAGGGTGGCTGTCATCAGCCCAGTTAACATCAATCCAATCAATTGGTACCGTCTCATGCCTAACCTCCTTGTGCAATAGCGTAGAGCCGTTTATCCCACTCGCTCCAGTTTAATCCGTGTCTCACAAAAGACCGCTTGCGCCCACTGGATCTGTAAGCGGCGTGTTCTTCAGGAGAGGGTCCACTCGCATGGCGGCGTTGAGATGGACGCCTTTGGCACGGCGCGGGTCGGGTGGGATACGCTGCCCGTCGATAATGATCTCGCTGGCGCCATAAGCCCAGTGCCCGAACCCAAGCGCGAAGGTGAGCGTGCCTGGGCGGATGCCCTCTATCACCTTTACTTTCAGTTCCAGCGGCAATCTCCTGCCGTTGCCCAGGTCCCACATCCCATCTGGATTGGATGCGGAGCGGATGCGCACCTTGTCGCCGTCGCGCAGCCCCAATCGCTCAGCGTCGCGCCGATTGATCAGCAGTCGCAGTCGGTGTAGGGTGGGAAGAAGCGGGGGATGCCACTGAACGCCTTGCCGGTTATGGCGCTCTTCGTGGTAGCGACCTTCTCGCTATAGAGGTTGATGAGCTTGCCATATTTGTGTTTCACTTGTCCATGCTCGTAGGCTTTCTCGTAATCTTCGAATCGCCCACCTCGGTTCAGCACATAGACCACTTTGCGCCACCATGCCTCGCCGCAGGCGGCTTTCCAGCGTTCGGGGTCAAAGACGCTCTTGGGCAGGTGGCGTCGCGCCTTGAGGAAAAGCTCAAGCTCAGCGTCGTCGGCGTCGGGCACGGCTTCGCCCGATTTATCGCCTGCCGCCACATTCGCCACCATCTTCAGGTAGAAGCGGTCGGGATAGGTGAAGTCCATTCCGGGTGCGAAGCCATCTTTGCCGAAGCCGGGCAGCCCCAGCTTTTCAGCAATCGCCAGCAGCACTGCCTTCAGCGAGAGGGGCATCTCCTGCCCGAACACCTTCACCGTTTCGGGAATAGGTGGGATAACGGGCTGACGAATGGGCTGGATTTTGTGGGCAAAGCTGGGGTGGCTGCCGTGGAACTCCCATCGTTCTAAGTGGCTCAGGGCAGGGAAGATGTAGTCGGCATAGAGGGAGGTCTCCCCGATGGTGATGTCGATGGAGATGAAGAGTGGAAGTTTTTCGGTATCCATCAGGATGGGGATGAGCTTGTCGCCGCCTGGCAGTGCGTAGACGGGGGTGCCCATATAGAGCATGAGGCATTTGATGGGGTAGGGGTATTGGTCGCCGATGCTGGGGATGACCTCTTGATAGATGTCGCTGGAGAGTAGGTACCAGGGGCGTTTCGCAGGGTAGCCTTCGAAGAGGGTGGTCTCCTCATATTTCACATCGTGTCGGATGATGCTGATGCCGAATGGCGTCAGTTTATCCGGGTGCAGCTCCTTGAAGATATAGGGTTTGCTTTCTATCGGCTTGCCCTGCTTATCGCCTGTGATGTTCCACTCGCTCTTTTTGATGAAGCCGCCCTGCCAGTCATGGTTGCCGATAAGCAGGTTGAGAGCGTTGAAGGCGAAGCAGTTATAGAAGCCGTTGGTGTGCTGGCTTGCGCCCCGGTGTATATCGGCGACAGCGCGTTTGCCGTGAGAGGTGAATTCGCGAGCAACCTCTATGATATCGTCCGCCTTCAGCCCACAAATCTCCGCCCACTCCTCGATGGTGTGTTCGGCTGACGCTTCATAGAACAGCTGGAAAGCCGATTTGACCCGAATAGGTTTGCCCTCCCTGGTGCGCAGTGTGGTGTCCACCAGTAGGTCGCCTTCCACGGGGTGCTGCCGACCAGCGCAAACAGCGCCGAGAGCAGCGCCATGCGCTCCACCTTCTCGTACTGGTGCATGCCGAACACATAGATGAGCGTGGACAGCAGGAAGGAACCTGCCGAAAGCCCGATAAAGTAGATGTAAAACGCGACCCACATGCCCCACGCCATCGGACTGGACAGCGCCGTGACCCGCATCCCTTCGGTCAAGCGCACACCAATCGCCACCAGCCCGACCAGAGCCAGGAGTGCCAGAATCCCGTAATAGGGATGCAGTCGCATGCGCTGTTCCCATAAAACCATGCTTTTCGCCTCCATTGTGTCACCTCCTCAGACCAGGTAATAGACCCGCGGCTCCGTGCCCAGCTCCTCCTTGAGCCGCATGACATTCGGCTGCGCGATCAGCTCCGAGACGAGGCTGTCGGGGTCGTTCGCATCGCCAAAGAAGGTCGCCCGCCCTATGCAGGAGATCACGCATTGGGGGAGCATGCCCTTCTCGATACGG
>OGCH01001151.1_pt1 | contig 10775 bp, 2 predicted proteins | sample 1570111 | NCBI WGS metagenome assembly OGCH01 (sample SAMN03436243, study PRJEB24508) | hot springs metagenome | biome: Desert Springs; feature: Hot Springs; material: Water | place: USA: Great Boiling Spring, Nevada | collected 2008-12-01 | depth 0 m m
GACCCGCTGAGACGAAGACACAGACAGCGACGACCACATCCACGGCTCAGCCGCTACGTGTGGTGTATATGCCCTCCATCGAGGTTAGGGTGGAGGCGCCCGGGGAGATAAACACGACGAAGCTACCCATCTATATTAATTATACTATTATAATTAGAAACTCGGGCAACGGCACCGGCGTGGCCGTAGTGGGAGACACGCCGTATGAGGTCGCCCCAGGTCAAGAGGAGAGAATAGCCGCGAACAAGGCTGTCAGATGGGCCGGCGAGCACGCGGTAGAGGCTGTGGTAAACGGGACTAGGTACGTGAGGGCGGTGAAGGTGTACTACTACACGCCCCGTCTCCAGGCGGAGCCCGTATATATCAACACGACGAAGCTCCCGGCGAACATCACCGCGTCGGTGAGGGTTAGCAACTTGGGCAACTTAACGGCGTGGGTAGAGGGGGTCGAAATTGCGCCGGGCCAATCGGCGACGATAAACAAGACCCTGGCCGTGGAGGCGGCGGGCACATACACAGTGAAGATAGGAGACGTCGAAGTCCCCGTCGTTGTGCGCTACTACGCGCCGGGCTTTGAGTGGAGGACAGGAGGCCCCCAGAAGGTGGAGGCGCTACCGGGCGAGACCTACGCCGTCTGGCTCTGGATAAAAAACACGGGGAACGCCACGGCACGCCTCGCCATAGACGGCAGAGCCGCCACGCTGAGGCCGGGGGAGGAGCTCAACCTGACCAAAACCGTGACGATAAAGACGGCGGGCGTATACACGGCGGAGTTCAGAATATCAGGCGACCTAAACGCCACCCTACGCCACGCAATAAAGGCAACGGTAGTAACACCCAAAGTTGAGATAGTCATATGGAATCCAGACATCAAGCGGAGCTGGCCGCCGCCGAATGCCACAGACAAAACGTCTATCAAAACAACGAGCAAAACAGCGACGCTGGGCTGGGGCTATATAGTTACGACAAACGCCACGAGGAGAAACATCACGCTTATCGTGGAAGGCCCCACAGGCGCCGAACGCTATGTGTTGACGCCCGGAGGTTACGCCTCTAGAAACTTCACAGAAACAGTGGAGGTGCCCGGAGAAAAGGCAGTAGAAATAAAAGTTAATTCTACATCATACAGACTAGTTATAGCTCTAGCGCTGACGCCGCCGAAGATCACAGTGAGAGACGTGTCAAGGATAGAGTTTACCGACGCCAGAAAACTCTCGGGGATACAAATCAGTTGCAGAGGACTGCCCGGAACCCCCGTAGACATAGATGTAATTTGGGTAAGTGGCACGCTTGTTTACACCCAGACTGGCAGATCTGCCTCAGGTCAGATAAAGGTGAAGACGCCAATAGGTGAATACACAGGTGAGTACAGGGGAGAAATTAAAGGCGACAAAGGCTCCCTAGAGGTATACATAGCAGGCCATAGCATATACGTGGAGTTCACCACCTCGCCGCTCGCTATGACAAGGGCGTTAATAGACGGGACGCAATACAGTTGCGACGACCTCACAGGGCTGGCGCCGCCAATCTTCTACCGCGAAAAACCCACAGCCGCGGACGAGCCGGTTGATCAATACGCCTTCCGCTTCCTTTCAGCATTTGCCAAGAGCGACAGCGACAGACCACAGTCTATAAAATGGAACGGGGAATACATAGAGGCTAAGGACAGAGGCGGGAACACATACCGAATATACTTCGGAGAAGGGGAAATACGGATAGAAGGCCCCCTAACAGCCACCATCATCATATCTCAATAGAAGAGAAAACTTTTAAACCTCCCCCATTCAGTGTGTTATGCATAACCAAACAAAAACGCTCCTGGCAGTCCTACTACTGACGGCTCTAGCGGCAATCACCTACGCCCAACAAGGACCTGGACAGGCCCTACCCTCGGCCTTCGACATAATAATGCAAATAAACGACGCAAGGGCGGCTGCGGGCTTCGGGCAGGAATATGCGCTCTGCACCCCGTGGGAGAAGAGCTTGGCGCACTTCCCGCCCTATAGATTCGCAGTGGGCAAGAACTTCACCCTAATAATCCGCGAGACAGCGACAAGTCCCGCATATCCGTCGGAGTTCAGAGACTACAGAGTATCTGCTGTGGCCAACGCTACCGGCTTCGTCGAATTTAACATAAATGTCCCAGCTGGCGTAAATGTCACTAAGACTAGCAACTGGTACGTCGCGATAGTGGTTCAGTGGCCTAGACCAGGTTACTACTTCCTAGTCTACAACCAAACCTTCACCGGTGTGAGCCTCATCGACGTCATAGGCAACCTCAGCGGAAGGCCTGACCTCACCGGCACCAAGATCTACTCCGGTCCCTGGGGCGTAATACAAGTTACCAACGGCCCCGGCAGATTTGGCAACCTCTCCTCAAGTGTAATACACACATTCTACGTTGGAGTAAACACGTTAGGAAGATCTTTCGACCTCACCTTCACAAGGACTGTTACAATTGCCGGCACCACGATCACGCTGGAAAACAACGTAGGCCCTGCGAAAGGGCCCACCAACTATGTCGTTGCGCGCGACCCCAGTGTCACAGCAGTATTTGGGCCTTTCACCTATCTCGCCACATACGTTACCTCCTTTGGTAGCCCCGGCAAGGCAGATCTAAAGATAGATCCGTCTAAAGTGGTCTACAACCACTATGTATATATAACAATCGAAGGCTCTAGAGGCATTGTTATACAGAGCAAGAACGATAGGTTTAGGGCGTTCAACGGACTGAGGCAGGTGGCAATTACGCTCAACAGAACCGCCGGCCCAGGCACTGGCGTCCAAGCTCCGATGTCCTGCGGCTTGGTAATTTGGAACATGACGATGTACACAGTGAGAATCGACGGTCTGCTCGACCTCAAGGGCAACCCGGTGCTCAATCCGGAGAACTTTAGATACAAGATACAGTTGAAACTGGGCGACGACTGGGTTACTCTAGACAGAGCACAAGGCTCGTGGAAGTTCAACATACCCGACGGCGCATCTGCCGTGCTAACCGCGATTAGGGAGCTCTGCGGACCTGTTACTCAGCTAACGCCCGAGGAGCTGTTGGATTGCGCACGAGAACATGGACTTGAAGCGTTTAGGGCTCAGCTCATAGAACGGGTCCTAAGCCTCTACGACTCGGTTACTTTGAGCAGACTCGGCGGCCAGTTGCGATTAACAAACAACAAGGCCGAGACCACTGCTGCGGACCTCACTACAAAACTTGTAGTTGAGTACTCCTACACAGCCCAGCAGGACTCTGTAAAGGCAATTGTGCTGGAGGTTGCACTCGCAGAGCCCGCAGACTTCGAGGGTGTGCTGAATGTCTCTATACTACCGGTGCAGATTAGGCTCTGGAGGTGGAGCGACCGCGCGTTGCCCCCGAACGTGACGAATCCGAGGGAGTTCTACTACGCAGATCCGCTTGACTTGGCGTCGTTGAGGTTTGTCGTCGAGGGCGACACAATGTATATAAACAGGATGGCATACGACGGCGCCATTACATACGACCCGTGGCTAGGCCAGGTGGTGTGGACCCTGCCGCCGTACCAGCCGGTGCCCGTCTTAGTGGGCAACGTCAGGGCCTCCCTGTTGGCTATATTTAACGCAAGCGGCTACCTGCCGCTGCCGCCGTTGGTAGGCAACCTCACAACAGGCGGTAAGATCCAGTACTTCAACTACTCAGACGTCGCTAGAAATGCCGGCTTCTTCAAACCATTTGCGGTGGGTCTTGTCGGTAGCTACTCCTATAGGTTCAAGATCTACCACGGCGACGCGCTGGTCGGCACTGCTAACGTTGTTGCCAACTATCCGACGGTAAACGCCAGCGGTTTGCTCTACCACAGCGCAGCCGCAGATGTTTTGCAGGCGGTTTACGACGACAATGAAAACACCGACATGTATGCCGTACAGATAGTAGACCCCAGGAACTTCTATGTCAAGGGCGTTAGATTCTACACCTACGATGTTGAACATGTAATTCACATCGCAATTGCTAGAGTGTTCCAGAACGTCATGTTAAAAGACGCATGTGGCAACCCGATAGTTGGCGTTAATGCCGGCCTTACGGGCGCCAGCTTAACGCTTAAGGTAAACATAGGCGGAAGGAACATAACTATTGCAAAGTTGCCGTTGGCAAGCGAGGTGCCGGTGGATATAATAATACCGATAGACGAGTGGGGCAACCTACAGCTTGACGTGAGCGGCGACTACGTCACTGCATATGCCGAGCTTAACTACTTCGGCTACACGCTGTACCCAGTGGACAACCTCACCAAGATACCCTCTGGAGCCCCCGTTGAGTTTAAGATACCGGTTAAGGAGGGCGTGGTGAAGAAGCCAGTGCTGTATCTGCCCATTGCGCCGTTGCTCTTCAGAGTCTGGAGCCAAGTGGTCTCTGTCGACTACGACCCGTTGAAAGAGCCGTTGTGGGGCTTCGTGGTCAGGGTATTCAGCACAGGCGGTACTGAGATAGCCCGTAGCATCTCGAACAAGGAGGGATACGCCTATGTTCCAAACGTCCCAATCGGAGTGCCCATAAATGTGGAGGTAAGGACGATTGTGCCGAAATCTGACAAGAGATGGAGCTATACCTACGACCAGATTGAAAGGGGCAACGACTATGGCTCATATGCGGAAGCGATGGGCTTCACGCCTGCTGATAACGTCTACACCCTCGGCACCCGCGGCGAAATCGACAGCGGGTTGGTGGTGAACAAGTCCCGGCTGTTGCTGGACGCCTCCAACGCCACGAAGTACATCTGCGCCAAGGAGGCTATAAACCTGTCTGCCGAGGTTTACGACTTGGTGGTGAGGGTGTTTGACAAGACGGGCCAGTACCTGCTGAGAAGCCAGCCTGTGTTCCTAGGGCCTTACCCACAGGCCAGTAGGCCTGTTCTCCTCAACGTAACGCTGGTACTCGCAGATGACTACAGCCCGTATGACAAGGCCTCGTTGTGGAGAGACTACTCCATGCGCGACTTTAAGATCTTGACCGACTTCCGCGCCATAGGCATAACCGGCATGCGTGGTATATACCTCAACCTAGCTTCGAAGTACCTTGACGAGACTAAGAAAGCTCTAGGCTGTCCGCAGTACACCACTGCCAACTACTCACGCGCTATCAACGCCTATGCGTTGGCTGCCATGTCCGGCTTTGTGGCCAATGCATCCACCGACAGATACGCCGCAGTTTATTTGTTGAGCTCGCAACAGCCAAAGGATGTTATCGACGTATGTAAGATGAGGCCAGAGCAGGCAGGCGCCGCCGAGATAGCTAGGCTGTTTATGAAAGGCCAGAGGCTGAGGTTTGTGGTGTGGTACATGGGTCAGAAGGTGTTTGACGACTACGTCACAATCACCGGGCCGTTGGTAGACATCAAGGCCGACGTATATCCGATCAACGTGACCACCTACACCAAGAGCATGAGACTGCCGGTTGACACATTCGTCGGCTTTACGCTGACAGACGTCTATCTCGGCCTTGCGTTAAATAAGACCGACGGCATGTTCGCCAACAAGACGCTGGTGCCGCAGTTAATCGCTCCCTTCACCTCTATATACAGCACTTACTCACTAGCCTACATTCTAACAAATGAGCTGGCCAAGAGCACAGGCTACCCATATAATGAGCAGGTTGATGCTATTGTAGGCGGTACCACGCAACAAACCTGGCTGTATGGCCTCTACGCGCCGGCACAGTTCGGCGGTGACTTCGTCTATCTGCCGAATATAGTTGTTCTCCGCAACGCCACCACTCCGAAGTACCAGTTCACAACTCTCAACAACTATGTCGCATCTTCCCTGACATATAGGTCCTACAAGGACACAACTCATAGCGGCTCTCTGCAGGTGCCCGCTGGCCAGTCGCTGTCGATGACAATAATCGGCGCGAAGATAGAGTCAGATCCCGCCAACAATGCGACGTATATAAAGCTGACATCTTACAACGGCACCGAGAACAGCAACAAGGTCGAGCCGCAACTAATCTTATCCGGCGACTTGGTTGTCATCAACAATGCGTTTGTTAAGAACTACCTAGCTACAATCAATGCAAACTACACAATCGTATTGACCGTTAACGCGAAGTGCGGCTCCATAACGATCGCGCCCGGCGCGGGTGATATAACTGTTGATATTACAGTAACCGCTGGTAGTTGCCCGGCGACTATCAGCTATGTTGCCACAAACAGGACATACACAGAAGCTACAATTACCGTGACCTCCGCGCCGAGTAGCGAATACGCTGTGAGCTTCGACAGATGGTTCCTTGTGCCGTACGACTGGGTCTTAGGGCAGTACAACGTGCTCTACCACGCCACGGACATAGTTGAGAGGAACGACATACTGCAGGTGCTGAGCCACACCGGCGCAACGGCGAAGTGTATCGACCCGACTACTGTGACGGAGGCTGGTGAGGACGACTTGTACACCTATGAGCTCACGCTGAGGGGCGTGGAAGTTGTAAACTACCGCACTCTGAGTGTGGTCCTGCCGTGGAAGACGACCGGCGGCGGCAAGGTTATTGTGAACATCACCGCCTACCGTGATGGCAAGTTCCTTGACTACAAGGTTTACAACCTCACTGAGATGCTGGCTGGCGCAAAAGGCACTAGGGTGGTTGTCACGTTGCCATTGAACTTCGGCAAGGTGGCCGAGAGGGCCTACGACATAGTGGTGAATAACTCGGCGATTAGGTTTGTGATTGAGTTCCAGATGTACGACCCGAAGAGTGGTCCATACAGCGTTTGCGCCACCAAGCTGGTGCCGCTTGCCGCCAACTACACCACTGTGTCCATGTACGAATGCCATGTGCCGGTTGCCCCCGGCGTGCCTGAGCGTATCGACCCGACAACAGTTGTGTATGCTATTGATAGAGAGCTCTCCGTCCAGAATGGCTTTGACCAGACCTACAACGCCTATGGCGGGTTCGGCACTCCAATTACGTACGTAGTGAAGTCCGGCGAGGTGGCGCTTCTGCCGTCGTGGTACTACCAGACCTCTGTCGCCGGCTCCCGCATCGCCAGGATTTGGATAATCGCCGCCAGCGACGACCCGTCCAAGGGTCCGGCTCTGGGCACTAAATACTACGCGTCGACTGTGAAGGACGACAAGGTGAGCATAAACATCTACAAGTTCGAGAAGTACCTCGTGGTGAACTATGTTCCTAATGTCTGCCCTGCTGGCTGGACCACCCAGACGTTCCTTGACGAGTTTGACGGCTCCGGCAGAATAATCGGCCTAGGCTTCGGCACCTCTGGCACCAGCGCACTTGTGTTGAGCAACTACACCAAGGTGCCCATGTGGAACTCCACCGCCATGTGGCTCGCGGGCGGGGGGTTTAAACTACCGACAGTTGCTCTAGACGCCTTGACTGTACAGAACACTGCGGACTTCCCGATTGTGGTGAGTTCGCTGAGTGTTAAGTACGGTGATTATAAGTACTCCATACCCATGTCGCCGCTGCGCGTCGACGCAGGTAAGACCAACACCACGTTGCTCAACGGCTTCGGCTTCGGCAGGACTTACATGTTCAACATCTCTGACGTGTGGAGCTTCAAGCTAGTCCAGCCCAACTACCAGTACGGTCTCAACGCCTACCACGCTGGCTTAGTTGATGCAGCCAAGTACTTCGGTCTCGGCGACGTGGACGTCACCAAGTATCTGAGGCCGCTTGAATCTAAGTACTTCGTGCAGAACGTGCTGTATGCCAGCCACGCCGAGACTTCTGACTGGACCTTCAACATACTAGGCGGCAAGATCGCCGAGACCACCAGAGGTACGTGGGGCGACTTGACCGTGAGAAGCGACGACTTCGACTACAAGTACGTATTCAGCTTCCCGACTCTGCCGCTGAGTGAGATACGCGACTGGAACGACAGACCGCTTGCCAACCAGACCATAGCGTTGTTTGACAGAGCTGGAAGGCTGTACGCCGTGGTGTACAGCAACAGTCTCGGCAAGTTGGTATATCCGTTGCCGGACATCTCCGCCATTGGCCAGACCAACGTGGTGAGGGTGGCCTGGTACAACGGCTTCATTATAGAGTTGCTGAGGGGCAAGCCCGAGTTCACCATATGGATCTACGACCAGCTGATCTCCAGAGACGTGACCGAGCTCGGCGACGCCACCACTAATAGCAAGATAAGGACCTACGTCTATCCGTTGACCGTGACGGTGAAGGACGACGCTGGCATGCCGTTGACCAACATGTACGTGAAGGTGGTCGATACGTCGACTATCGGCCAGCTTGTGAACGCTGCTAACATGACCGGTGCCGACGGCGGTGCGCAGGTGGTTGACATGAGGATATCTAAGTACTCCAGCGGTGTATTGTCGCAGGTGCCCGGTACCAGCTACTACTACTATGTCTATGACCCGTCTGGCGCCTTGGTTGCCACCGGTAGGTTCGAGATACAGCGCGGCGCCTCTGTCCCTGCGACCGGCTGGAACGTCATAGCAACCGTCAGGTATGCCACTGAGATACCTGTGAAGAACAGCGCAACCCGCGGCTTCATACTGGTGAAGGGCGTTGAGTTCCTCAACGGCACTAGGAGAGATGTGAGGATTCCGTTTACTGTGTCTGGCGGCGTGATGACGCTTGCTGGCAAGGTGCCGGTGTCGGTGGAGTACCCTGTGGAGATCTACGTGACCCACGTGACGCTCGGCGGCCAGGAGGTCCCGGTTAAGGACGGCCAGTTCCTAGTATTCAGCGGTAAGACCACCGACCTCCTCGCTGGGCTTGACTTCGCAGAGCTTGGCCTAACCGGCGTAGTGACTATACAAGCTGTTGACACCACTGGCGCGCCGAGGTCTGACTGGATGGTGCAGGTGCTGTACGGCGACATCGTTGCGGCGCAGGGCGCAGGCCAGGTGCAAACTATTCTGCCGAGGACAGATGTGCTTGCCGACACCTACAAGATAAAGGTAATCACAAACGCTGTCACTCCCGACGGCAAAGCTCTAGTCAAGGAGCAGACGCTTGAGCTGAAGCAGAAGGCGCTGGCGCTCCAGATACCTGTCTCCACGGTCAAGGTCACCATCCAAGCTATAGACGGCTTCGGCTCAGTCCGCAATGACTGGCCTGTGGTAGTTGAAAATGTGGCTTCTGGCATGGGTCAGATCGCTACTGAGCTTGTGGAGGGTCAGCAGTACGTGGTTAGGGTGACCGGCCTCGGCTTCACCAACACCACTACCTTTACCGCCAAGGGTCCGCAGATGGTGATCCGCATAAAGATACCCACTGCCAAGATCGCTGCGCAGGTTGTGGACGGCTTTGGCAATGTGAGGAGCGACTGGAGCGTTCAGATCGTCGGCGTATCCAGCGGCCAGGGCACGGTCGGGCCTGTGGAGGTGTTGGGCGGTCAGCAGTACACGGTCAAGACCTTGGTGTTCGGCAAGGAGTTCACCCAGACCGTCAACGTGCCGGTAGGCCAGACGGTAACCGCCACGGTGCAGGTGCCCACCGCGAGGCTCAGCATAACTGTCGTTGACGACGACAAGAGGCCGATCGACAACTACGTGTCGTCTGTTGAGCTGAGCGGACCGCAGAACTTGATGTACTCCTCCCCGCCGAAGAACGTGGAGGTGCTCGCCGGCACCTACAACATTAAGGTCGTTGCGTTGGGCAAGGATGCTCCGGGCTCTGTGACGCTGAACGCCGGCGAGACTAAGAACATACAGATAGTTGTGCCGGGAACCGCCGGCCTAGACTTCATGGGTACCAGAATACCGTTGCCGACGCTGGTGCTGTATGCCCTGTTGCTACTGGTGATAATCGTCATACTGGCTATATTGATAATCGAGTACAACAACTGGAGGAGGAGACGCCTGATGCAGATACTGGCTCCGCCTAAGTAAAAACCCTCCTTTTTCCCATATTACTCCCCAACCTTTTTTAACTCCCTTCCTTCTTTTTCCATGTTTGGCGCTGTTTTGATCTCGCACGTCCGTTCTGCCATGGTTGCCAAGCTCCGGGGTCTTCCCATCCCTGAGTCTCACCCCTCCCTCTCTGGGATTAGAACCGGCGTTTTCATCACGGTGGAGGCCATTGTGCGTTCTGGTGGGTTCGAGAGGCGTGAGGTCCGGGGGTCTTTGGGGATCGTGGAGCCGTTTAGAGATCTGGCGTTTGACTCCGCCAAGATTGCGGCTAAGCTTGTCCTTTCTATCCCTAGGTTTACGGAGTTTGACCTGCGGAGGTCTGTAGTTGAGGTTACTCTTGTGGAGGGTCTTCGGGAGTGGGACGGCTCGTTGGAAGACTTTCAGTGGGGGCGCGAGGGGGTGTACGCCGTGGCTGGGCAGAGGAAGGTGGTGGTGTTGCCGCAGACCATGATCGAAAGACGGATCTTGGGGGAGGCCTTGTTGCGTTATGTTGAATCTATGGTTGGGCCTCCGGAGAAGATGTATAGGTTCTACACCCGCATTTTCTACGAATTGCATCCCGAGGGGGAGGTTATTGAGCGGGAGCTTTGGAGGTCTCGTGTTATTAAGCAATTTTTCGAAGTTACGCGTTAAGCTTTTATATAGTTGAGCCTTTTTAAGCAATGTACATAGAGTTGTTCGTCGTGGCTGGCCAGAGCGTGGAGCTGGAGAGCGCTCTCAAGAAGGTGGTTGAGGATCTGAGGGGCCAGGTCCAGAGGCCCGACAAGGTGAGGCTGGCTACCGTCAAGATCCGTCCCGACGCGGTGGATCAAGTGCTTAAACTAGTGGGGGAGCCCCCTGAGAAGGTGCCGCCTCACTACCGGTCGCTGGTAAACATGTTGAAGAAATACGGGATAACCAAGTTCCCC
>OGCH01001153.1_pt1 | contig 10773 bp, 7 predicted proteins | sample 1570111 | NCBI WGS metagenome assembly OGCH01 (sample SAMN03436243, study PRJEB24508) | hot springs metagenome | biome: Desert Springs; feature: Hot Springs; material: Water | place: USA: Great Boiling Spring, Nevada | collected 2008-12-01 | depth 0 m m
CTGCCCCCGTGGGGTAGCGGATATCCTGAGGGGCTGCGGACTCCTCGACCCGGGTTCAACTCCCGGCGGGGGCACTTCTTCTTAGAGTTCTATTAATTAACAGGATCCGAAGAGTCGAGAGAGCTTCAAAAATTGAAAAAATTGAAGCACAGAGAAGCAATTTCAGGCGATCGAAGAAGAGAGAGGATTAATTTTAAAATCAGGATGCCATCTGCAAGGAGGTGAGAATACAGGAGGAGATAATGGATGGGATTCTGGAAAAATACGGCTGAAGCCACTGAATTCCTGCAAATGAAGAATGAAAGAATGTTCTACAAGTGCATGAGCTATTATGAAGCCAATAATCTCTTTTTTTGAAGCTTGTCCGTTAAGCTTAATCATTAAAGGTAGTTCCAACCCGTAAATTATCATGAAAAAAGCAAATTGAAAATTTTTTATTTGGAAAACCCAAGTTCTCTGTGATATGATCCGTGAAGGATATATCGTAAAGGGAATCTGCGGTGAACCAGTAAAGGTTGAAAAAGTGGAGAAAAAAGGCAACTATTATCGTATCGTTGGTTATACTCTAAACTCCAAGTCTTTTGTCAATAGGATGCTTACCGACGTGGAGATAAACAGGCTCGAAATCGTTAGAGATTATGCTACCCTTTCAGGCAAAGCTGAAAACGTTTTTTACGCAATTGAAGCACTGCGCTTCAGGTATGCATCACTCTTTGATCCCCTCCTCGCTATGAACGTTTCCAAGATAGATCCCCTGCCCTTTCAAATCGAAGCGGTTTACGGTTACATACTCAAACAGCCAAGGATAAGATTTCTGCTTGCCGATGATCCCGGAGCTGGAAAGACGATAATGGCGGGATTGGTGCTTAAAGAAATGAAGCTCAGAGGACTTGTTAAAAGGACACTTATAGTTGTTCCAGGCCACTTGAAGGATCAGTGGAGGAGAGAACTCAAGGAAAAATTCGACGAAACTTTCGTGGTTCTCGACAGGAACACCTTCAACGCCCATTATGGTGAAAACCCATGGGAGAAGAATTCCCAGATAATAACATCGCTGGATTTTGCAAAACAAGAGGACATACTTCCCAGCCTGTCTTCTGCCCACTGGGATCTGGTGATCGTCGATGAGGCACACAAAATGGCTGCCTATCAGTATGGAAACAAAACCTCCAAGACGGAGAGATACAGACTCGGGGAGGTGTTATCGAGGAATTCCGAGCACCTTCTCTTTCTGACAGCAACACCCCACAAAGGAGATCCCGAAAATTTCAGGCTTTTCTTAGATCTTCTGGTTCCGGGCTTCTTCTCAACGCCGGAGATGATAGAGGAGTCACTCAGAAACAAGGACAATCCGCTCTTTATAAGAAGATTGAAAGAAGATCTCAGGGATTTCGAGGGAAGACCAATATTCACCCGCAGATTTCCAAAAACGATAAAATTCTGGATTTCGGATGCTGAAAAGGAGCTTTACAACGATTTATCGCACTACGTGGTCGAGCAGTTTAACAAGGCGATGAAATCGGAAAGGAAGAGGAACATCGCCTTTGCGCTGCTCATACTGCAGCGCAGGATGGCATCGAGCACCTATGCATTGCTTAGATCTCTGGAGAGGAGAAAAGAAAGGCTCGAAAAGATACTAAGAGGTGAGGAAAAGCAGAAAGATGTCTCACTCGATTATGAGGAACTTGAGGATTATGAAGAGAGCGAAGAAAGTGAGAGATGGAGGAAGGAAGAGGAATGGGAGTCTGTTACTGTTGCCGTTGACAGAGATGAGCTTTTGGAGGAGATAAGAACCATAGAGAAGCTGATTGAGAAGGCAAGAAAGATAGTCGACAGCGGCGAGGAAGTAAAGCTGTCTGAGCTTAGGAGAGCAATTGAGGAGGGATTCAAGAAGGCAAAGGAAATCGGTGGAAACGAAAAGATACTGATCTTCACCGAATCGAGAGACACGCTCGAGTACCTTGTAAGGAAAATAAGGAGCTGGGGCTACAGGGTCAACTTCATCCACGGCGGAATGGGAATGGAGGAGAGAATCAGGGCTGAAAAGGTCTTCAGAGATGAGACAGATGTCATGGTCGCAACCGAGGCTGCAGGAGAGGGCATAAACCTCCAGTTCTGCCACATAATGATAAACTACGACATTCCGTGGAATCCGAATAGACTTGAGCAGAGGATGGGAAGAATACACAGATACGGGCAGAGAAAGGATGTATACGTATTCAACCTCGTTGCGGAGAACACGAAAGAAGGAGAGGTTCTCGCAAGGCTCCTTGAAAAGTTAGAGGAGATAAGAGACAAGCTTGGGAGTGACAGGGTTTTTGACGTCATCGGTGACATTTTCGAGGGAAGAAGGCTCGAGCAGCTTATCATTGATGCGATTACTAATGCAAAGACCATGGACGAAATCCTTAGAGAACTCGAGATAAAGATAGACGAAGAATACATCTCAAAGGTTAAAGAGCTGCTTGGAGAGAGTCTTGCAACGAGATCAATAGACTACACAAGAATGAGGGAGATGGCAGAAAAGGCAAAAGAATACAGACTTATTCCTGAATATGTTGAAGAATTTTTCAAGAGAGTTTTCCCGATCGCTGGCGGGAGGTATAGGGAGCTGAGAGGTGGTTTTATAGCCGTGGAGTCCATACCCTATGAGTTAAGAGAAATAGCAGACGATTTCAACTTTAAAAACAGATTCGGAATTCTTATGAAGCACTATCCAAGGGTAACATTTGATAAAGAGCTTGCGATGAAGAATCCCTATGCCGAGTTCGTATCCTTTGGCCATCCGTTGCTTGAAGCTCTGCTGGAATGGGTGATCAGAAAGTTCGAGGTGGATGCAAGAAAAGGTGGTGTTTTCAAAGATCCTTCGGGTAGATTAAACGGTTTCATATGGTTCTATGTTGCCGAAATAAGGGATGGAAAGAACGAGGTTGCAGGAAGGAAGATAATTGCTATATATGAGGATGGAGAGAGAAAAATCCCTGTTAACCCCGCAATTTTATGGGATCTTGTGCCAGCAAATGTGGTTTGCGAGTTCAATAAGAACGAGGACGAAATTCTGCCCTTTGTCATGGATTTGATTGAGAAATATAAAAAGGAAATAGAAACAGAGAGAAGAAGACAGGCTGAGGTGAAGAGAAAATACGGTCTGAGATCGCTGGATTATTTGATCCAAGAACTTGATGGCAAACTCTTAGAGCTTTACAAAAGACTGGAAGCTGGCGAGAAGGTCGATCTTACAATCAGGAACAAGGAAGAGCAAAAGAGGAGGTATGAAGAGGCTAAAGAAAGACTTGAAAAAGAAATAGAGCTTGAAGAAACTCTTTCAATGTCTACTCCTGAGCTTCTGAGTGTTGTCAGGGTTATTTCCGATAGAAAAGATGAAATGGTGGAGGATGAAGAGCTGGAGAATGTTGGGATTGAAATAGCCATGGAGTATGAGAGAAGAAACGGCAGAAAGCCTGAAGATGTTAGGAAAGAGAATCTGGGCTTTGATATTCGTTCTGTGGGTCCTGATGGTGTGAGATACATAGAGGTAAAAACTAGGGCCGGTGAGGGTAGCGTTTTGCTAACGCAGAACGAGTGGTTCAAGGCTAAAAGGTTTAAGGAAAAATACTGGCTTTACATCGTTGCAAATGCGGCCAAGAGGCCGATACTTTACATTATAAACAATCCGGCTGAAAATCTGAAGCCTGTGGAAAAGGCTGAGATAAGGTTTGTAATTACACCTGAGGAGTGGAAGAGTAAAGCCGAGGTGGGAGATTGAAAAGGTTTATAGAGGATATTTTTCCCGTCAAGGAAGTTAGCGAGCATTCCGTCAGGGAGAAAAACATAAGGCACGGACACATTTCAACTCTGCACATCTGGTGGGCTCGCCGGCCGCTTGCAGCTTCAAGGGCAACAGCTTACGCTGCGCTAATTCCAAGTTGCAGCACAGATGAGGAGAAGGAGGAGAAGAGAAAGTTCATCGTTGAGCTCTCGAAATGGGAGAATTCCCTCAAAAGTGATGTAATTGAGAGGGCGAGAAAGGATATTCTGAATCTCTATGGAAGACTGCCAAGAATTCTTGACTGCTTTGCAGGTGGTGGTTCCATTCCTTTGGAAGCTCTAAGACTTGGCTGCGAGGCGCATGCAGTGGAATACAATCCAGTGGCTGTGCTGATACTGAAGTGCACGCTCGAGTATCCACAGAAATACGGCAAAAGGCTCGTTGAAGACGTTAGTAGATGGGGAGACTGGGTCCTCGAGAGGGCAAAAGAAGAGATCGGGAAATTTTACCCGAGTGAGATTTTGGAAACAAATGACTTGGAGCTTGAAGGGAGGAAAAGGAAAGAAGAGCTAAAGACTGTTGGTTATATATGGGCAAGGACGATTCCATGCCAGAATCCAGCTTGCGGAGCCGAGATACCGCTGATGAGGCAGTTCTGGCTCGCGAAGAAGGAGAAAAAGAGAGTTTCCCTTTATCCCTACGTGGAAGGAAAGGAAGTGAAGTTCAAGATAGTTGGCGATGCCTATGAAGAGATGCCTGAAAAGTTTGATCCATCAAAGGGAACGGTTAAGGGCGCAATCGCCACATGTCCTGTCTGCGGTTTTGTCAGCGATGCCAGTACGGTGAGAAGACTTTTCCAGCAGGGCAAGGCAGGGCAGAGGATGATCGCCGTAGTTTTGCACGGCAAAAATGGAAAAACGTACAGAATTGCCACGGAAAAAGATCTTGAGGTTTACAGAGAGGCGGAAAGATATTTGGAGGAGAAAAGGGTAAGGCTGATGGAGGAATGGGGAATTGATCCGGTGCCGGATGAGGAGGTCAGAAGAGTTCCAGTAACTTTTGGTGTTATTAATGTCTGGGTGTATGGAATGAATACCTGGGGCGACCTTTTCAATTCCCGCCAGAAGCTTGCGCTGATCACCTTCACTGAAAAGGTCAGGCTTGCATACAGGAAGATGGTTGAAGAGGGCTACGATGAGGAGTATGCAAAAGCTGTGGTGAGTTATTTAAGTCTAAGCATAAGTATGTTAGCGGCATTTACCAATACATTAGCCAGGTGGGAAAATACTTCAGAAGCTATAAAACAACTTTACTCTAGGCAGGCTATACCCATGCTTTGGGATTTTGTCGAAGTGAACCCATTTAGTGGTTCTTCTGGAAGTTTTATAGCAGGTCAAGAATATTATTTAAAGGTTCTCACCCATCTCTCCCAAATCCCACCCTTAAAGGTGGAAGAATGAAAACACTGGAAGAGATAAAGAGAATACTGAAGGAAAACGAGGATTTAATAGCAGGGGAATTCAAGGCAAGAATCATAGGAATATTCGGCTCCTATGCCAGAAGAGAGCAAAAAGAGGGAAGCGATGTGGACATACTCGTGAGCTTCAGCCGAGATGCAACGTTGTTTGATCTTGCGGGGCTTGCGGATTTTCTGGAACAGAAGCTCGGTATAAAGGTAGACATAGTCTCCGAGAGAGCTGTAAAGCCTGAGTTGAGGGAGAGGATTCTTGAAGAGGTAATAACGATATGAGAAGGGAGAATACTGGAGGAGCTGGAAGGTGAGAAAAATGAATAAAGCCACGCTTAATTCCATAATCGAAAAAATTAAGGAATATCCGGATGTTATAGCCATCTTGCTTTTTGGTTCGGGTGTGAAAGGCGGTATGAAGCCACTATCAGATATAGACATTGCGGTCATTCTCAGGAGGCAAGATAAGCATTTGGAGGCCGAGATCGGGAGCATGTATTCTCCAAACTTTGATGTTGTGCTTTTCCACCGATTGCCCTTGCACATCCAGTTTGAGGTTTTGAAGCACGGCAATGTTGTATTCTGCAGGGATGAACCCGCCTTGCTTGATATAAAGCGGCATGTGCTGAGGCAGTACTTAGACACCAGCGAGATGTACGAAAGAATAAAGCGGAGGGTTCTGGCATGCGATTAATCGACCTAATCATGAGATACGAATATCACTCAGAAAATGCGAAAAAGGTTGTAAAGATGGACATATCCGACTACTTCGTTTATAACACGCTTGCAATGGAATGCCTGCAATCAGTAAATGCCCTTATTGAAAATTTAAAAAGTGGTGGGCACGTATGAATGTACAGTTCCGGAATATTCCGAGGGTAACGCAATCCTCCGCCACCGAGCTTCCGTATCCAGACAGCTACTTCGATGCCGTTCTCACGGATCCGCCGTACTACGATAACATCCCCTACTCATATCTTTCCGACTTCTTCTACGTCTGGCTCAAGAGAAGCGTTGGAGATCTTTATCCCGATCTTTTCTCAACCCCGCTGACGCCGAAGTCCAAGGAAATCGTGGCGTACTCCCACAGTGGAGGACTGGATGAGGGGAAAAGGTATTTTGAGGAGATGCTTAAGAAGGCATTCAAGGAGATAAATCGAGTTCTTAAGCCCGAAGGAATAGCCGTTATCGTTTACACACATAAATCGACATCTGGCTGGGAGACTCTAATAAACTCGCTTTTAGATTCTGGCCTTGTTCCGACAGCTTCATGGCCAATCGATACGGAGATGAAGGCAAGGCTGAGGGCGAGAGAGTCCGCAGCACTTGCATCCTCGATCTACATCGTCTGCCGGAAAATGAATCGGGAGAAGACTGGATGGTTTAACGAGATCAGGGAAGAGATAAGACATCATCTTCATGCAAAGCTTGAAAAGCTCTGGAATGAGGGAATTTCAGGCGCAGACTTCTTCATCGCCGCCATAGGTTCCGCAATCGAGGTCTTCGGGAAATACGAGAGGGTTATGGATTACGAAGGAAACATCATAAGGGCTGAAAAGCTCATCGAATTCGTTAGAGAAGTCGTCACAGATTACGCAGTCCGCCAAATTTTGAAGGATGGCATCGCTGGTGAGCTTTCACCCCTTACCAGATTCTATCTGCTCTGGAGGTGGACATACGGCGAGGCAAAGGTGAACTTCGACGAGGCGAGAAAGCTTGCCCAGAGCGTTGGGCTCGAGCTTGAGAAGCACTGGAACAGAGGATTTATAAAGAAGGAAAAAGAATTCATAATCGTTCTTGGCCCGCATGAAAGAAAGCTTGAAGAAATAGGGGATGAAGAGATGATAGACGTCCTTCATAAATCACTCCTTATGTGGAAAGCCGGGAAGAGGGAAGAATTGAAGAAATTGCTTTCAGAAACTTACGGGACAAAAGAGACTTTCTACAGGCTCGCTCAGGCCATCTCAGAAACGCTACCAAATGAAAGTAAAGAGAAAAAGCTTTTGGATGGCTTTCTGAGCGACAGGGGAAGGATTGTTGATGAGATAAGAAGTTCAGGAATTCAGAAGAGGTTGTTTGAATGAAGCCGTTCGTTCAAATCGCAATCCCGCATGAGGATATACTTAAAGGCAGGCTATCGCTTGACGTTTTCGCAGCAGATTTATGGCAGGTTGCGAAGGGAAAAGCTCCCGCAGAGTATCAGGATCCGGATCTGTTTTTCAGAAAAACCTTCATCACAAAGGGTCTGAGGAACCTTCTCGAAGTTGCTGAAAAAAGGCTCCGCGGGGAGAGCGGAGATGCCGTGATACAGCTTCAGACGCCATTTGGTGGTGGAAAAACGCATGCAATGATAGCTCTATTCCACAAGGCAAAGGAATGGAGGGTCAAAGTAGCCGTTTTCGACGGCACAGCTTTGAACCCCGGCGAATCCAGACCCTGGGAGGAAATAGAGAGACAGCTGAGCGGCAAAATTGAGCTTACAAAAGGACAGATTGCTCCGGGAAAGGAAAAGCTGATAAGGATTCTTTCAGAGAACTCTCCCGCACTAATTTTAATGGATGAAGTTCTTGAGTTTATAACGAAGGCTGCCGGTATTAAAATTGGAGATTCCAACCTCGCAGCCCAGACGCTTGCATTCATTCAGGAGCTAACAGGAGCGGTTTCTGCTGTAGGTAATGCAATGCTCGTTTTAACCTTACCTTCAAGCTTACTGGAACGTTACGATGAAAATGCGGAAAAAGCCTTCCAGCAACTTCAGAAAATTGCCGGAAGGCTTGAAAAGATATACACCCCCGTAGAGGATGATGAAATCGAACTCGTTGTCAGAAAGAGGCTATTCAGCAGCATAGATGAGAGAGAGGCAAAAAGAGTTGTTGATGAGTTCGTGGATCACGCCAAAACAGAGGGATTGCTTGGAGATGATGCTGAGGCTTATCGACAGAAGTTTCTCAAAAGCTACCCCTTCAAACCTGAAGTCATAGAAGTTCTTTACAGGAGATGGGGGTCTTTTCCAACATTCCAGAGAACCAGAGGAGTTCTCAGACTTCTTGCATTGGTCGTTCACAATCTAATGCAGAAAACTCTTCCCTTCATTAGGATATGCGATTTCGATCTCAGGATTGATGAGATAAGGAGGGAGCTGATAAAACAAATAGGACAGGAATGGGATAGTGTGATAGCTCAGGATATAACTGCAGATGATTCCGGATCGAAAAAGGTAGACAGAAGTCTTCCTACATCATATTCCCCATACAACCTCGGGACAGCTGTCAGCACGGCTATATTCATGATGTCCTTTTCAGGCAGGGGTGAGAGAGGGTGTTCCATTCGTGAGCTGAAACTCGCAACACTGCTGCCAGGAATTTCGAGCAGCATTGTAGATACCGTTCTAAGCAATTTGAGAGAAAATCTATTCTATCTTGCAGATGAACAGCTTTACTTCACAAATCAGCCAAATCTCAACAGGATAATCGTTTTAAGGGAAGAAAGCATAGATGAGGGGAAAATCTACGAAGAAGAACTGGAGATTATAAAAGGGAGCATTAAGAACAAAATGAAAGTTTACATCCATCCAAAATTCCCAAGAGATATCCCAGATACTGAAGAGCTGAAGCTTGTGATTATAGACTCATCCAAGCCTAAAAAAGAGTTTTTAACAGAATACGGTGAGAAACCAAGAATTTACAGAAATGTTTTGATCTTCCTCTGCCCGCACGAGGCCCAAAAGTCCCAGTTCCACACCTTTATTAGAAAGAAGCTAGCCTTAACATCAATAAAAGGTGATAAATCCTTAAATCTAAAAGAGGCGCAGAAAGAAAAAGTAAACAAAATGTTAAGCGATCTTGAGAAGAGAAAATACGAGGAGCTGAGAAAGTACTACAGAAAGATCTTCCTGCCAGCAAAAGACGATCTCAAATCTTATGACCTTGGAATTCCCTCATACGGAGAAAAAAGGGGTCTGGACGAAGAAGTATACGATTTTCTGAAGTCTAAAGAAGAAATCCTTGAATACATTCATCCACAGGTGATTCTTGAAAAATATCTTGCAGAAAATAATTACGTTAAGATTGCCGACTTAATTGACTCATTGATGAGAACTCCTGGAGAACCCAGGCTCACCTCGAAAGAGGGGATCAGGAAGAGCGTTGCTGAAGGCGTTAGAAGTGGACTTTTCGGCTTCGGACATCTTAGAGCAAATCTGGAGCCTGAATGTATAAACTGCAGTCCAGAAATAAATCTGACGGAAGATGAAGTGATAATAAAAGCCGAGTTCTTTAGAAAAGAGATCCAGGAAGTTGAAAAGATTAAAGGAGAAGAGGTAAAGGAAGAATTTGAAGATATCGAAGAAGAAAGCGCTGGAAAAGAAGTCATAGCTGTACCTCCTTTAGGAAAGAAGTATAAGGGTTTATATTTAAAGCTTGAAATTCCGCGAGGGAAGTTTTCAGATTTCGCAAAGCTGCTGCAATATTTAGGACAAAAGTTCAATAACCTCCAAATAGAAGTTTTGGCGAGTAATGGAGAGATATCCGAGCAGGAATACGAGGATAAAGTGCTTGAAGCCCTGAAACAGGCAAAGATTAAAGTATTAGATGACAAGAAAGAATGAAAAGACTTGTGCTGACCTTCATTCAATGTAAAAATTCTTTGCAATAAAAGTTTTTGATAAAAAAGTTCCAATCCTGAGAGTCATTAATGCCTTTATTTTTCACTCTTTAATTTTTGCCAGCTCCTTCCCTTTTTTGAGCATCAAACACACATCAGCCTTATCACAAAAACCGCCCCGCACGGCTCGTTGTCCTCTACGCGTACCTCTCCACCGTAACGCTCTATCAGCCTTTTTACAGCGTAGAGTCCAAAGCCTGTCGAGGCTTTTGGGCCGTATTTGAATCCCTCCTCAAAGACCCTTCCCTTGATCTCATCCGGGATCCCCTTTCCGTAATCAGCAACTCGAATCTCGCAGTGCTTTCCTGCCTTCCTGATCTTCACGTCAACCCTCTCTGTTTCCCCGTGCTGCACGGCGTTCTGGTAAAGATTCTCAAAAACTGCAACCAGCCCGTCGTCTGCAAGCACCTCGCAGTCCCCCTCGATGTTAATTGGTATGTCAAAACCTTTTGCAGCCCTTTCAGCCAATTCTCTGACGTTTACAACCTTCAGCCCCTCCTCCTTAACTACGCTCTCGAACTCTCTCATGTTTCTGACTACCATAACAGCCCTATCAATCGCCTCCTTGGCTTTTTTAAGCATCGCTTCGTCTTTGGTTTCATCATAAATGTCGATGAAAGCTGCTGCTGAAGCAAGGGCGTTCATAACATCATGGCGGAGAATTTTGTTGATAAGTTCCAGTATTCTCGTCAGATCTTCCAGCCTCTTCTTTTCCCTTTCTTCTGCTGTCACGTCAACCACTGCCACCAGACCACCAATCTTTCCCCTCCAAACAACCCGGGTTCCGTAGACCTGAACGACCCTTTCCTCTCCATCCTTTCGCCTTATTCTCACCTTGTAAGGTTCTAACGGTTCTCCTGCCAGTCTCTTTCTC
>OGCH01001154.1_pt1 | contig 10764 bp, 11 predicted proteins | sample 1570111 | NCBI WGS metagenome assembly OGCH01 (sample SAMN03436243, study PRJEB24508) | hot springs metagenome | biome: Desert Springs; feature: Hot Springs; material: Water | place: USA: Great Boiling Spring, Nevada | collected 2008-12-01 | depth 0 m m
AAAATTCTATCAAGGAGGGATACCTTGAACCCTAAAATAGTGTTTTTTGATACTACTCTTAGGGATGGAGAACAGTCCCCTGGGGTTTCTCTTGATTTAAAACAAAAAATAGAAATAGCTAAAGCCTTAGAGGAATTAGGTATAGATGTTATAGAGGCTGGATTTCCTATAACCTCTCCTGGGGATTTTGAGGCTGTAAAAACCGTAGCCAAGGAAATAAAAAAGTGTACTGTAGCTGCCTTAGCCAGGGCTAACCAAAAAGACATAGAGGTTGCTTGGGAGGCGATTAAACATGCAGTTTCTCCTCGTATTCATACTTTTATAGCCACTTCTGACATCCATCTTAAATACAAGCTAAAAAAGGATAGGGCTCAGGTGTTAGAGATTGCCCGAGAAGCGGTAAAGTATGCCTGTTCTTTATGTCCTAATGTAGAGTTTTCTGCTGAAGATGCTACCAGAAGTGATTGGAATTACTTGGCTGACGTGGTGATAGAGGTAGTAAAGGCTGGAGCTACCACTATAAACATCCCTGATACCGTAGGTTATACCGTTCCGCAAGAATATTATAATCTTTTTAAGTTTTTGGTAGAAAGGTTGATAGCCGCTGGATATGAGGAAGACCTTAGGACCGGGAGTTTAAGACTTTCGGTTCATTGTCATAATGACCTCGGCCTTGCGGTTTCTAATTCACTTTCTGCAATTTTAGCCGGAGCCACTCAGATAGAAGGTACGATAAACGGTATAGGCGAAAGAGCAGGAAATGCTGCCTTGGAAGAAGTGATTATGGCACTTAAGATTAGAAGGGACTTCTTTGAAAAATCGTTAGGTTATCCTTTAGAGGTAAACATAGCTACCGAAAAAATCGTCCCTACCAGTCAGCTTATTTCTAAATACACCGGGATGATGGTTCAACCTAACAAAGCTATCGTTGGGGCTAATGCTTTTGCTCATGAATCTGGTATCCATCAACATGGGGTAATATGTGAAAGAACCACTTACGAAATCATTAGACCAGAAGAGGTAGGTTGGACCGGTTCTGCCATCGTTCTTGGGAAACACTCAGGGAGACACGCTTTATCTTTTAAACTGAAAAGCAGAGGATGGGAATTTGACGATACGGTAATTACTAAAGTTTTTGAGAAATTTAGGGCAGAACTAAAAGACGTTCTAAGAAAGATAGATGAAGAATATATAGAAGGGATCCTGCTTGATTTGTTCTGTGAAAAAGAGTACCGGTATTCCTTGGTTTCTTCTCAGGTGATAAGTGTTTTTAGTGGATCGTTGAAACCGTTAGCTCAGTTAGAGATAGAAGACAGACTTTTAGGTAATAAGGTAGCGGTAGGTTTAGGAATAGGACCTATTGATGCAGCCTATAAAGCAGTGGCCCAGGCTTTAGGTTATAGTTTTAACGGAGAAGAACAGGGTAAAAAACATCTAAAACTTATAGACTTTAGCATTAGCGCCCTTACCGGTGGGACGTCTTCAGAAGGTGTATGTGGGGTTATTATAGAAGACGAGACAGGTATAAGAACCGCAGGACTTGGCAAAGACGGAGACATTGTAATAGCTAGTATAAAAGCCTTTTTAAAGGCCTTAAATCGTTTGGAAATTTTAAAAGAAAAAGGAGAAGAACTTAAGAAACAAGCATTAACTTTAGCTAATTAATAATTTTATTAGGCCTTAAGCTAAAGATTAGGCCTTTAGCTTAAGGTCTAATCTTTATTTGTTTATTGTCTATTATAAGCACGTTCTAAAAAGTATAATCTTTCTGCAGCTTTGTTTGCCCAAGGAGAATCAGGGTCAAGCCAAATGATAGATTGCCATAATTCTTTAGCCAGTTTTAAATTACCTTCTCTAAAGTTTATTTCCCCTAAGTAAAACCTTGCCTCACTGGAGTATTTATCTACGTCTAAGGCTTTTTTATAGTAAAATTTAGCAGCAGAAAGGTCGTTTTCATTAAGGTATACATAACCTAAATAGACTAAGGATTTAGGATATCGAGGATTTTCTCTAAAGGCTTCAAGTAAGGTATTTATTCCTTTTTCTTTTTGTCCTGCAAGATAGTAAGCCCAGCCCAAGTTAGTTTTAGCCATGTATGCATTTACATAATAAGGATTTTGGATAGCTATCTCTAAGTATTCTATGGCTTTTGTGTAGTTTTGTTGAAGGATCATTAAAGAACCAAGGTTGTTATAGGCTTCTGCATAGTCAGGTTTAATAGCAATAGCGTCTTTAAACGCTTGTTTAGCCTTTTCGTAGTCATTTTTTCCCATATAGGCCAAACCAAGAAGATTATAAACCTCTGGGTCGCATTTTTTTCTTTCATTTTGTAAAGCCTTTTTAAGCTCCTCTATCGTGCCTTGAGTGGTTGCGTTTTCTAAAAGCTGTAGATTTCTTCTTATACTACAGATGTCGCACTGGCTTGATTTTTCTGCTAATTCAAGTTCCTTTAAAGCCTCAGTATAACGTCGCTCTTGGATAAAGGTTTGGGCTATCTCTTTATGAGAGGAAATTTTTTGTTCAAAATACTGAGGACTAGCCCTACATCCTCCTAAAACTAAACCAACCCCTATCCCTAATAAAATCAATTGTTTTTTCATAGCCCTAACCCTCTAAAAATTTTAGAAAGACTTTTCTTGTCCTTGGTCCGTCATATTCTGCGAAAAAAATTCTTTGCCAAGTTCCTAAAACAGGTTTGCCCTTTTCCACAATAAAGGTTAGAGAAGGACCGGTAAGAGAAGATTTTACATGTCCTGGAGAGTTTCCTTCTAAATGTTTATATGGAAGATTTTCTGGGGCTATCCTTTCAAAAGCCATAATTAGGTCTTCTTTTACCGACGGGTCTGCCCCTTCGTTAATGATAATCCCTGCTGTGGTGTGAGGAACATAGAGCACACAAATCCCATCCTTAGGAGGAAGTCTTTTTACTACTTCTTCAGTAATGTCGATCAATTCAACTTTTTTATGGGTTTTAACAGTGATTACTTCCATATGTTTTTTGATATATACCAAAAATTTATAAAAGTCAATACACAAAAAAATTTAAATTCTTAACAAACCACCGTTAACATGAAAAACACAACCGGTGATGTAGCTTGCCTTTTCACTTGCTAAGAAACATACAAGATAAGCTACTTCTTCTGGTGTTCCAGGTCTTTTTAGAGGAATTTCTTGCAAAAAGGCCTCTTTAACTTTTTCGGGAAGTTTACTTGTCATATCGGTTTCTATATAACCTGGGGCGACTGCGTTAACGGTTATGTTGCGGGAGGCTACTTCTAAAGCCAAAGATTTAGTCAATCCTATGATCCCTGCTTTGGCTGCTGCATAGTTGGTTTGACCTGGGTTTCCGCTAAAAGCTACTACCGAAGAGATGTTGATAATCCTTCCCCACTTAGTTTTAGTCATCATCGGAAGAACCGCTTGAGTAACATAAAAGACTGAGTAAAGGTTGGTTTTGATGACTAAATCCCAGTCTTCTTCCTTCATCCTTAAAAACAAGGCATCTCTGGTGATGCCTGCATTGTTTACTAAAATCTCTATAGGACCTATAGATTCTTCTATTTCTTTTATTGCTTTTTTAACCTCTTCAGGGTTGGCTACGTCAAACTTAGAAAGATGGGCTTTTCTCCCTAGACTTTCTATTTCAGAAGCCAGTTCTTTAGCTTTGTCTTCAGACCCTTTGTAGTTAATGATTACCTCAGCCCCTTCTTTAGCCAGTTGATAGGCTATAGCCCTACCTATACCTCTTGAGGCTCCAGTTACTAAAGCCACCTTTCCTTCAAGTTCCATTTTTATCCCCTCCTTTGTAAGGTTTTGGTGTTTATATAATCAGCCAAAATAAAACCTATGGTGGCTTCTTCTTCCATTGTTTGCTGAATATAGGTTAGGTCTTGATGCCCTAAATGTTTAGCCAATTTATCGCAAAAAAAGTTTCTGCAAAAAATAGGGGTAAGGATAAGAACGCAACCTTGCTCTCCTAAAAAAAGGCAGTCTTCTTCTCGGTTAGTGTTGAAATCAAAAGGAAGATTATAGATTTCGGAGAGAAGAAGGTTCAAAAAAAACTCAGCAGGGCTTAGCTTCCACTCTAATCCAGCCTTACAGCATTTCTCTCCGGAGAGCGCACAAGCCTTACAAAAAGCAAAAGACCCTTTTTCAACAAAAGCCTTTCTGGTTTTATCTATAGCTTCTTTTAATAAAGGAATTTTTCGTTGGATAAAAGGGTCTTTCTTTAGTAAATCTTTATTTTCATTATAATAATAAATTAAACGGGTAAAATAGGCTAAACTTTCTCTCATAAATTAAAATCCAAGTTTTTTCCGCTTACCTCATTTAAGACCAAACCTGTAAGCACTTTAGGATAAAAAAAGGTGCTTTTGTGAGGCATCCTTTTTCCCTGCAAAGCCACTTCTTTTAAGATTAAAGGAGAAAGCTCAGGAAAAATCACTCCGATATCCCCAGGCTTTAAGTTTTTTAAAACCTCTTCTACCTTAGATAAAAACCTAACCTGTTTTTTTTCTTTTAGAATTTCTTCGTCCATTTGAAAAGCCTCTTCCATTAGGCTTAAAAAATTGTAAAGGGTTAGGTTAGCCAGTACCGGGTCTTTCTGTTTGAAACGTTCATAGACTTCATCTTTTATTCTAAAAACCATGATCTTATCCTTTAAACACAGCCCAAATTCTCTTTCTTTTAGTTTAAAGAGGTTTTCCGAAAAGTTAATAGGTTCTACGCTCATTATTTTTTCTGTAAAATTTTCTAAGGACTTGAGAAACCCCTCTATATCGTCTAATCGATAAACCCTGTGGGTAGGAAGCATAAGTAGGTTAGGTTCTTCTATAGGGCAAACATACATGGCTATGTAGTTGTAGTCCTTTTGGTTGTTTTTTCTTAAAAGGTTTTCCATATATTCCTTATACCTAAGGGCGGTGGTGTATCGATGGTGTCCATCAGCTATGTATATTTTTTGGTCTTTAAGATAAGCAACCACTTCTTGAATAACTTCTAAATCAGAAACCTTATATAACCGATGGGTTTGTTCTTGATAAGAAACCTCATAAAGAAGGTCTGTTGGGTTATAAGACAAGGTTTTAAGGGTTGGGTCTTCATATAATCCGAAAACCTGACTAAACTGAAAACCTGTAGCTTTAAGTAGTTCAAACCGGTCTTCGGTAACCTTAGGGAAAACTTTTTCATGAGGTAAAACCACTCCTTCTTCAAAAGGATGTAGTTTAACCAACAAAATCCATCCCTTTCGCGAAAACATCATTTCTTTTTTGGGAAAAGAAAGTTCGTAAAAATACAGACAAGGTTGAGGTTCCTTTAAAAGGATTTGGGAGTTAATCCAGTTCTCTAAAAGGAGTTTAGCTTTTTGATAACTCTCAGGAAGCTCAAGATGAAAGATGTTGTAAGGACTTTTTTTCCAGTATAAAACCTTTTCTTCTTCGGTAACTACATCATAAGGCGGGGCAACTACCGCTTCTATGTTTACTTTTTGTGAGTTATACCTCCAGCCAAGAAAGGGAAGACATTCAGGCATGACCATAAACTCCTATAAAAATAGATTTCAAAAAGTTTCCTTAAATCTACCAAAAAAATCGGGTTTAGCAACAAGTTTAAGCAGTTTCCTCTGGGAAAAAAACAGAAAGGAATTAAATTTTAATCATGCTCAAAAAAAAATGGGGACAACATCTTTTGGTTTCTTCAGGGGTTTTAGAGCGTTTGGTTGAGCTTGCCGAAATAAAAGAAGAGGAAACAGTGGTAGAAATAGGACCAGGTACAGGAAACCTTACTAAAAAACTTCTTTCCACCTCTTTAAAGCGTCTTTATCTTATAGAGATAGACTCAGACATGATAACAAGGCTTAAGAATAACATAAATGACCCTCGGGTGGTTATTTTTAATGCAGATGCAACACGGTTTGATTTTGATACATTGGGAGAAAAAGAGCTTAAACTTATAGGAAACCTACCATATAACGTTGCCAGCCTTATCATAGAAAACACGGTTTATCATAAACATCTGGTTTATCAAGCTTTTTATATGGTACAAAAAGAGGTAGCCGAAAGGCTTATCTACCTTAAGTCTTGGCTTTCTATTTTTGTTAACACTTTTTATCAGGTGGAATACCTTATGAGTATCCCCCCAAAGTTTTTTATTCCTCCTCCTAAGGTAAACTCAGCCTATCTTCGTTTTATTCGCAAAGATTTTGAAGAGATAAAAGACCTAAAATATTATAAAAATTTTTTGGTAAAACTGTTTAGCCAAAAAAGAAAAATGTTAAAAGATAAGATAGCTCCTGAATTTTTAGCAAGAGCCTCTATTTCTCCAGAAAAAAGGGTAGAGCAACTTAGCCTTTCAGACTTTATAGCTTTGTATCGAAGTTTTTCTCAGTAGACAATTTTTCTTCAGAGGTTTGATAAACCAGATTTTCTGAGGTTTGATTAGAAGGTGAAGATTTAGGGGTTGATCTTATTTTGTTGATAGCTTCTAAGTGGTCTTTATAAGTTACAGAAAAAATGTGGCTTCCGTTTCCTGAGGCTACAAAATAAAGATAGGGAACTTTAGCCGGGAAAATCACCGCCTTTATACTTTCTTCTCCTGGGTTGCCTATAGGGGTTGGGGGAAGGCCTGGATTCAAATAAGTATTATAAGGACTTTTTACAGTATAGTAGTCTTTATAGGTTAAACGTCTAAAAGATTTAAGAGCATAATTGATGGTAGGATCCGCTTGAAGGGGCATTTTCTTTTTTATTCTGTTAAGATACACGGCGGCGATTATCGGTTTTTCTGAGTTTAGATAGGCCTCTTTTTCCACGATAGAAGCTAAAATTATAACTTCCTTTAAGGATTTTTTTTGTTTGTTAGCGATTTCTTCATATTTTCTCCAATTTTTCCAAAAGTTCTCTACCATGGTTTTTATTACTTGACCTGGATGAGAGTTGCGATAAAAATAATAGGTATCAGGGAAAAGGTAACCTTCCAAAGTAGGGCCAGGTAAACCATATTGCTTAGCTGTCTGAGGATTTTCAGCCAATTTTAAAAATTCTTCTTTACTACAAATTTCGTTTTTTTCGAGTAGGTCTGCGATTTGCCAAAGGGTATAGCCTTCTGGTATGGTAACCTTTTTAGCTAAAACTTTTCCTTCTACTAACATCTCAAGGATTTCAGAAAGAGGCTGATTGAGATAAAAACCATATTCTCCAGGTTTAATTTTGTGATAATATCCTTTTCTAAAAGCTTCAAAACAAAACACTAAAGAACTTTTTATGACACCTTGTTTTTTAAGCTTTTGGGCTATAGTCCAAACCCCTTCTCCCTTTTTGATTTCTACTACTTTAAACTCTTTGGTAGGACCTTTTATTATCGGTTCTAAGCCTTCAAAATAATAACCTAAAAACCATACAAACAAAACGAGAAGAACTATTAATCCAGAAATTAACACCCATTTCTTTTTTTTATGTCTTGAGAACTTCATAATTAATGTTATCCTTTAAAGAGTTTCAGAAGGAGGAAAAGATGATAGACGAAAAAGCTTTAAAAATTTTAGAAAAAGAAGCCATGGAAAACCCTCATTCACCTTTTGCACAACATAAGTTAGCTATAGCTTACTTTAATTTGGGAAAATTACAAGAGGCTAAAGAGGCTTTTAAGCGGGTTTTAAAGCTTGACCCTTACCATTTTGAGGCTATGGTAAACCTTGGCATCATCCTCGCTCAAGAAGGGGAATTAGAAGAAGCTAAAAAGGCCTTTAGCTTTACCCTTAATTTTTATCCCAAATCTGTAGAAGCTTGGGTAAATTTAGGTCTGATAGAATTTCAATTGGGTAACCTGACAGAGGCAGAAAACTGTTATAGAAAGGCCTTGGAAATCAACCCAGAGTTTGTACCTGCTATGATAAATCTTTCTACCATTTTAATAGAAAAAGAACTTTTTGCTGAAGCTGTAGAGGTGTTAGAAAAAGGAAAAACCTTTGCTCCTCAAATGGCTACCCTTTATAACAACTTAGCAGTAGCGTATTATTATTTAGGAGATTTAAAAAAAGCTAAAGAAAATTTATTTGAGGCTAAAAAATTAGGTTATCCGGTAAGTCCAGAGTTTGAGGAGCTTTTATATGAAAAAGCCCGTTCCTAAGCCTCCTACTTGTCCTTTTTGTGGAAGGTTTATCAAAAAACCCGAATTTTTACCTATAGGACTTTCTGACTTAGAGGCAGGTGTTTGTGAATGTGGCAGTGTATATGTATGTGATGTAACCGGGCACAACAGAGGTAATGCCTTTATTGAGGCCCTTTTTCTTGCCACTGCAGGTGATTGGGACTTGATGTGGGAATTAACCTCTGAAGAAGATTATCAGGAGGTCTGGATAGAGGATTATGATTTAAAAACCCATACCATTCTTCCTATGCCAGTGAATCCAAGGGTGGTTTCTAAAGGAGCCCTTTGTTTTATAAAATTAGCAGAGGATATCAGAGAATTGAAACGACAAAAGTTAAAAGAAGTACTACAAAAAGAAAATGTTTTGAAAAAGGTTTCTCCTAAATTTCAAAAGAAACTTTCTAAACAGGAAGTAGAAACTTTATTGCAGAAGGAAGATTTTAACACCCTTGCCTCTTACATAATTTCTGAACCTTTAAACCTTAACATACTGCAAAAGTTTTTTTATCATCCAGACATAGTCTTTCGTAGAAAAGCAGTGGTTGCTTTGGGTAAGGCAGCTTCTCCTTTAGCCAAGGTTCGTCCAGAAAAACTTTTAGATTTTATCAAAAAACTTCTTTATGCTGCCGCAGACTCTGCAGCTTCTGCCTGGGGCGCTCTTGAAGCCGTAGGTGAAGTCATTAGAGAAACAGGAGATAGATATGCGATCTTTATAAAAAATTTGTTTGCTTTCCTAAAGTTTCCAGAATACCATCCTTACGTAATTTATGCCCTATATTGTATTTCAGAGAAAAATCCAGAGGTTTTAAAAAAACATAGCTATTTTTTGCTTTTAGACTTGATAGAAGGTTCTACTTCTGAAATTAAGGCTGTGATTTTAAAAATTTTTGCTAATCTAAAAGCTAAAGAAATTTCTCCTTATTTAAACCGAATAAATCCTGACGAGGAAGCAGAGATTTTTGACCATACAAAATTTGTTTATCAAAGAATAAAACTAAAGGAAATCATAGAACAGATAGAAAGGGGTTAACATGGAAAACAAAGAATTGCTTGAGAAAAGAAAAGAACTTTATTTTCAACAAATGGGGGTTTCAGAAAAGTTAAAACCTGGTTACGAGCTTTGTATAGAAGCTCATAAATGCTGGACAGAGGGTAGGGTTCTTGATACCATAGAACTTATGGAAAGAGCTTTAGAGTTTTTCCAAAAGCATGAGGCCTATAAAGAAATGGCTAATATATTAGACTTTTTAGGAGATGTTTATTATATGAGAGGAAACATAGAAAAAGCCCTCAGGTGTTATAAAGCTTGTTTAGATGTTTGTGAAACCGTAGAGGACGAGTTTAGCGTAGCAGTTATGGTAGAGAAAATTATACATGTCTATCGTACCAAAAACGAATATGATAAAATGTTGCCTTACCTTTATAGAAACTTAGAAATAGGAGAAAAATACAGGGACGCTCATAGGGCAGCCCGTGCTTTAGTAGGAATAGGGGATGCTTATCGATTTCAGAAAAATTTTGAGGCAGCTAAAGATGCATATTCTTTAGCTTATAAAATCTATAAAGGAATGGGGGCAAGAGAATTAGCAGAGAAGGTAAGAGAAGGCTTAGACCTTTTAGAAAAAGAAAAAAACAACCTTAAAAGGGATAACGAAGACTAATCTCCATAGCCAGGCAATTCTATATGGGTACAACTACCTGTAGCACAAGAATGAGATTCTGTAATCCTTGGTTTATCTGAAGAACTTCCTGAATCACTGATTATAGAATTGACCACACTTATCAACCTTTTTACCCTTTTACTTTTACATTTTTTACATTCAACCGAACTAAGCTCCTCTTTGTTTTTTAAAAATACCTCAAACTCCTCTTTACAGTCCTCACACCTAAACTCATATATTGGCATTTGAGATAACCTCCTATATTTTCGAATTTTTTTCTTTTTATTATAACAAAGATTTTAAGAAAGCCAAAACTTATTTAACACTACAGTATATTTTAACCCTAAGATAACTATGATCTTTAACCTCTCCAAGGATTTCTTTTATTACCACCTTTTGTCCCAAGTCTAACCTTAAAGAACTTAAAGGGAATAAAACAGCACTACATCTTTCATTTTCAATCTTAACCATGATCCCTTCAGGTGAATATTTTAAGTTGGTTATGGTGCCACCAATAGGGGCTTTTATAATACAAGGAGGAGTTAGGCTTAAGGTATGTTCTCCTAAGTTTAGAGGTTTTTCAGAAATAGGGTTTATAGCTTGAGAATAAGTTTGGTTAGAAAGTAAAGAAATCCTTAAAAATTCGTTTTTTTTGGCGATTAAGGCTTGTTTTTCTTGATCTAATTTGATAATTTTTTTAATTAAGACCTTCTCTAAAAATCGATTTAAAGGGTAGTCTTTTTCAGAATGAGCAACCTTAGGATGATGGTTTTTGATAAAGAGGTTTAAGTAAGCCCTTAATATTTCTTTTTTAGCGTTTTCTATGTTCGTAAGGTTTTTATCTATTTCTTTTATATCATGTAAAGAGGCTAATAAACGATTAGTTTGTAAAGCCATAAAAATAAAAAAAAGAAAGCTTAAAAAGGTAAAAAAACTTTTAGATTTCATAACTCCA